>ENA-UOOI01001991-UOOI01001991.1-fermentation-metagenome-genome-assembly--contig:-NODE-1991-length-19145-cov-81.860031_pt1 | contig 19145 bp, 22 predicted proteins | sample MGYA00245779_ERZ724027 | MGnify/ENA primary metagenome ERZ724027 (study PRJEB28704, sample SAMN03018318) | fermentation metagenome | biome: anthropogenic terrestrial biome; feature: soil...
TTCCTCCCAGAGCTTTTCTCTATCCTCTGCGTTCATGATGCCTCCTACTATGCAGAACTTTTTTGTATTCTCTTCGGATTCCTCTATTCTTAAAAACGTAGTTACGAATTGATACGAATTAACAATGAAATATTTTTGATTTTAAATGGTGTGCATAACCTATTTTCCTCTGTTTTCCTTCTTCCTATCGCTGCTTTCCACGGAAACCTTTTCTTTCTCCTCTTCTTCCTTTTCCTGCGGATCCTGACTTGTCTCTTCCCCGTCCTCTTCCTTTTGTTCTTCTATCGGCTTTTCGAGCAAGGCCTTTTCTAGAAGTGCCTTGGCTGTTAATCCCAGGATATAGAACAGAACCAGTACAAGAAGAAGCCGCTTTAATGCGGTGAACGTCTCTACTTTATGTATGATATTAATGATACTGATAATGGCTCCGGCAATCAGCATGATCAGAGCCGGAAGATATTTCAAACGCATTCTTTCACCTACCCTTGATGCTAAACTTGAAAATAGATGTTAAATTATTTTACGATCTTTTCCCACAGATTTAATATGCAGCTCCCCGTTTTCGGGGTAAAACTCAATCGTTCTTCCGTAATTTGCACCGGTGTCCTCCGCCCGTATCATGATTCCAAGTTCTTTTAGCTTCTGCTTGGTTGCTTCGACATTCCGTTCTCCAATTCGCATCATGTCACTGTTATTACTGAAGGCAAACATCTGCGCACCTCCCGCAATCTTCGCAATCAGCGCGCTGCGTTTTGCCCCAATTCCCATCATTCGTCTAATAAGTTCGTCTATCCCCGTGTCTGCAAACTTTGCTTTATTCTCGTTGTTCAATATTTTTGTACTGTCCGGCAGCATAACATGTACTAAGCCTGCTATCTTTGTTACCGGATCATATAATACGATACCTACACAGGATCCTAGACCCAATGTGGTAATTGCATCCGGAGCGGCACATACATTTAGATCTGCCATCCCTACCTTTATCATTTCGTTCATTTGTCCACCTTACAACCCTAATGATGATAAAATAGCTCCATAGGATTTTAATGATGGAATTAGAATAAAATATCCATTCACCGCTTTTAGATCATCACCAAATTCTGTTTCAATCAAAAGTGCTTTATCTCCGATTTTGCCAAATTCAATTGCCGGCACACTTAAGATTGCTCCGGCCATGTCAATTGACAGATAGGGAATACTTGAGGTTATTACCAAATTCGTTAGTCCGGAAAGCGAAGACAGGTAAGCTCCGGCGATAATATTACCAATTTCTTTCAGCGCGGACAATTCCATTTCGGTAAACTCCTCCGTGCCGCCTTCTTCTGATCCGCCCATTAATAAATTTACTAAGTGGCGGGATGCAGGCATATCCATCATAAACATCATCATGCCGTCGATTTGCCCCTGCAGGGTAAAAAGAATGCCGACCACAATCTTTTCCGCTCCTCCAACGATATCCGGCAGATTCTTAAATTCTAATAATTCCACATTGGGAACCTTCATATCAATCTTGGAATTTATCATCTGGGATAGTGCTGTGGTGGCATTTCCCGCACCGATATTTCCAATTTCACGAAGTACATCATATTGCATATTATTAATTTTATCGAGATCAATATGGGACACCACGAACACCTCCTGCTTCTATTTGATTAAGCATTCTTACTGCTTTGCCTTTCCTGGTCTGCCATGGAAGTAATATTCAGGATGTTAATTAATTCATCCCCGTATTTTCCTATCCCACTGCTGTAAGTAGCCTTATCGCTCCTATTATCGTAGCCCAGCTTGTCGATCTCCGAGTTTGCAAGGGTAATTACTTCTTTTACCTCGTCGACAATAATCCCTACCGGAGCTCCCTGTTCCTCCGGCTTTAAGATGATGATACGAGTGGATGACGTATTCTCTGCCTCCGTAAGTCCCAGCTTTAACCGAAGGCTCATAACCGGTATTACTTCTCCCCGCAGATTGATTACCCCTTTAAAATAGGATTGTGCCTTGGGTACTCTTGTGATTCTCTGCATGATGATAATGCTCTCGATGTACTTTATCTCAATTCCATAGGGCTCGCCCCCTAATTTAATTATGATATATTGCTTTGCTTCTTCAACTGCCATGTATCGCACCCCCTACACCAAAGAATTTATATCAAGAATCAAGGCAACTTCACCATTGCCCAGGATCGTTGCACCGCTGATCAGCTTCGGACATTTTATATACTTACCGATGGATTTGATAACAATCTCCTGCTGTCCTAACAGCCGGTCAACAACCAGGCCAGCGAAACGCTCGCCCTTCTTAACAATTGTGACAAGAAGCTCCTCCGGGTTCTCCTCTGAGGTTTCCTCCTGCTTTTCGCAGTCCAGGATCTGATTTAAGTAAATAATTGGAATAATGTTTCCCCTCAAATTAATCACTTTTTTCCCCTGTACCTGCTTAATATCGGATAATGGAATATCTTCAACCGTTTGAATGCTTCCAAGAGGCAGCGCATATTTCTCCGTACCGACAACGACCATAAGCGATTGAATAATGGCAAGGGTAAGAGGAAGACGGATAATGAAGTCCGTTCCCTCTCCCAACTTTGTCTTTGCCTCAATTTCTCCGCCCAAGGCTTCGACCTTCGTCTTTACAACATCAAGACCAACCCCCCGGCCGGATATCTCCGATACCTTATCGGAGGTTGAGAAGCTTGGCTGGAAAAGGAGATCAATAACATCCTTGTCCGTCATTCTCCCCGCCTGCTCTTGTGTAATGGAGCCCATCTGAACCGCCTTGCTCTTAACCTTCTCAACGTTAATGCCGCCGCCGTCATCTCTTACCTCGATCACAACGTTGTTGCCCTCCTGGTAAGCATCCAGGAAAATGGAGCCTACCGGATTCTTGCCAAGCCGCTCTCTTTCTTCATTCGACTCCAGGCCATGGTCTGCCGCATTACGGAGCAGATGCATCAGCGGATCCCCGATTTCGTCAATTACGGTCCGGTCGAGCTCGGTGTCCTCACCGGTCATATACAATTCCATATTTTTATTTAGCTTCTTATTTAAGTCACGAATCATTCTGGGGAAACGATTTAATACACTTTCAATCGGCACCATTCTGGTCTTCATGACGGATTCATGAAGGTTCGTCGTGATTCGCTCCAGGTACTCAATTTGTTCATGGTAGGTACTATCCAGCATCAGTTCGGATTCGCTGCTGGCCGATATCAAGCCATTCTTTGCAATGATAAGCTCACTCACGAGATTCATCAGAACATCCAGCTTGTCAATGTCCACACGGACGGAACGATTAACCACCGGTTTTGCTGCCGGCTTTGCTGCCGGAACTTTCCCTGCTTTAACTTCATTCCCCTTTGCCTTCTGCCCCTTCCCCGTATTGCTCGCGGAAGCTGCAGATACTTTATCTTCCTCGGACAGCTGATAATAATCGGCAACGACATCTTTTACTTCCGATACATTCATCGCATACTTAATAAGCGCCTCGGGTGTCTCCTTCGTGATTATAAAAGCAGAATAATCAAAATCATACTTTTCATCCTCCAGGTCCTGTGCGCTTGGGTCCAATTTGATAATTTCACCATGCTCCTCCAGAGCGCGGTTTACTAAGAAAGCTCTTGCACCCTTTAGAACACAGTATTCTTGAATATATATCGTTAATCCGACTACCTTAAGTCCTATTTCGTAGGCTTTTGCAATTGCGTTTTTCTCATGCTCTTCCAGCTTTAAATATTTAAATTTGCATTTATCCGCCGGTTCTGTTTTTGCTGCGGCTGTATTAGCCGCATTAGCCGCAGCCGCCGGTGCCGCCTCTTCTATTCCGCCGCCAACGCCTGCCTTTAATATATTGTTAAGGTCATTAATGATATCTTCATTGTCCTCGGTTCCTTCATCCGCACTCTCTAAAATATTAGCAAGATAAGCCTCCAGCGCATCCAGACCGCGGAATAAAACGTCTACCAGATCCGGAGTTACCTTCATATTCCCGGCGCGTACTTCGGAAAAAACATTCTCCATGTCATGGGTCAAACGCTGCATCCGCTTATATCCCATGGTTCCTGCCATACCCTTTAGAGAATGGGCAGCTCGGAAAATTTCATTAATGGTGTTCTCATTTTCCGGCTCTTTTTCCAAAATCAAAATATGCTCGTTTAAGCTTTGTAAATGTTCTTTTGTTTCATCAATAAAAATCTCAAGGTATTGACTTACATCCATTTAATGCACCCCCACGTTTTTTATGATTGCACTGGAAATGTCCTGCAGAGGCAGTACCTCATCGACGAGCCCGGTCTCTTTCATGACCTTTGGCATTCCATACACAACACTGGTCTCTTCATCCTGTGCAATCACATAAATATTTTGGCTTTTGTAAAGTTTCGAGATTCCGGCGGTTCCATCGCTTCCCATTCCTGTTAAAACTACACAGGTGATCTGGTCAAAGGCCAGTTCGGATAGCGATTCATACATAATATCCGCACAGGGCAGTAATCCGCGTCTGGCGGCTTCCTTTGAAACGGAAAGATAATATGCTCCATCCTCCCTCTGCAGCAATCGCATCTGATGGCCGCCTTTTGCTATGTAAACGGTGCCTTTTTCTAAAATATCACCGTCCTGCGCTTCCCTGACCCGAATCGAACTCAGTTCATTTAAACGATCCGCCAGAGATTTCGTAAATCCGGCCGGCATATGCTGTACAATAAGCACCGCAGCATCCAAATTCGCCGGTAATGCGGGAACTACCGTATGTAAAGCCTTTGGTCCTCCTGTGGAGCAGGCCATTGCTACGAGCTTATTCGTATTCGGATTACTTGCCCGGACTTTCTTTTTACGAATCTTTTCCCTTGTATTACCTGCAGCAGCCAGCATTTCAAGAGCGTTCACTTTCCCCGTCTTCTGCGTGGCTTTGACTGCCTCACAAAGGCATTCGAGTAAACGCCTGGAGAATTGATTGCTGTTTACCTCCGCAAAACTTTCTGGCTTTTTTACAAAATCAAAGGCTCCCAGCTCCAAAGCTTCGATCGTTTCCTTCGCATCCTGCCTGGCAATTGTACTTACGATAATGACCGTAGCCTTTATATTCTGCTTCTTCAGCTCAGCCAGGAATTCAATTCCATTCATTCTGGGCATCGTGATATCCAAAAGAACCGCATCAAACTCTTTTGCTCTGTGTTTCATTATATACAAAGCTTCCAGGCCATTTGCAGCGAACTCCGCCGCATGGAATCTTTCATCTGAATTTATTATATCAGATAATACCCTTCTCATAAGTGCAGAGTCATCTATAATAAAAATATTTTTTTTCATCCTGTGCCAATACCCTTCCAATCTAGCCTTTTTCATTCTTCCTTCTGCGGCGTTCCTGCTCAAATATGTATTTAATTAAATCCTCCCGGTCCCTTTTACGAATATTTTTAAATTCCACCCGGTATTCATATACTCCGGGAAGATGGATCAATTTGTTGGCGGCTATAATCTCGCCCTCGACCGTCATCCTCTTTGGCTTGTCGTCACTCATGAGATTTAATCGTATCCTCAACCTGTCTCCCGGCTGATGTACATTTTTTGAACTAAATCTTGTACCTCCGCCGCTCAAATCATTTATAGTCGCCTTTTCCCATGTATCGTCCAGCTCCTTCAATCGTTTCTGATAATTCGCTGCTTCGGCGGAATCGATCGAGGCACTGTGAAACAACTTCTGATTCAGCTGTTCTTCTTCTGCTGTAATGATACGGTATTCGATTTCATGAACCATCTCAAGGCGATAGTACTGCCTCCTCTGGACCTTTTCCAAATCAGAAGAAAGTTTCACCTTGAAAATAACGACATTATTGTCTTTACTTTTTTCATTAATTTCACAGATGCACTGATATAAACCCTTATTTGTATAAAAACAAAGATTGTATTTTCTGCCTGGTTCCAGCAGGAAGACCCGGTTATTGATGATTGGGGCTGAGATATGGATGGTATCCTCATCGCTATAATCCACCAGTTGGCTGACGAAAGGCCTTATTTTTGATATCGGCTTACCCGTATGATCCAGTAATCTTATGTGAATCTTATCACCAATTGATAATATATCCTGAAGCATTACGTCCCTCCCATGAAAATTAATGATCTAACTAATTAATACTATACAATACAATATGCTATAATTCAACGAAACCAAAACTAATTTCTCATATGGAATCGTCTTCTTGTTACTGTTCACACCCCTAACAAAGTCTATCGTATGATTTCATTTTACCTCTTACTTCTGGAAAGCAGGAAACGGGAAATCATCTGCGCAATTCCACTCCGCTCCTTTTTATGCTCCCCTTCCCTTTCATATAGAATATCTGCAAATTCATAGATTTTCTTAGAGAAATGGGAATAGGGATACAGGATCAGAGCCGGCTTCTGATGGATTACTGCTTTTGATACCATTCCCTCCTGCAGCAGGGAACCCAGATACTCCATCCGGATATGTAAAAACTTATGCACAACTGCGCTTAATTTATCATAAAGCTCTCTGCCCTCTTCCTCCGAGGCAACCCGGTTTGAAATCATTCGTATTACCGTATCTTCGGAAGAAAAATCCGCCTTGCGCTTCAAGGTCTTCATAAGGGCATAGGCATCCGTGATCGAAGTTGGTTCCGGAGTCGTGACTAATAATACTTCCGAGCTGGCAGCGATAAACTCCAGGACAGCATCGGTAATTCCTGCTCCGGTGTCGATTAGAATTACATCTGCCTGCTGATCCAGTTCCGTCAGCTTTTGAACGAGATATATAATCTGATCCCTTGTCAGATTGTTCATCTCCTGAATTCCGGAGCCGCCCGAGATGAATCCGATGTTCTCCGGCCCTCTCGTTATGATGTCCGTCAGGCTTTTTCCGCGGAAAATAAGATCCGCCAAGTTAAACTTCGGACGGATCCCCAGCATAACCTCTACATTCGCCAGACCAAAATCTGCATCCAGGATGACGACTCTTTTTCCTGCCTGGCTTAGCGCAATACCAAGGTTTACGGATATGCTGGACTTTCCGACCCCGCCTTTTCCACTGGTAACGGTAATCACTCTTGCTGTTTGCCTGGGAGCATTCTGACCTCGGACCAATTCCCTTAATTTCTCTGCCTGGTCCATACTATTGCCCCCTTAAAAGTTTCTTCGCAATGCTTTGGGCATCAATTTTACTAATATCATCCGGTACGTTCTGTCCGAAGGTAACATAGGATAAAGGCGCATTGGTCAGCATCCGGATATTCAGCAGATTACCAACACTGCCGGTCTCATCAAGCTTTGTGAAGATGAGATTGTAACTTGTAATATCGGAATAAACTTCCGTCATTTTAATGAGGTCTCTATATTTTGTTGTTGCGCTTAAAACAAGGTAAATTTCCTTTTTCTCTTCGGGAATAATATTCAGAAGGCGCTCTATGTCATCTCTTTGTTCCTTGTTTCGGTGGGAACGGCCTGCCGTGTCGACAAATACGATGTCATAATCCGCATATTTTTCCTCTGCCTGCTCGAGGTCCTCCTCCGTGTAGATCACCTCGATGGGAATTCCAAGAATATTGGCATAGGTACGCAGCTGCTCTACTGCAGCGATCCGATAGGTATCTGCGGTCAGAAAAACGATTTTTGCATTCTGCTCCATCTTATATTTGGAAGCGATTTTAGCGATCGTTGTCGTCTTCCCCACACCGGTAGGTCCGATAAAAAATACAAATTTGGGGCCTTTTTCACCCAACTCAATCGTTTTGGGCTGCCCAAGCTTTAGCACAAGCTTCTGATATATACTTGCGAGAATCTTATCGATGGAGGCATCGCTACGGAAGGTCCCGTCGATTTCGCCAATAATCTGGTTGGCATAGATTTCATCCACCTCATTGGATACCAGCTGATTATAGACCAATTGCACGCAGGCAAGATTTTTATTTGCCTCGGCAGCCGCCTTCGGTTCTTCTCGTTCTTCCGTCTCTTTTGTATTCAGCTGTTTTTCCAGTAGATTTTGCAGATTATTCAGTTTTTGCTCAATCGCAGAGGGCTCACCGGAGGTTTCTTTCCCGGATAAGCCTGCCGGTTTGACCCGGTCCTCATAGATAATATCCGGGTTAAAATTCATACGGGGCTTTCTTAACAGCTCCTCCTTTGGCTTGTCATTCTTATAGGACACGGCGTCATCCACAGCCGCGGTGATTTCAACCGAAGGTTTGCGAAAAAGCTTATAGATTCCCTTCGGTGCGATCGTCTTAATATTCATAACGATCGCATCTTTTCCCATTTCCTCTTTTGCAAGCATGATAGCTTCCGTTTCCGTATTCGCTTGAAATTTCTTTATTATCACGATACCGTCACCATCCCTATTGACTGTAATTCAACATTTGAATCGATCTCATTATAGGATACCACGATCAGGTCTTTAAAATAGTCCTGCGTTAATCTCTTAAAATACATCCGGACAATCGGAGAAGTAATAATGATCGGATTCTTTCCCAGATCTTCTAATTTTTGCAGCTCGATTTGCACCGAATCGATAATTTCCTTTGTAACGGCAGGATCTAAAGTAAGGTAAGCCCCCTGCTCCGTCTGCTTTACCGAATTCATAATTTCCTGCTCCACCTTCGGATCCAGGGTTACTACACTGGTCATTTCATTTGCCGGGAAATATTTGCTGGAAATCGCATGCTTTAGACTCTGCCGTACATATTCGGTCAACACATCCGTATCCCGGGTCGTCGGCGCATAATCTGCCAGCGTCTCCAATATCGTTACCAGATCACGGATCGAAATTCCCTCCTGCAGAAGATTCTGCAGCACCTTCTGTATTTCACCGATGCTAAGCAGCTTCGGCACCAGCTCGGTTACAAGCGCCTGATTTGCCTCCTGAATATTGTTGATCAGATTCTGTACATCCTGCCTTGTAAGCAGCTCATGAATGTGACTGCGGATGATTTCCGTCAAATGAGTGGCAATGATGGACGGCGGATCTACTACGGTATAGCCTAACGTCTCTGCCCTCTCACGCTGCCCTTCTGTAATCCAGATCGCAGGCAGATGGAAGGACGGTTCAAAGGTCGGGATTCCGGTGATTTCTTCCTCTACATAACCGGGATTCATAGCCATATAATGGTCAAACAGAATCTCACCCTCACTGACCTGAATTCCCTTTATCTTTATAATATACTGGTTTGGATTCAGCTGAATATTATCCCTTAAACGGATCATCGGAACAACGCAGCCAAGTTCCAGAGCCATCTGTCTTCGAATTAATACAACGCGGTCTAATAAGTCTCCGCCCTGATTGGTATCCGCCAGTGGAATGATTCCATAGCCGAATTCCAGTTCAATCGGATCCACCTGCAGAAGTGAGGCAACGTTTTCCGGCTTTCTGATTTCATTTGCCGAAGCCTCTTCCTCGGAGACTTCATTTTCAATCTCGTTAACTTCAAGCTTCTCTGCAATCCTTCTTCCGCTAATAATAAAGATCAAGCCGTAGCACAAAAACATCAAGGTATTCAGGGGTGTCAGGACACCCATTCCGATCATACTTGCTCCAACGATATACAATACCTTAGGAATCGAGAAAAGCTGTTTGATCAAAATATCCCCAAAATCGGCTTCCTTTGATACCTTCGTAACCAGAATACCGGTAGCCAAAGAAATCATAAGAGACGGTATCTGGTTAACGAGGCCATTCCCCATCGTGAGAATGGCATAATGCTCAAATGCTTCCTTGGGAGGCATTCCCATTTTCGTCATACCCATAATGGTACCGCCCGCAAGGTTGATCACCGTAATAATAAGACCTGCGGTTGCATCTCCCTTAACATACTTTGTAGCACCGTCCATGGAGCCGAAGAACCCTGCTTCCTCCTGTATCTTCTCCCTGCGTTTCTTTGCCTCCGCATCCGTAATGGCACCGGTGTTTAAGTCGGCATCGATGGCCATCTGCTTACCGGGCATAGCATCCAGTGTAAATCTTGCGGTTACTTCGGAAACTCTCTCCGAACCTTTGTTGATTACCATGAATTGAACCAGAAGCAATATAATAAATACGATGATACCAATGACAATGTTTCCTCCGCCTACCACATCACCAAAAACCTTAACAATATTACCCGGATTACCGGTCGTTAAAATTAATTTTGTACTGGACACATTCAGCGAAATACGAAATATTGTCGTTAATAAGAGTATGGTCGGAAATGCGGACATACCCAGAACATCCTTAGTAAACATTGCGTTGAATAATATCACCAGTGAAATCGATATATTCAATGCAAGCAGCACATCGAGTACAATAGAAGGCATAGGTATAATTAAAAATACGATTGCGGCTAACAGATACAGCCCGACAGCAATATCACTCTTCTTCATTACCCAATCCTCCTGGTTATCTATTTTTCAACCCGTATACATAGGCTAAGACCTCTGCCGTCATCTGGTAAAGCTCCGGAGGGACTTCCGCTCCAAGCTCGACATTATAATACAGCATCCTTGCCAGGGGTTTATTTTCTACAATTTCTATATTGTTTTCCTTCGCAATCTCTTTGATCTTCTGCGCAAGGTAATCCGCACCCTTTGCTATGAGCACCGGTGCATTCTCCGTATCCTTATCATATCGGATCGCCGCCGCCAGATGGGTCGGATTCGTAATGACAACATCGGCCTGCGGTAACGCCTGCATCATTCTTCTCTGGGAGGCTTCTCTCATGCGGACTTTGATCTTACTTTTCACCTGCGGATCTCCCTCTGTGTTTTTAAATTCGTCCTTTAGTTCCTGCTTCGACATTCGCATGTCTTTTTTATACTTTAGTTTCTGATAGATCAGATCCGCCACACCAATCACAAGAAACAGCATGCTGATCTTAAGACCAAGGTCAATCACCGTATCACCAATCAGCATAACCGCCTGGAGCAGACTGATATCATATAAGGTTACCAGTAGGCTCCAATGATCCTTCAGAGCATCCGAGACGATATAAAAGATAAGCGCCATCTTAATAATGGAAATGATCAGCTCCACAAGCTTGTCCTTATTAAAAATTTTAGCAAAACCGCTGATTGGATTGATTCTGCTGAATTTTGGCTGTAGCAACTTTCCTGATACCTGCCATTTTACCTGAAACAGGATAACCGAAAAGGAGACGATTGCCGTGATAAGAAAGATCGGCAGGCAAGTTCGGATAATGGACAAAATCCCATCACGAAACAAGGAATGGGATACCGCTATGTTGAATTCTTCACCCGCTATTTTATCAATGCTTAAAAAGGTTTTATGAAAATTATTGATTAATTGTTCCGCTATGAATTTTATAAATAGCTTTAAAATAACAAAAAGGGTTACCAGCCCGGAGGCAGTAATCAGTTCCGTACTGCGCGCTACCTGACCTTCTTTTCTGGCATCCTGCAGCTTTTTCGTGGTCGGTTCCTCGGTCTTGTCGCCTCCGGAATCCTCTTTTGCAAAAAACTGAAGATCATAAGGAATCCGATAGGTTACCTTGTATAATACTTCCTCTTTCATCCCAATATCTATGCCTTTCTTCGCAATCTTTTTAAACCACAGGCACCTAATGTAAAAACTCTATGGCAGCTTTCATCATATCAATCATTTCATTGAAAATGAAATCTGCTACCGAAGGGACCAGCTCAATCACGATGGTCATCACAAAGAGACCTACAAGAACCTTCATCTGCATACCGATCACAAACATATTCATCTCCGGTGCAATTTTTGCTAAGATCGCAAGAATTGTATTTACCAGTAAGATTGCTGCAAATATCGGTAAAACGATACGGAATCCTATGATAAAATAATCCGTCATATAGCGTACCATAAGCTGATACATCCTCGGGTCAAACACGGCTTTTCCCACCGGTACGACTTGAAAGGAATCAACGATTGCTTTAATAAACAAGTGATGTAAATTGGTCACCAGCATAATCAGAAGAATCAAATAACCGTAAAGATTCGATGTGATTGTCGTCTGTATCATGGAAACCGGATCCAGCTGGTTTACCATGGAAAAACCAATTTCCATATCCATAAAACTACCTGCGAAGCTTATAATATAATAGGCGATATTAGCAAAGAACCCCAACACCACGCCAACGATTGCCTCCTTCACAACCAGAGTGGTATATCCGATTACTCCGATGTATTCCAGCGGTTCATTCGTTGTCGCCAGCAGTACGATGATCGCCAGCATGATCGAAAAGCCTGTTTTTACTCGAAATGGCACATTTTTCAACGAAAAAAAAGGAGCCGTAACGATAAATCCGGTAATCCTCACAAATATTAACAAAAAAAGCTCAAAATTCTGCAGTGTTAGTGTTACTGTCATAAGGCATCCACATAGTAGCTAAAGTTAGTAAACAGTTCGATGGTAAAGTCTTTCAGATTGGTAAGAATCCAATTTCCAAACAGCATCAGCACTAAAAATACTGCAATCAGCTTCGGAACAAATGTGAGGGTCTGCTCCTGAATGGAGGTAACTGTTTGCAATACACTGACAATAAGACCAACGACCAAAGAAGCAATTAACATCGGGGCTGCCAATTTAAGTACAAGAAAGATCGCCTGCTTTGCTATATCAATTATGATTATCTCATTCATGCTGCTTCAACTCCTATCAATAAAATGTCTTAACCACTTCTCCAACAATCAGATTCCAGCCATCCGCAACAATGAACAATAAGATTTTAAATGGCATAGAGATCATCGAAGGCGGCAGCATCATCATACCCATTGACATTAAAGTAGATGCAACAACCATATCAATTATAATAAACGGTATGTAGATCAAGAAGCCAATGATAAATGCGGTTCTCAATTCACTGATGATAAACGAGGGAATAATTACGGTAAGCGGAATATCCTCTACCGTATCTACCGTCGATATCCCGGCAATGTCCATAAATAATCTCAGATCCTTAACCTCCGTCTGTTCCAGCATAAAAGTCCGAATTGGCGCGACTCCGAGCTGGAAAGCCTCCTCCTTCGTAATTTCCCCAGCAGATAACGGCTTAATCGCTTCCGTATTAATCTGCGTAAATACCGGAGACATGATAAAAAATGTTAAAAACAATGCTAACCCGATTAAAACCTGATTGGGAGGTGTTGTCTGCGTTCCGAGAGCGGATCTTACAAAATGCAGAACAATAATGATTCTGGTAAAGGAAGTTACCATAATTAAAATGGAGGGAGCCAGCGTAATAATCGTTAATAGGAATAAAACCTGCAAGGAGGATGCCAGAGTATCCCCATCCTCTTTCGTCGTGAGGGTAAACTCCAAAGGTCCCAAAGCCCCCTTTACGTTATTGCCGCTAACGGAAGGCTCCTCGGCTGTTATGGTATCCTCTACGGCAGCCGCAGAGGCAGTGGCGGTATTTCCCAAAAAGGTTAATATACATAGCATTAACATGATGAATACCACTATCGGCTTTCTATTTATGTACTTACGTTTATATGTGTTCATGAATACCAACCTTTGCTTCTTATTCTTTGCCAAACCCTCATCCACTTTTCTTAAGCCTTGGATTCATTTTTGTTTTTCATAATCTCCAGCAGTTTCTTAAAGCTTTGCTTATCACCGGAGGGCATATTCTTAAGCTTCACCTGTTCTTCCGAAAGCTCCGTAACAAATTCAACGGAATCCTTTCCGACTGCTATGACAATAAATTTATCAGCAACCTTAACAATCTGAAGCATTTTATTGGGTCCTATTTTATAGGAATCAATCAGCTGAAAATTATTGCTTTTTAACTGGCCAAATTTCATTTTTCCTATCCATCTGGTCGTATAATAGGTTGCAATTAAGATTACAGCTAATAACAAAACCATGCCAATCAATTCCCAAACATTGTCCGAAGTAGACATCCTCCCGGCGGTCTCCCCTTCGATATTTTTAGAATTAAGCTGGTCCACGATATTCGCTTCCAGCAATATGGCTCTGTTTTCCTTTAACATCATGAATTAACCCACTGCTTTCTTGACCGCTTCCAGAACACGGTCTGCCTGGAACGGCTTTACAATAAAATCCTTTGCGCCGGATTGAATTGATTCAATTACCATTGCTTGCTGTCCCATTGCGGAACACATAATAATGTTGGCATTCGGATCCGCTGCTTTTATCTTCTTTAGAGCCTGAATTCCATCCATCTCCGGCATCGTAATATCCATCATTACCAAATCAGGCTTTGTTTCAATATACTTATCAACTGCTTTTAAGCCATTTTCTGCTTCTCCTGCAATGTTGTAGCCATTCTTTGTCAAGATGTCCTTGATCATCATTCTCATAAACGCTGCATCATCACAAATCAAAATATTTTTTGCCATATTAATTCTCCTATCTTTTTCGTTTGTTTTTTACTTAGTATATTTTATTTTGTTTTGTAATCTCAGTAATTCGAATACCAAATGCCTCTTCCATAACTACAACTTCACCTTTGGCAACAAACTTTCCATTGACCAATACATCAATCGGTTCTCCAGCTAATCGATTCAACTCGATGATCGTTCCGGGCGAAAAATCCAGGATATCTTTAATCGATTTACTTGTCCTTCCTAATTCCACGGTTACCTCAAGAGGAACATCCATTAGGAGGTCAATATTTTCTGGCGCTGTAACCGGAACTGCAGTTGGTGTAAATGGTGCAAACTGGACCGGCGCCACATTCACATCCTGTATCGGCGGCATCATGTAAGGGATTCCCGCCGGATTCCCGGCCTGATTTTGCATCTTTATTCCGTCCGATGGATTATAACCTTGCGGCTGCTGCACCGGAGGCTGTTCCTGCGGCATCTTATTCTGCCCGGGATCCGGATTCAGCTTAGCCGGTGTGACTTCTTCCTTCGAATCATTCGAAGAATTACTCTGTGCACCGGATGAGGTCTGCATAAATTGCTGATACAATTTTCTGGCAAAATCGAAAGGATAAAGCTGCATTAATACGCTGTCCACCATATCGCCGATTTCCATATGAAAAGAGACCCGTACAAAGGAGCCCTTCAGGAATTCCGCTATGTTTTCTGCTTTTACATTGCTGTCCAAATCCACGATCTGAGAAGCCGGAGGACTGATGTTAACACGCTTATCGAGCATAGAAGAAATCGAAGTCGCCGCCGAACCCATCATCTGGTTCATTGCTTCACTGATGGCGCTTAAGTGCATATCACTCAAATCACCTTCCAGAAAGGTACCGGTGCCTCCCATCATCAAATCGGTAATCACTTTAACATCGTTTTCTTTTAATATTAGTATATTATTGCCGTCCAGACCATCCTCATAGTAAATCTGTATAAATACGCAAGGCCTGTCATAGCTTTCCGTAATATCCTTCCATGTTGCATATTCTACAACCGGCGTTGTTATTACGACTTTCTGATTTACAAGGGAAGACAATGTGGTTGCCGCTGTTCCCATGCTGATATTGGAAATTTCACCGATTGCATCTTTCTCTTCATCTGTTAATGTTTCTGTATCTACGGAATTGTCATCTGTCATTCCGTTCAATAAAGCATTTATCTCTTCCTGAGATAGCATACCATCCATAGCATGTTACTCCTCTCCTCTAATTATTGATGAAATCTTTACCGCATATGTGCCTGAGGATGAACCGGGAAGTGCCTTAAATTTATGTATATTTCCTACATAGATATCTAATTCATCTTCCACTTTCGTATTTAGCTTAATGATGTCACCCCGCTGCATATTAATAAAATCATTCACGGAAATTGTACTTTTCCCCAGTATCGCACGAATTGGGACCTTCGCTTTTGCAATCGCAATCTCGATAAGATCCTTATAGGATTTATCATCCTTTAACTGCATCGTTGAATACCAGTACTTTGTATTCAGCTTATCAATTACTTTTTCCAAGCTTACATAAGGAAGACAGATATTCATCATTCCTTCCACATTACCGATTTTTAATTTTAAGGTAACAATGGAAATCATCTCACTTGGTGATATAATCTGCGCAAATTGCGAGTTTGTTTCAATCCGCAATAATCTCGGCTGTAACTGAATTACATTTTCCCATGGTTCCCGCAGTAAATTCGTACAAATATTAAAAATTCGCTCAATGATTGTAAGCTCTATTTCCGTAAAATCTCTCACCTTTTCCAAGGGGTATCCCCCGCCACCCAGCATACGATCTACAATTGCATAACCCAGATTATCTGCTAATTCAATTATGATATTCCCATCCAAGGGCGAGAAATCAACAATTCCTAACAAAACAGGATTCGATAGCGCATTTGTAAATTCGGAATAGGTAACTGCTTCGGAGTTAACTACCTCAACCTGAACATTTTTTCGTAAATATGCCGGTAAATTTGTTGATAGCAGCCTGGCATAATGTTCAAAAATAATATTCAAGGTTCGAAGATGTTCCTTAGAAAACTTGGACGGTCTGGCAAAGTCATAATTCTTAATTTGCTTTTCATTCGTCTGTTTGAACTCATCCGCATCCAGTTCGCCGCTGCTTAATGCCGCCAGCAGGTTATCTATCTCATTTTGGGATAAGACATCGCTCATTGTCATTACCTCCTAGTAATCTATTCCCATAATAGCATATAATTCTAAGAAAATCACCATTATTCTTACTGCAGCTTTATATTTCCGAAAGAAACTTGGATTATACAATCGGAATTAAAATAGTCCCGGATGCGCGTCAGTGTATCCTTTTTTATTGTCTCTTTGTTATCACTAACCTCATCAATTGTATATTTGGAAAATTCCTCCGTTATAATTTCAGCAATTTCATTGGAATGGGTATCCATGACAGACTGGATCGTCGCAGCATCTTCATGCAGTTTATTAATCGATAAGGATGCATTTAAAACTGCATAATGGTTTGTTTTATCGGTTCTCTTAAGATTAATCGTCAATGGCTCTGCAAGCTCATAGGTATCAATATCCGAGATTGCAATTTCATCGGTCTGTTCATCCTCCAGTTCCAAATCTATAATCTGTGCCACCTTGTCGATCAAATGGTTTGTCTTATTTGCTGCAGGTACTATGGTAAATATAATGACCGCAGACAACACAGTATTTATTAAGCATACCGCCATAATAATGACGGTTAAGATGTTCTTTTTCATTATCCTTTTCCCCTTCACTTCATTCAAAATATTATCTTATCGACCGCTGAGTTCATTATATATCTTAATCTCTATTCTGCGGTTTTTTGCTTTGCCGTCTTCTGTGTCATTACTTGCAATCGGTTCATATTCACCGCGTCCGGAATATTTTAATTTCTTTGGATCAAGCTTTTTAACATCGATTAAATATTCCGCTGCATTCAATGCTCTGGCAGAGGATAACCAATTATTATCCTTGTAGGTGGAACTCGCCATTGGGACATTGTCGGTATGGCCTTCAATCTCAATGGTATAACCTTCGAATTTGGAGAGGACATCACCGATCTTAGACAGAATTGGCTTTGCTTCCTCCTTGATCTCTGCCTTCCCCGGATCAAACAGAATCGAACCCTTTAGGGAGAGCTGGACAAATTGATACTCCGGATCGATCGCCAATTCGACATAATCGCCAAGTCTGTACTGCTCTGACAACTCCGATACTTCATCATACATTTCGGCAGTAGCCTTCGCCATCTCTCTTTGTACCTTTTGTAAGGCATCCCCGTACTCCTCGTTTTTCATAGAGCTGCCGGTTTTATCTCCCTCTTCGTATGCGCCCTCTTGATCATCAATTCCCATATTGGAATAATACTGATCCAGATTATTTAGCTGGGATATTCCGGATGAAATCAGCTGTCCATCGAATATTGCAGCTCCTCCGCCTTGTAAGACTCCGAAGGAATTGGCCATCGATACCGACATCTCCCGAAATTTTTCCGCATTCACATCGGACATGGCAAACAGCATAACAAAGAAGCAAAGAAGAAGATTCATCAGATCCGCAAAGGTATTCAGCCATGGCTGGCCCGGACCTCCATCCGGCTCTCTTCTTTTTCTAGCCAATCTCTTCACCGCCTTCTTCCTGCATTGCTTCTCTGCGGGCAGGGGATAGGAACGATTTCAGCTTTTCTTCAATTACTCTGGGGTTCTCACCTGCCTGAATCGACAAAAGCCCCTCTACCATTACTTCTTTGATTTTAATTTCCTGAGCATTATTTGCCTTCAACTTCGTCGATATGGGGATACAGATCCAGTTTGCCAGCATGGAGCCATAAAATGTTGTTACTAACGCAACGGACATATTCTTTCCAATCGACCTGGGATCTTCCATCTTCACAAGCATGTTAATCAGGCCGATCAACGTACCGATCATACCCCAGGCAGGTCCCATGGCAGCAAAGTTATCCCAGAAGCCGACCTTACTTGCATGCCGGTCTTCAATACAATTCAACTCGGTTTCCATGATGCTTCGTACCAGCTCCGGATCGGTACCATCAACAATTAAAAGAACACCCTTTTTTAAAAATTCATCATCAATATTGTTCGCCGCTTCCTCAAGTGCCAGCAGTCCTTCCTTTCTGGCTATGTTCGAAAGCTCTATGATGGTCCGAATGGTTTCCTCCTCATTGGAAGGTACCTTCTTTAAGATTAAAGCAAAGCTTTTTAAATTTTCCAAATATCCTTTTAAGTCCGGCGACATGATAAGTACAGAACAAAATGCTCCGCCAAAGGTTATAAAGATGGAGGGGATATCAACAAAGTTCCATATTACTGTCAGACTCTCCTGCCCATTCAGGATACCGTAAACTACTGCCACAAAACATAATATCAAGCCCAGTAGGGATGCAAAATCCAAAATTGTCACCTTCTATCTTTTGTTTTTTCCTTTTACTGCAAATACAACGAAAAGCTACAAATCTCTACATAATATTTCCTTTTTGTATAATATTACAAGATTTCTTATCTCTTGTCTACTTTCTTTTACGATTATTTTACTGCCCGAGGTCAATGTAATCACGGTATCCGGAGTTTCCTCGACTCGCTCAATCAGCTCTGCATTGATTAAAATTTTCTTATCATTTATTCTTGTTACTTCAATCAATTCCCCATCTCCTTTTCCCTATACGGAACTGCTTTTTCGTTCGGCAGACTTAAAATCACCTGGTTATTAAGATCCATTACGTAATGGTACATAAGGCTCCAAAATACGGAGCCAAAGTACCAACGAATGCAAATACTCT
>ENA-UOOI01001992-UOOI01001992.1-fermentation-metagenome-genome-assembly--contig:-NODE-1992-length-19131-cov-267.786014_pt1 | contig 19131 bp, 17 predicted proteins | sample MGYA00245779_ERZ724027 | MGnify/ENA primary metagenome ERZ724027 (study PRJEB28704, sample SAMN03018318) | fermentation metagenome | biome: anthropogenic terrestrial biome; feature: soil...
GCCGCCGGCAGAGCCGGTTTCGGCGCGCCGTTCAGGAACGGCGGGAAATCGAAAGCCCTGTCTGAAAGGTATCAGGTGCAAGCGGAGTAAGAACCTGTATTCACAAACGCTTGAGCAGTGTATGTAAGCGTGAGATTTTAACGACAGTTTCAGCAGAATCGGTGGTGATCTCATCATCCTTGCTGAGACGTCGGGAGTTATTCAGCCAACTGAGGGTGCGTCCAACCACCCAGCGCCAGGGGAGCTTCTCCCACTCATGCGGTTTGATTTTTTCTGAAATGTCCACACCAAAGCTGAGAAGTTCATCCACATCAAGGACAAAAGTGCCGCAGCGCAGAATCTTTGGATGGAGGGGTAACGCTTAAAGGCAGGTTTTGCGGGCTCAATGCCTGACTTCGTGTCGTGAATATTCGCCGCGTGGGCGATGGCTGCAAGCAAATTTCCCATCGCGTCTACGACGATGCGCCGCTTTCGCCCTTTCGTTTTTTCCCTCCGTCAATGCCGCGTTCCTCGCTTGCGAATACAGCTTCTAAGAGCTTTCATGTTGTTTTCACAACTTCATTCTAAACTAAAGCAAAAAGCCGAAGCAGCCAACCCTTTTCGGGATGACTGCTCCGACTTTTTTTGCAAGGCCGTTTTGCAACAGCTTCTCCATCCGGAGAGTGAAAAACGGCTACAGGGAGGCGACGACCTCCACCTCGACCGGCGCGTTTTTGGGCAGCGCCGCGACCGCCACGCAGGAGCGGGCCGGTTTCCCCGTAAAGTACTTCTCATAAACCGCATTGAAGGCGGCAAAATCCGACATATCCGCCAGAAAGCACACTGTCTTCACGGTATTTGCAAAGCCGGTCCCCGCGGCGGACAAAATGGCGCCGATATTTTTCATGACCTGCTCCGCCTGGGCGCCGAAGCCGCCGCCGGCCATCCGGCCCGTCGCCGGATCTATCGGAATCTGCCCGCTGACAAAGACCAGGCCGCCGGAAACGATCGCCTGCGAATACGGGCCGACCGCGGCCGGGGCCTCTTTGGTGGAAATGATTTTCAGCATCAGGACGCACCTCCATTGTGATTCTGCTTCCATACCGTTCCTTTTAACCGGATATTATACAGGACGCGCAAGCAAACATATTGTTGCATTGCAATAATGCTGAAAATAGTCGCTCAAAAAAAGCGCTGGACGCCGTCTTTCGTCACGCGGGCGAAGACAAGCGGCCTGCGGGCGGGCTGTTCGCCGCGGATCGTAACGGCCGAAACGAAAATCCGCTCGGCGTTTTCGCACAGCTTTTCCGACGAGGAATACAGGGTGGCGATCCGCTCGCCCTCCCGGACGGGGTCGCCCGCCTTTTTCTGCAGGACAATGCCGGCGGAAGAATCGATGGAATCCTCTTTTTTCTTTCTTCCCGCGCCGAGCTCCATCGAGGCGATTCCGCACTGCTCCGCATCCATGGAATACAGGTAGCCCGACCGCGGGGCTGTGACGGCGCGCTCCACCCCGGCTTTTTTGAATCTGCCGGGCGAATCCAGCACGGAGGTGTCCCCGCCCTGCGCGGCCACCATCTCTTTGAGCTTGCGGAACGCGGAGCCGTCCGCGATGCTGCCGCGGGCCATTCCGCGGCACTCCTCCAGCGCGCCCCGGCCCGCCAGAACCAGCATGTTGGCCGCCAGCTCCACGCAGAGCTGGGTCAAATCCTGCGGGCCGCGCCCCTGCAGGGTCCGGCAGACCTCCTGAATCTCCAGCGCGTTGCCGACCGCCCTGCCGAGGGGCTGGTCCATATCCGTAATCAGCGCCAGGGTTCTGCGGCCCGCCTTTTCGCCGATGGAGACCATGGTCTGCGCGAGCCTGAGCGCGTCGTCCGGCGTCTTCATGAACGCGCCGCTGCCGGTCTTGACGTCCAGAAGGATGCAGTCGGAGCCCGCCGCTATCTTCTTGCTCATGATGCTGGAGGCAATCAGCGGGACGCTGTCCACCGTAGCCGTGACGTCGCGCAGGGCGTACAGCTTTTTGTCCGCCGGGACGAGATTGCCGGACTGGCCGATCACGCTGACGCCCACTTTGCGGACGATTTCAAGAAAGCGCTCCCGGTCGATTGCGGTCTGCATCCCGGGAATCGACATCATCTTGTCGATGGTGCCGCCCGTATGGCCCAGGCCGCGCCCGCTCATCTTGGCCACGCGCACGCCCAGGGACGCGACGATGGGGGAAACGACCAGCGTCGTCTTGTCCCCGACGCCGCCGGTGCTGTGCTTGTCGACCTTCACGCCCGGCACGGAAGACAGGTCCACCCGCTCGCCCGAATCCGCCATGGCGAGCGTCAGGTCCGCCGTCTCGCGCTCCGTCATCCCGCGGAAGCAAATCGCCATCAGCAGGGCGGAAACCTGATAGTCCGGGATTTCGCCCGCCACGTAGCCGCCGATAAAATAGCGGATTTCCCCGGGGGAAAGCTCTCCCCCGCGCTTTTTTTTCTCGATGATGTCGTACATCCTCACCGTGAACTCCCCCTTCCGGAATCTTCGCGCAGGTTCTCCGGGCCGAAGCCGAGCGGAAGCAGCTCTTCCAGCCGCCAGCTCTGCGGACGCCCGGTTCCGTCGGCCAGCACGATGCGGAACGAGTGCGGGTCGCAGAACTCCATCATCACCTGGCGGCAGACGCCGCAGGGCGGGCACGGCTCCCCGGCCGGCTCGCCTTCCCGGCCGCCGACGACCGCGATTTTCTCGAACTCCCGCTCCCCTTCGCTGACCGCCTTGAAAAACGCCGTCCGCTCCGCGCAGTTGGTCGGGGAATACGAGGCGGACTCGATGTTGCAGCCGGTATAGACCCTGCCGCTCTTCGCCAGAAGCGCCGCCCCGACCGAAAAATGGGAATACGGCGTATAGGCGAACCGCCTTGCCCCGGCGGCCTGCCGGAGCAGCTCCTCGTCGTCCGTCATGGCTGCTTTCCCCCGTTCTTCACCAGCTTGACGATGCGGCTGGTGCCGAGGCGGCCGGCGCCGAGGGAAATGAACTTCTCGGCGTCCTCCAGCGTTTTGATGCCGCCGGCCGCCTTGATTCCGACCCGCTTGCCGACGTGCCGGGCGAACAGCGCCACGTCCTCGAAAGTCGCCCCGCCCGTGGAAAAGCCCGTCGAGGTCTTGATGAAGTCGGCGCCCGATTCCGTGACGACCTCGCACATCCTGATTTTTTCCTCCCGGGTCAGCAGGCAGGCCTCCACAATCACCTTGAGGATTCTGCCGCCGCAGGCGTTTTTGACCTGCCGGATCTCGTCCAGCACCTTGTCGAAAAGCCCGTCTTTGACATACCCCAGGTTGATGACCATGTCGATTTCGTCCGCGCCGCTGCGCACGGCGTCCTGCGCCTCAAAGACTTTGGCCGCCGTGGTGTCGTAGCCGTTCGGGAACCCGATGACCGTGCAGACGGGCACCCGCCCCTGCGCGTAGCGGCTGGCGCGCGCGACGTACGCCGCCGGGATGCAGACGGAAGCGGTGTGGTACCGGATGCCGTCGTCGCAGATCTGCCTGATTTCATCCCACGTCGCCGTCGGGGCGAGCAGGGTGTGGTCCACTTTGCTTAAAATTTCCTGCAAATCCATGTAAATCCGCCTTTCTAAAAAATCAGCGCGCCCCTTTTTCGTAGGGGATGCCGTCCTCTTTCGGCGCGACGGCCCGCCCCACGAAAAGAATCAGCACCAGAATTGTCAGCACATAGGGGAGCATCGCGAGAATCTCCGAGGGAACCGCAAACTTTCCGCCGCCGAGGACCACCGTGAGGGCCTGCGCGAAGCCGAACAGCAGGCAGGCGCCGTAGGCCCCCTGGGGCGTCCATTTGCCGAAGATGACCGCCGCCAGCGCGATGAACCCCTGCCCGCTGATGGCGGTGGGCGTGTACTGCGTGATGATGTCGAGCGTCATGCAGCTTCCGCCGAAGCCCGCGAAGACGCCGGAGAGCAGCACGCACAGGTAGCGCACCCGCGTGACGCTGATGCCCAGCGAATCGGCGGCCGCGGGATGCTCCCCGACCGAGCGGATGCGCAGGCCCCACTTCGTCTTGTACAGCACGAACCACAGCAGCACGGTCAGCGCCACGGCCAGCACCGCGGTGATGTCCAGGTTCAGGTTTTTGGCCACGGCGTTCTGGGTGGCGAGGTTGCCGAAAATTTTCGGCAGCTTGTTGGCGATGGGCTTGGACATGGTCGCGCCCTCAAAGAACATCCGGCAGAAGAACAGGGCAAAGCCGGGGCCGATGAGGTTCAGCGCAATGCCGGAGATGGTCTGGTCCGCCCGGCAGGTCACGGCGGCCACGGCGTGCAGCAGCGCGAGCAGCCCGCCGGCCAGCCCGGCCGCCAGGAAGCCCAGCCAGGGGTTGCCGGTAAAGTAGCAGACCGCCGTGCCCGCGAAGGCGCCGATGTTCATCATGCCCTCGATGCCGATGTTGACCACGCCGGCGCGCTCTGAAGTCACGCCGCCCAGCGCCCCGAAAATCAGCGGCGCCGAGTACATGAAGGTGATGCTGATGAGCAGGGTCAGGTTATTCAGCATGGAGCGCACTTCCTTTCGCAAGTCTGTCCGCCAAAGTGGAAATCAGTTTGGAAAGCGCCATGAAGAACACGATCGTGCCCATCATGATGTTGATGATCTCAGACGGGGCGCCGACGTCCGCCTGAACGGTCTGGCCGCCGTACAGGAAGCCGCCGAACAGCAGGCCGGCAAAGATGCACCCGACCGGCGACCCGCCCGCGATGAAGGCGACCGACAGGCCGTTGAACCCGTTGTTCTCAAAGGCCGCCAGCGTGGAGATGTTGTGCGGCGCCGCGCCCATAATCGCCACGCAGCCCGCAAGGCCCGAAAGCGCCCCGGAAATCAGCATGGACTCCAGCAGGCTGCGGCCCACGTCGATGCCGGCGAACTGCGCCGCGTCCCTGTTGAAGCCGACCGCCCGCAGCTCGAAGCCCTTCGCGGTCCGGTACAGCACAAACCCGACGAGGACCGCCATGAAGACGGCAATCAGGATGCCGAAGTTGACGTCCGTGCGCATCATCACTTCCCGGAGCCACGGGATGCGGCTCAGGGCCGCCATGCCCTGCGGCGACCGCTTCCAGTTCGGCAGCAGCATGATATAGCCGGATTCCCGGATGGGGTAGGTGCCCGTCGAATCCGGCTGGTGGAACGCGGGCAGATTGACGATGTAGTTGGAAAGGTAGAACGCGATCCAGTTCAGCATAATGCTGGTGATGACCTCGTGGATGCCGTATTTCGCCTTCAGAAGGCCGACCAGGCCGCCCCAGACGCCCCCGGCGAGCATCCCCGCCGCGAGGAGGACCGGAATCAGCAGGGGGGCCGGCAGGTTCAGCCGGATGCCGAGGAGGGTGACCACGATGGCCGAGACGATGTACTGGCCCTCCGCGCCGATATTGAAGAGGCTGGTCTTATAGGCGAACGCCACGCTCAGCCCGGTCAGGATGATGGGGGCCGCCTTTATCAGGACGTTGGAGATGTACTTGGGCCGAGCGAACATCCCGCTGAAAAGCGCGCCGAACGCCTGCCACGGGTTGTAGCCGGCGGCGGCGAGCACCACCGCCGCGACCAGAAAGCCGCACACAATCGCAATCAGGGCCGAGGTGATGGGCTTTTTCAAGATTTTAGCCGTTAACCGCATGTTGTTTCCCTCCCGCCATCAGCAGGCCAATCGTCTTTTCATCCGCCTGGTCCTGCCGAAAGGTGCCCAGAATCGAGCCGCCGTAGAGAACCGCGATGGTGTCCGAAACGCTCAGCACCTCGTCCAGCTCCAGCGAAATCAGAAGGACCGCCTTTCCCGCGTCCCGCTCATGGACCAGCATTTTATGGACGTACTCAATCGCCCCGACGTCGAGGCCGCGCGTGGGCTGCACGGCGATTAAAAGGTCCGGCTCGTTGGAGATTTCCCGCGCGATAATCAGCTTCTGCTGGTTCCCGCCGGAAAGGCTGCGCGCGGGCTGCAGCGCGCAGGTGGACGGCCTGACGTCGTATTCCCGAATCAGTTTTTCGGCATAGGCGGCGATTTTGCCGTTCTGAAGGACGCCGCGCCGGGAGAACGGACCGGAGCGGTATTTTTCAAGAATCGTGTTCTGCTCGCACGAAAAATCGAGGACGAGGCCGTGCCGCTGCCGGTCCGACGGAATGGTGGAGATTTTATGCCGGATCACGTTCTGCGGGGTCGTGTTCTGGATTTCCTCGCCGTTGATTTTGATGGTCCCGCTCTCTGCCCGCGCCAGGCAGGTGATGGCTTCGACCAGCTCGTTCTGGCCGTTCCCGTCCACGCCGGCAATGCCGAAAATCTCGCCCCGGTGGATTTTCAGGGAAAGGTCTTTGACCGCCGGCAGGCCGCGTTTGTCGCGCACCGAAAGACGGTCGATCTCGAACACGGCGTCTTTGGGCTGCGCGGGGGTCTTTTCCACCACAAGCCGGACCGGGTGGCCGACCATTTTGGCCGCAAGCGTCTCTTCGTCTACAGTTTGGGGATTGACTGTGTCAATCAATTTTCCTCTGCGGATAATGGTGCAGGCGTCGGAAGACTGTTTGATTTCCTTGAGCTTGTGCGTAATCAGGATGATGGTCTTTCCGCCCGCCGCAAGGTTCCGCATGATGCCGATGAGGTCGTTTGTCTCCTGGGGCGTGAGCACGGCGGTCGGCTCGTCGAGAATCAGGACGTCGACCCCCCTGTACAGGGCCTTCAGGATTTCGACGCGCTGCTGCATCCCGACGGAGATGTCCTCGATCTTCGCGTCCAGGTCCACCTGAAAGCCGTATTTTTCCACAATCCGCCGGACGTCTTCCCGCGCCCTCTTCATATCCAGCACGCCGAGCGAATTGGTCACTTCCCTGCCGAGAATCACGTTCTCGGTCACCGTAAAATTTTCGACCAGCATGAAATGCTGGTGCACCATGCCGATGCCGAGCCGGATGGCGTCGTTCGGGCCCTTGATGCGGACCCTTTTCCCGTTTCGGTAGATTTCGCCGCCGTCCGCCTGATACAGCCCGTAAAGGATGTTCATCAGGGTGCTTTTTCCCGCTCCGTTCTCCCCGAGCAGCGCGTGGATCGTGCCCTTTCTGACGTCGAGGTCCACATGATCCAGCGCGCGGAGGGAGCCGAACGTTTTGACAATGCCGCGCATCTGCACGGCGTATTTGTCGCTGATTTGCATAGGCAGAGCCCTCCCGCAGCTAAAATATATGCCCCCGTTCCCTTCGGCGGGGGTGGGGCGCCGGCGGCGCCCGCGTCTTCGCGCAGAGGGAAAACAAGGGGGGCATGGGATTTTAAGGACGATTACGCTTTGAACTTGCCGTACGTGTCTTTGTTGTAGGGCGGGACAATCTCGTTGTCGATGATCTTCTGCTGGAGCTTGATGGCGTCGTCGTAGACTTCTTTCGGCAGGTTCGGGTTGTTTTCGGGCAGGCCGACCGCCTTCTCCTTCAGGCCGAACTCATAGGTCTTGCCGCCGACTTTCTTGCCGTCCATCGCGTCTTTGGAGACCATCTCGACGGCCCTGCCCGCGAGTTTCATCGCCGAAGTGAGGACGTTCTTCGGGGCGAGGTAAGCCTGGTCGCGGTCCACGCCGATGGCGTACTTGTTGGCCTCTTTCGCCGCCTGGATCACGCCGACGCCGACGCCGCCCGCCGCGTGGAACACGATGTCGCAGCCGTCGGAGAACATCTTGCTCGCGATGGCCTTCCCTTTGGCGGAATCGCTGAAGCTTTCGGCATACTGGACCGAGACGCTGATTTTCTTGTTCAGCTCTTTGGCCGCCCAGTCCACGCCGGCCTGGTAGCCGTACTGGAACTGGTCGATGATGGCGCTGGTCTGGCCGCCCACAAAGCCGACCTTATTGGTCTTCGTCACGCGGCCGGCGATATAGCCGACGAGGAACGACGGCTCCTGCGCGCGGAACATCACGCCCGCCACGTTGGAGGGCATGGTCTTCGGGTCGTAGCCGTTGTCCACAATCGCATACTGAAGGTCCGGGTTCTGCTTGGCCGCGTTGCCGATGGCCCCGGCCATCGCGTAGCCGATGCCCCAAATCAGGTTGTTCTCGTCGTCGGCCAGCTTGTCGAGGTTGGTCGCATAGTCCGACGCCTGCTTGGATTCCAGGTAGCGGACCTTCGCGCCGGTCTCCTTCTGCAGGCTCTGCAGGCCCTCCCAGGACGACTGGTTGAACGACTGGTCGTTCACGCCGCCGGTGTCGGTGACCATCGCCGCTTTGAAATCCGCCGTTTTCTGCCCGCCGGACGACGGCGCCGACGATGCCTGCGACGCCCCGCCGGACGACGGCGCCGCGCTGGACTCGCCGCTCGGCGAAGAGCACGCTGCGGCGGAAGCCAGCAGCCCCAGTGTCAGGACGACCGCCAAGAACTTTTTCATTTTTTTCATAAAGAGCCTCCCTTTTTGTCTGCGCGGGCCGTTCAGGCGGCCCGCGGCCGTTGGTTGGAACCGTTCTGGTATATTGGGGATAACGGACGGCTGCGCGGCAGCAGAAACAGGCCCTGCCACACGGTTATCCATTATACAATACTGTCACGCGATTGCCAAGGCAATCCGGATCATATCGTTGAATCCGGTCTCCCGCTCTTTGGCGGGCAGGCTCTCCCCCGTCAGGGGGCAGTCCGATACCGTGAGGATGCAGAGCGCCTTTTTCCCGCACCGGGCCGCGTTCATATACAGCGCGGCGGCCTCCATCTCCACGGCGAGGACGCCCATTTTGCGCCACTGTTTCAGGGCGTCCGGGTCGTCGCCGTAGAACACGTCCGACGAGAGGACGTTGCCGACCGCCGCGCGGATTCCGAGGCCCGCGGCCGCCTCTGCGGCGGCGCTCAGCAGGCCGTAATCCGCAACCGGCGCGAACGTCCCCGGCAGGCGGTACTGCGCGGCGTAGTTGGAATCCGTGCAGGCCCCCATCCCGAGCACCACGTCGCGGACATGGACGCCGTCTGCGATGCCGCCCGCCGAGCCGATGCGGATGATGTTTTCCACCTGATAGAAATGGAACAGTTCGTAGGTGTAGATGCCCACCGAGGGCATCCCCATGCCGCCGCCCATCACGGAAACTTTTTTCCCGTGATAGGTGCCGGTGTACCCGAGCATGTTGCGCACGGTGTTGAAGCACTTCGCGTCTTTCAGATAGGTCTCCGCGATGTACTTTGCCCGCAGGGGGTCGCCGGGCATCAAAACGGTTTTTGCAATCTCCCCCGCTTTTGCCTGATTGTGGGGTGTCGGTGTCTGAGCCATAGTTGCCTCCATTCAGTTCATCGGTTTTTTCGCGGCGGGCGCCGGCCGCCCGATTTTGAGCCACGCCAGCAGGTATTTTTGATGGGCTTTGGTGAGCCGCTCAATCAGCGGGCCCGCGAGGACCGCGGAAAGGACGGTGACCGCGCCGAATTTCCCGCCCAGGGCGGCGCCCGCCGCCAGCGCGGCGAGGTCGCAGGCGATCTTGACCGCCCGATAGGAGCAGCGAAGGCGGTCTCTGAGGACCAGGATGAGGCCCGTCAGGGGGTCGACGCCGATTTTCAGCGAAATGAAAACGGAAATCCCGAAGTAGAGCAGAAAGTATCCGCAGCAGGCGGAAAGGATGCGCCAGGCGAGGGAGCCGGGCAGCCGCAGGGCGCCGTAAAAGGCCGAACCCCAGTCGACGAGGCTGCCCATCGGCAGGGTGTACAGCAGCGTTCCGATGTTGACGTACCGCCGGTCCAGCAGAAAGACGAGGGCCATCAGCGCGTAGTTGATGAGGTTGGCCGCGACGCCCAGACGCCCGGGCGAAAGCCGCAGCGCGTTCCGCAGCCCGTCGTAGAAGACGGCCACCGGGTCGTTGCCCAGCCCCGCCGCGGCGTTGAATGCGATGCCGAAGGCGGTGCACGCCGTCCCCGCCAGCGCCAGCAGGATTTTTCTGCACCAGAAGAACGCACGCTCTTTTAAACTGCCGGGAAACCTCATTCGGCGGAAACCGGGCCGAGCAGCGAAGTCCCTTCAATCTTCTGCGGAATGCCGAAATACTCCAGAACCGTCGCGCCGATATCGGAAAACGTGGGGCGCGTCCCAGCGTTCACGCCCGCGCGGACGGGGCCGCCGTACATCAGAAAGGGCGTGTATTCCCGCGAATGGTCGGTGGACGGGGTGCTGGGGTCGCAGCCGTGGTCGGCGGTGATCATCAGGACGTCGCCGGCGCCAAGGCCCTTCAGAATTTCGGGGAGGGCCCCGTCGAATTCGGTCAGCGCCTTCGCGTAGCCGTCCACGTCGTTGCGGTGGCCGTACAGCATGTCGAAATCGACGAGGTTCACAAAGCACAGCCCGTCGAAGTCGCGCCCGGTCAGCTCGACGGTCCGCCGGATTCCCTCCGCGTTGTTCCGGGTCCGGACGGCCTCCGTGACGCCCTTGCCGGCGAAGATGTCGTTGATTTTCCCGACCGCAATCACGTCTTTCCCGGCCTCTGAAAGCTGGTCCAGCATGGTGGTGCCGGGCGGGGTGAGGGAAAAGTCGTGCCGCTCGGACGTGCGGACGAAATCGGGGTATTCGCCGACGAACGGCCGCGCAATCACCCGGCCCACGGCGTATTTGCCGGTCAGCATGGCCCGCGCGATCCGGCAGTAACGGTACAGCTCCTCCACCGGAACGACCTTCTCATGCGCGGCGATCTGGAACACGCTGTCCGCCGAGGTATAGACGATCAGCGCTCCTGTTTTCAGATGCTCCCTGCCGTAGTCCCGAATCACTTCCGTTCCGGAATACGGCCGGTTGCACAGGACCCTGCGGCCCGTCCGCCGCTCGAACTCCGAGATGACCTCCGGCGGGAAGCCGTGGGGAAAGGTCGGCATGGGGCGGTCGGAGCGCAGGCCCGCGATCTCCCAGTGGCCGGTGGTGGTGTCCTTTCCGCAGGAAGCCTCCGCCATCCGCGCAAAAGCGCCGGCCGGATGCGGCTCCTTCGGGCGGCAGTTCACGCCGTCGATGTTGAAAAGGCCCAGCCGGGACATGTTGGGCATTTTAAAAAACCGGCTCTTCGCGGCCGCCGCGAGGGTGTTGCTCCCCTCGTCGCCGTATTGCGCCGCGTCCGGCATCTCTCCGATTCCCACGCTGTCCAGAACAATCAAAAAAATACGCTTCATTCTTCCACTGCCTTCCAATGACCTGATTTTCCCGTGTTTCTTACGGTTTGATTTTCGTCGTCTGCCTGATTTTGAGCGAAACGGGCAGGATGCTGACGGGCTGGCAATTCGTGCGGCTGCGGGCCGGCCCGATGAGGAGCTTCACGGCGAGCCGGCCGATTTTTTCGACCGGCTGGGCGATCGTCGTGAGCTCCGGGGTGGAAAGGGTGCTCAGCCGGATGTTGTCGTAGCCCACAATCATCATCTCGTCCGGCACGCGCGTGCCCCGCTCGCACAGGACCTTGTACAGGGAAAGCGCCGTCATGTCGCTGGAGGCCAGAATGCCGTCCGCCTCCGGGAAGCGCTTCAGCAGCTCCCGCGAGCAGGCGAGGCCGCTCTCAAAGTCGTAGCCGCAGTCGATGTACGCCGGCTCCCTGCGGTATTTTTCGCATGCGGTCAGGTATCCCCTGAACCGCTCCACCCCGCTGATGTATTTCTGCGGCCCGCGCATGTGGACGATGTGCCTGCACCCGCACCGGACCAGGTGCTCCGCCGCGAGGTAGCCGCCCTGGAAGTTGTCCGCCTGGACGGAGGCCGCGAAGTGCCGGGCGTCGATTTTCTGGTCCAGCACGACGACCGGGATGGGGCACTCCCGCACCTCCGCCTCGAGGCTGTCGTTGTTCGAGATGATGATGATGCCGTCCGCGTTCATGGAGACCAGCATGTCGATATAGGCGGATTCTTTTTCGGGGCTTTCGTCCGTGTTGCAGAGGATGACCTTGTAGCCGTTGTCGAACGCCTCTTCTTCGATGGCCCGGCCGATTTCGCTCAAAAAGATGTTTAAAATGCTCGGGATCACATAGCCGATGATGCGGGACGATTTTTTATAGAGGGAGCGCGCGATCTCGTTCGGCCTGTAACCGGTTTCAGCGATGGCGGCCAGAACCCGCTTTTTCTTGCTGAGGCTCACGCCTCCTCTTCCGTTCAGCACTCGTGATACGGTCGCGGGTGAAACTTTTGCCAGTTCGGCAATATCACGAATCTTTACCATGGGGCACCATCACTCATTTTTAAACAAAATCTTTATTTTGAAAGCGGTTTCATTTTAGCATGTTATCCGGCGGATGTCAACAGTCCGCCAAAAAATTTTTCAATTTTACTGAAAATCGGAGGATCTGCGCAGGAATCCCCCGTTTTCTCCGCGGCCTTCTCTTTCCGGCAGGGCGCAAAAAACGGAGCCGGGACGCTTGACATTGCGGCCGCCGGGGTGTAGAATGAGGGAAATTTTATAGCACGAAGAAACCGACGAGTAAGAGAAGTAAGCATCGCCGCCGATTCACAGCGAGCCGCAGACAGTGGAAGCGCGGCAGGCGGGGCCTTGCCGAATGGGCTTACGAGGGCGGGGAGAAAGGCGGCGCGGCCGCCGAGTAATGCCCGACGGGTTTTCCGCCCGTTACCAACGGAACCTATATGACGGTATAGGGAGTAAGTGGGCGCATCGCGCCAATCTGAGTGGCACCGCAGAAGAAAAGGCTTTTGTCTCAGGATTTTCGCTGAGACAAAAGCCCTTTTTTATTTTATTTTTTCCGGAAAGGAGAAATTTTTATGCCGAGGAATATCCCGCACAAACTGTATCTCAATGAGGACCAGGTCCCGAAGCGGTGGCTCAACATCCGCGCGTTCATGAAAGAAAAGCCGGACCCCATGCTGAACCCCGCGACCGGCAGGCCCATCCGGGAAGAGGAGCTGTACCCGATTTTCTGCAAAAAGCTCGCCGGGCAGGAGATGGACGACAAGACGCCGTACATCGACATCCCGGAGGGAATCCAGGAATTTTACAGGATGTACCGCCCGTCGCCGCTGGTCCGCGCGTACAACCTTGAAAAAGCCCTGAAGACGCCCGCGAGGATTTACTACAAATTTGAGGGCAACAACACCTCGGGCAGCCACAAGCTCAACTCGGCGGCGGCGCAGGCCTATTACGCGAAGGAGCAGGGGCTTACGTCCCTGACCACGGAGACCGGGGCCGGCCAGTGGGGGACCGCCCTGGCGGAGGCGTGCGCCTACTTCGGCATCCCCCTCACGGTGTTCATGGTCAAATGCTCCTACGAGCAGAAGCCGTACCGCAAAAGCATCATCCAGACGTTCGGGGCGAACATCGTCGCAAGCCCCAGCAAGACCACGAAAGTCGGCCGGGCGATTCTGCAGAAAGACCCGGGGACCGGGGGCAGCCTGGGCTGCGCAATCTCGGAGGCGGTGGAAACGGCGGTCGGCACAAAGGGCTGCCGCTATGTGCTCGGCTCCGTGCTCAACCAAGTGCTGCTGCACCAGTCCGTCATCGGGCTGGAGTCGCAGCAGGCGATGGAGATGCTGGGCGAGTACCCCGACGTGATCATCGGCTGTGCGGGGGGCGGCTCCAACCTGGGCGGGCTGATTGCGCCGTTCATCCGGGATAAGCTGCTCGGCCGGGCCTCGCCGCGGATCATCGCCGTGGAGCCCGCCTCCTGCCCGTCGCTCACGCGCGGCCGGTACGCCTATGATTTCTGCGACACGGGCAAAGTCACCCCGCTGGCCAAAATGTACACCCTCGGCAGCGGCTTCATCCCCTCCCCGGACCACGCCGGCGGCCTGCGGTACCACGGCATGTCGCCGATTCTTTCAAAGCTGCACCACGACGGCTACATCGATGCGGTGTCCGTCAAGCAGACCAAGGTCTTCGAGGCCGCCGTCTACTTCGCAAAGCACGAGACGATCCTGCCCGCGCCCGAATCGTCGCACGCCATCCGCGTGGCAATCGACGAGGCGCTCCGCTGCAGGGAATCCGGAAAGGCCGAAACCATTCTGTTCGGCCTGACGGGCACCGGGTTCTTCGATATGGCCGCCTATGAGTCCTACCTGCAGGGCACCATGGTCGATTCCGTCCCCAGCGATGCGGACCTGCAGAAAGGGTTCGACGCCCTGCCGAAGCTGCCCGGCATCCAGTAAAGGCGCCCGGCCCGGCGCAGAATCCGAAAGAAGCCGCGTTTTCCCCTTTTTCAGGGAGAAACGCGGCTTCTCGGTTTTCAGTTTCTAAACAGAATGCGGCGGATCTTTTTCATCGGTTTCAACCGGCGTCGTCTGCCGGCTCGGCGGGGCGGCGGGCTTGCTTCTGAAAAACATGCCGGCCATCATGCCGATCATCAGGACGGGGCACAGAAACGGCACCAGGGCCGCCAAAAACGTGCGCACACCCGGGCCGCCCCAGCCGGGCAGCGAAAGCAGAAGGACCGCCAAAACCGGTATCCCACAGCACAAAGCCATCTTCCACAGATGGGACAAATGCCTTCCGCCGCGGCGGCCTTTCTCTTCATGGTTATGGTCACAGCAGTTCATGGTATCAGCCTCCTTATTCATCCGGCGGTTTGATTATACCCCTTCCATGTGAAGACCGTATGAAGGGGAACAGATTGCAGTGTCTGTGTACAATTGTGCTATAATGTAAGAAAGGGGCGAAGAAGCATGGTCCATGAAAAACGGATTGGAGAATACTGCAATTATTTAAAGCAATTTGTTCCCGTGCGGTACCGGTATTTCCCGGACAGCTCTTCCGAGAAAACCTGCGAAAATTCCACATGCGGCAATTCAAGGTGCTGCCTGTGCGACAGCTTCACGGGGAACCGGGACACCGGAAAGGATTTTCTGGGTCAGCCGAAGCCGGGAAGCGAATGACAGGCGCGCCCGGCGCCGAAAGAACAGAATCCCCTGAAAAAGCGCTCTGCAGAAAATTTTGCGGAGCGCTTTTTTATGCCCTTTCAAAAAAGCGCGCAGGCAAAACGGCGCGGTCCGCCATACCATGAATTCCCAGGTCAAAGCAGCGCGAAAATCGTTGACGGCTGTGCACGCCCGGCCGTAAAATTATAAGTGGCAGGCTGCTCGGCACCACCAGTTCCATGGCGGACACCATCGGCAAGGCCAACCCGTTCCTTTACCGGGGATACTGCAACGATTCGGAGACCGGGCTTTATTCCCTCAACAGCCGGTATTATGACCCGCAGACCGGGAGATTCCTCAATGCGGACGGTGCCGTTTCGACGGGAACCGGTATCCTTGGCCATAACATGTTTGCCTACTGTAATAACGATCCGACAGGCTTGGCAGATGCAAAACTTGGAAAAGCGATTAGCAAACTACCAAAATATATTACTAAAATCAAAAGAGTAGGACCTGGAGTAGGATTCTATACAAGGTCAACAAGTTCTGCCTTTTTCAAAAGTTTTGCAAAAATCGGTATTGTCGCAGCCGGTGCGTTTATATGGGATTTATACACTGATTCCATGGCTTACAGAGGTAATGATTTCTATAAGGCGGCAACTGTTTCAACAATTGCTTTTGCGATTGGAATCAGTGTGGGTTTATTAGCTACCGGCGCTGGTATGCCTGCTGGTACAGCGCTTTTAGCGGAAGTACTGACCGGGACAGCTACTGGCATTTTAGAGGGCCCGATAAAAAACAGTGGATTGGCTACTGAAATTGAGAGGGTTGTATTGTGAATTTTAAATTTTTACCGTTGCCATTGTACATTGCGTTTTTTACTTCTCTATTTTGCCTGATGGTCTTTATTGCAATTAGCAGACGAAAAAAAGATAGGAAAGAGCTAATCGTATTATACATTACCTTGTCTGCCTTAGCCCCGTTAATTATTATTGAAAGGGTTATACCTGCCTACAACAATATTACGTTCGTTATATTAGCTTTGCTTGTCTTAGCAATATTTCTTGAGTGTACAGTTATCGCAATAATTGATTATAAAAAAGGGAAGCAAAATAAGCAGACCTTGATTGGACTTATAATGGGTTGGGCAGGCATTATTTTCTTTTTACTCATCATGCTAAAGGTCATATAAGTAACCCCCTTTTCCTACCGCGACGGCATGAAGTTCATAGCTGAAAACAGCCACTGCAAACTGTAAAAGCATCAGCTATTCCTAACAACAGCGACGGAACGAGGGTCGGCTTCACCTACAACGGCACGGCTTACTACTATGCCACCAACGCGCGGTCCGCCATACCATGAATTCCCAGGTCAAAGCAGCGCGAAAATCGTTGACGGCTGTGCACGCCCGGCCGTAGAATTATAAGTGGCAGGCTGCTCAAGCACCACCGGCTCCATGGCAGCCATCGGCAGGGCCAACCCGTTCCTTTACCGGGGATACTGCTGCGATGCCGAGACCGGGCTTTATTCCCTCAACAGCCGGTATTATGACCCGCAGACCGGGAGATTCCTCAATGCGGACGGACAACTTAATTCAGATACAGGCTTAACTGGCGACAATCTTTATCGCTTACTGCAATAACGACCCTGTCAGTCTGATGGATGACGGCGGTTCGCGGTCAAGTACATGGCATAAATATATTGTTAATAGAGGAACGGCTCCAATCTATGAGACTACTGTTAGCAAATATAAGGTTCCTATTCCAAAAATAAAATCAATAAAGAAATTTGCAAAAAATGTAGGCATTGCTTCAGCCATTGTTCTGGGTGTTGATATCGGATTCGATATACACGATTATATGGGATGGGATATAGCTAAAGCAATAACAATAGATGTATTTAGCTTTGGTTTAACAGTGGGAATTGGTTTCGTTACGTTTTCTTTATTACCTGAGTCTTTATTGGTTACTGCGGGTATCTTGGCTGTTGGGACTGTGATATCGTATGGATCAGATCTAATTAAGCAATCCTATTTGAAAAAAAGGAGTTAGGATGATTCATCTCTTAAATTTTTTACCATATCCAGTAGTCATAATTACCATGGGATTTAGTGTGTGTGTATTAATTTTTTATATTTGTAAAATTAATCGTAAAGAATATCCGTTAAGCTTCTGTTCATTGATATTGATTTGCATCAGTTCGATAGTTTTTCTTGCAGTTAAGACAGCCACGGAATTACAAATATTTATAAATGCACAGATACAGACTACAGTGGCAATAGTATTGATGGTATTAATAATATCTGTATTCATTTTACTTTCTATTGAAGCATACAAAAAAGGATTAAAGTATAACCGGTTATACAAAAAAGTATTTTGGATTTATGCTATCTTTTTGGCATTGTTATTATTACTTTTCATTTTAATGGTTATCTTTATACCATAAAGCAAAGATTTACATAAGTATTAAAAGAAAAGCAGACCGTAAAAGATGGTCTTCTTTTTTGCACTTTTCAATTTGCGCAACTTTGAGCCGTACCCGATTTGATGGAGAGTCTGGAGCAGTGTAAAATAAAAGCACTACGAAGGGGTGTTCCGTCACGGAAAAAGCGATGGGAAGCGGTACTCGGTATTGTCGCAGCCGGTGCGTTTATATGGGACTTATACACTGATTCTCACCATTATATGGGAAACGATTTTAATAAGGCGGCAACAGTTACAGCAGGTGTATTGATAACTGGAATTTTAGTAGGTACAGCGCTCACAGGCATAGGTTTACCTACGGGAGCTGTAATCGTAGGGAGCGCAATTGTAGAAACTATGGCCGGAACGGCAACGATGGATTGGATATTAATGGAGGTCACGAACATATGAGCCTAAGGTTTTTACCTTTGCCAGTATATATTGCATTTTGCACTTTATTGGGTTTTATATTAATTTATATTGCTATTTCGCGGCGAAAAAATGATAAAAAAGAATTTATAGTTATTTATATTACTTTATTATCATTGATTCCCTTTGGACTCATTGGAAGGATCGTGCCAAAATATTATGATTTTACTTCATTGGTTAATTGTGTCATATTTTTAATATTATTTCTTGAAATTACTGTGATAGCAATAAAAAATAAAAAAAATAATTTAATGACTACAATTAGCTTAATCCTCATTTGGGCAATTGTTGCTTTCTTTACCTTAATTTTTCTTAATGTTATATAATATATAACTATTTCATTCAGAATAGTTTCTCATTAAATTTGTAAATATGTGGAGGTCTAAAAGAAAATATCTGTAATGATTTTAAGTTAGAGGGTTATCCTGATGTAGTTCCAAATTTAATTCGATTTCCTATAACCACAAACTACCTTCTCGACGGAAGCACTATCATCGCGCAGAAGAGCGGGGACGACATTCTGTGGTTCCTGTATGACAGCGACGGGACGAGGGTCGGCTTCACCTACAACGGCCAGCTTACTACTATGCCACCAATGCGCAGGGCGCCATGCCATGAATTTCCAGGTCAAAGCGGCGCGAAAATCGTTGACGGCTGCGCACGCCCGGCCGTAGAATTATAAGTGGCAGGCTGCTCTGCACCACCAGTTCCATGGCGGACACCATCGGCAGGGCCAACCCGTTCCTTTACCGGGGATACTGCTGCGATTCGGAGACCGGGCTTTATTCCCTCAACAGCCGGTATTATGACCCGCAGACCGGGAGGTTCCTCAATGCGGACGGACAACTTAATTCAGATACAGGCTTAACTGGCGACAATCTTTATCGCTTACTGCAATAACGACCCTGTCAGTCTGATGGATGACGGCGGTTCGCGGTCAAGTACATGGCGAAGGTTGCAAATTCGCCAATTGTAAAAAATGCTGTTATTGGTACAGCGGATGTTGTAGTTTCAAGGGAAATCAACAAACTTGTTGACACAAGGAATAAATATATTGTTAATAGAGGAACGGCTCCAATCTATGAGACTACTGTTAGCAAATATAAGGTTCCTATTCCAAAAATAAAATCAATAAAGAAATTTGCAAAAAATGTAGGCATTGCTTCAGCCATTGTTCTGGGTGTTGATATCGGATTCGATATTCATGATTACGTTGGTTGGGATCTTGTTGGTGCGATTGCCATAGATACAGGGGCAGTCTTATCTTAGCTGGAATTAGTATAGCTACTATTGCCACGATGAATTAGTCCGGTTGCTGTTCCATCTTTGGCAGTGAGTGTTGATGCCTTCGCTTTGACTACCGGAGTTTCTATATTTGCAAACTGGGGAAAAATTCTTGGCTGTGTCAAGAGAAGTTCGCAATTTCAGGGCTCCGGAATATGAATCAGGCA
>ENA-UOOI01001993-UOOI01001993.1-fermentation-metagenome-genome-assembly--contig:-NODE-1993-length-19129-cov-3.802401_pt1 | contig 19129 bp, 17 predicted proteins | sample MGYA00245779_ERZ724027 | MGnify/ENA primary metagenome ERZ724027 (study PRJEB28704, sample SAMN03018318) | fermentation metagenome | biome: anthropogenic terrestrial biome; feature: soil; material...
ATGGATCTGGTCAGCATATGCCCCACATTATCATGGATTTCCCTTGCTATGCGGTTACGCTCCCGCAGGGTGGCAGTATAAACCTCGTAATCCTGCTTCTCCAGAAGCGTTTTATTTCTATGATCGAGCAATAGATTAAGCTCTGTGGAATCGTCGCGGGTTTGTCTGAATTTTGCCTTTAATGCCTGATATTCGGTGGTCTTCTTCTGAAGTACAAAGGAAAGAAGCAGTCCGAATAAAATGAGAAAGAAAACTTCGTTCGACTTTCCGTACAAATGCCAGCAAAGCCCAAGGAGACTAACTACGATTGGAACATAAAGTTCATACTGCAGCATGTGGTACAGAAAAACAGGAATAAAGATGTAAAGAGAAGGAAAAAACAGTGCCAGAAAAGTATAAAGAGCAGCGGCAGCGAAACTGTATTGCTTTTTGCCGATACAATATATGGAAGAAGTAAAAATAACGGTGAGCAAAAAAGCTGCAATAAAAGAAGTATCCACCGGAATGAACAATACCAAGAGAAAACAGTAGATGATTAAAACAGCATAATCTATGGCGCGATGCATAAAGAATCCCCCTGCTTTTATAAACATAAAACGCATATCCTTTGAACCCTGGTATCATTATAAGGGGTGTCCGGGAATTAGTAAAGTAATATACAGATGACATTTGTCACAATATATTCTGACACCGCTCACTTAACTTCTGATGCAGGTTCGATTATAATTAAGAAAAATCTGAAACATGATATTCAAGGAGAAAAATATGATAAAAATAGAAAATCTGGTAAAAAGATATGGAGATTTACTGGCTTTGGATCATCTGAACCTGGAAATTGACGAAGGAGAGATTTTCGGGCTTCTGGGGCCGAATGGTTCCGGAAAATCCACGGCCATCGGCTGTCTTCTTTCTCTGCTGAAATACGATAAAGGAAATATCGAAATCTTTGGCAGGAAGATGACGCCGGATAACTATGAGGTAAAACGGCAGATCGGAGTAATTCTTCAGAATGTGGCAGTATTTGACGAACTGACGGTATATGAAAACATAGATTATTTCTGCGGCTTATATGTTAAGGAGCGTGATAAGAAAAAGCAATATGTGCAGGAAGCGATTGCATTCGTGGGTTTGGAAAATTATGAGAAGATGCGTCCCAAAAAACTATCGGGAGGGCTTTTGCGTAGATTAAATATTGCGTGTGGAATCGCACATAAACCCAGGCTGATTATCATGGATGAGCCAACAGTTGCTGTAGATCCCCAAAGCCGCAATAAAATTCTCGAGGGTATTCAGGAATTGAATAAACAGGGTTCTACGATTATCTATACTACACATTATATGGAGGAGGCAGAACAAATCTGCAGCAGAATCGCGATTATGGACCATGGAAGAAGTATTGCCATAGGAACGAAAGAGGAGCTGAAGAAGATGATTAAGACCGGAGAAGCCATCACCATAGAGAATATTCAACTGGAGCAATCTCAGGTGTCGGATATAAGAGCAATCCGACATGTATTTCAGGTTGAATATAAAGAGGATGTTTTGACTGTCCGCTGCAGTGAGGCAAGACACAACCTGGTACGGATTCTGAATTATATGCAGGAGCAAGAAATCACCTTTGGGCAGGTTTCTTCTCAGTTACCGACACTGAATGATGTTTTTCTGGAAATCACGGGAAAGCAGTTAAGAGATTAGGGGGGAGATATGCTGCATTTATTAAAATATAGATTTAAATCCAGCTTAAGAAATGGATCCAGTATGTTCTGGGCTCTTTTATTCCCGATTATTCTGGGAACTCTGTTTTACTTTACAATCGGAAAGATGGATGAAGCGGATTTCTCTACGATCCCGGTGGCAGTGGTTGTGGGAGAAGTGAGTCAGGAAGCAGACAACTTTCAACACTTTCTGCAGGAAATAGAAGAAAGTGATTCTGATATCATACAGGTTCAATACATGACAGAGGATGTGGCGGCGAAAGCACTGGAAGAAAAAGAGGTAAAGGGGATCTTTTATACAGAGGATCAGATAAGTCTGACCGTTGCCGCAAAAGGGATAGAAGAGAGCATCCTGGAATCGCTTCTAAACAGCTATGTAGATTCTGCCAAAATGATGACGCAGATAGGGCAGATACATCCGGAGGGTATGAATGCTGCAATTTCCAGCATGAGCAATTATCAGAATCTGGTGCAAAGCGTATCCCTGAAAGGAAAGACCATTGATGGAAATGTTCAGTATTTTTATGCGCTTATTGCGATGGCATGTATGTACGGCTGTTTTCTTGGGTTTGATGCGGCTCTCGGTCTGCAGGCCAACTTAACCCCACTGGCGGCAAGGCGGTGCATTACGCCTACACACAAATTAAAAATCATTGCTTCCGATATGTTTGGAATATTTATCATTCATTTTGTGAATGTGAGTATCCTGGTTCTTTACCTGAGATTTATTCTGGGAATCGGATTTGACGGAGAGATGGGTAAGATGCTGCTTGTATCCGGTATAGGCAGTATGATTGGTGTGTCTTTGGGAATCCTGGTCGGAAGTGCAGGAAGAATTACGGAAAATCTCAAAGTCGGTATTATGCTGGGAGTTTCCATGACATGCAGCTTCTTGTCAGGTCTGATGGTTGGAGGGATGAAGGATATTGTGGAAAAACATGCCCCCCTTTTGAATCGGGTGAATCCGGCGGCATTGATTACAGACGCATTCTATTGTATCAATGTATATGATAATCCTGGGCGGTTTTACAGAGATCTTGGTACACTGGCAGTCCTTGGCATATTGATGCTTGCAGGAGCCTACCTGATTGTCAGAAAGGAGTGCTATGAGAGTGTTTAAAGGCTATATGAAGATAACCAGCCGAAATATCGGAACGATGCTGATGTACTTTATCATTTTTTTTACTATGGCTGTTTTTATGCAAAAGACATATACCAGTGAAGAACTGGATAATTTTGCAGCGGTAAAGAACAAGGTAGCGATTGTAGATGAAGATAAAGGGAATCTGGCACGTCTGTTAAAGGAATATCTAAAAGACGTGCATCATATAAAAGAATATTCACATGATGAAGAACTGCTTCAAGAGGAGATGTATTATGGAAACATTGAATATATTGTGTGGATTCCAAAAGATTTTGAGCAGAAGCTCATATCCGGTGAAGCGGCTGTAAAGGAAACGGCAAGGCCAGGGACTTATTCCGGTGCATATGTAGAACAACAGATAAGTGGTTTCCTGAATCATTTAAGAACGTATAAAGCTGCGGGATTCTCTGACGAAGAGATAGAAAAAGCAATTCAGGAGCGGGAAAAGAGCATAGTTAAGCTTGCAGATCCGAATGGAAATGGTGGAGCAGCATCCATGCATTCCTATCTGTTCCAATTCCTGCCCTATATCATGATTGCCGCCTTAAGCTACGTATTGAGCTTTATTCTTGCTGCATTTAATAATAAGGATGTGAAAAACAGAATGCGTGCATCAGCTATATCGGGGAGAAGAGAGGCACTGGAATCCTTTCTGGCATTTGCTGTCATTGGTCTGGGCTTCTGGTGCATGTGTATGCTGTTTACTGCAATCTTGTATGGAAAAGAATTTACAGGAGATGTCTTGCTTCCTTACTATCTGATGAACAGTCTGGCCTTGCTGGTGGTAGCACTTTCCATATCATTTTTAGTGGGGAATACAGTGAAAGATAAAGTAGCGATTAATGGAGTCGTCAATGTGCTTTCTCTGGGAATGTCATTTCTATGTGGTGCATTCATACCACTTAGCATGTTAAGTGTTGAGGTAAAGAAAGTGGCAGTTTTTCTGCCCGTGTATTGGTATGAGAAGATTAATGATTTACTGTCTGTTTCAGGACGGCTGTCAGATAGCATGAAAATTACGATTTGGAAAGGCCTTGGGATTCAGCTCTTATTTGCGGCCGCCTGCCTGGGTGTGGGTCTTGCGGTTACAAAACTGAAAAGACAGGAGTAGAAGTGATTTTATGGAATGCCTTTATATCTGTAGATACAGAGGCATTCCATCATTATACAGTGCCATAGGAATCACCGCAAATCATGGATTGTTGTTGGACCCTCATGATTCGCCTTCCTCCCTTTTCACTTCTTTATTTTTCGATTGCTTTGCCCTGGAGTTATCCTCGACGGATTTTAATAACTCTTCAGCAGAAACTCCATAAAGATTGGCAAGGGCGATCAGGTTCGAGGTGCTTGGATCGGAAGTTCCATTTTCCCATTTTGAAACGGCCTGTCGGCTGACGCCCAGAGTCTCAGAAACAAATTCCTGTGTCATTTTACAGCGCACACGATTTTCACGAAGCGCCTCGGCCAGAGATTTTCTGACAATCTGTTTTTCCTCTCTGACTTCTTTTGAATTGATATATTTTCTCAGTGCTTTGATAACCAGCACAAGAAGATAGATAGCTGCAGCAGCAATTGCAAGATAGATTATTAAAACTGCAATTGCTGCCAATTGATAACCCAACATTTTCTGTTCTCCTTTCTTTTTTCTGTCTCTATTCTACTAAAAAACGAAGGTTGCCACAACCAACTATTGCGCAACTTTCGGTTGATCTATGCTTTTTTCGTATTTTGGCATTCGAACAGTTGTTTGCCAATTATACCACAGGAGATTTAGCTTTACCATTATTTTTTCTTCAGCCCCTTTTTCCCCCAAATATGGATATTGCCTTTAGCGGTCTTGTATGGTATAAATAATGTATAAAAAAAGGTGCATGAGCTTATGAAAAAGGATAAAATCAAATCAAAAAAATTTGCGAAAATACGAACGCTATTGATTCCAATGGGATTTGCAGTCATATGTGGGATCATTATAGCACTATTTTTGGAATCCCTCATAGGGGAGTTATCTCCCGAGAAATATATAGGGACATTTTTCGTGCTTCTCGCCCTGCTATATTTTTCTTATTTTCTTCAGATCATTATTCATGAGGCAGGCCATCTGTTTTTTGGTCTAATGACCGGATACCGTTTTTCCTCTTTTCGGATTGGAAATTTTATGTGGATAAAAGATGATAATGGAAAATTAATACTTCGGCGTTATTCGCTCCAGGGAACAGGCGGACAGTGCCTCATGGTCCCTCCGGATATGGCGGACGGTAAAATACCATTTGTACTCTATAATCTTGGTGGTTCTATGTTTAATGTGATTTCTGCCCCGGTTTTTTGGGGATTATATTATGTTTTGAAAAATGTATATTTTGTTTCCATGTTCTTTTTATTCATGAGTATATTTGGAATTGTCAGTGCTTTAATAAATGCGATTCCTTTGCGAATTGGTGCTGTTGATAATGATGGGCGCAACGCATATATGCTTAGGAACAATCCCGTTGCGCTACATGACTTTTGGGTACAGTTAAAAGTGAACGAGGCTACATCAAAAAATATACGGATTAAGGATATGCCTGGGGAATGGTTTACGGTACCGGACAAAGAATCTATAAGCAACAGTCTAACAGCAACCACAGCGGTCTTTTCAGTAAACCGTTTTATGGATATGCATCAATTTTCTGAAGCATCTGCTTTGATAGACGATTTGCTTGGTACAGATAAAGCTATGATCCCACTGCTTCGAAATCTATTAATCTGTGACCGTATTTTTTGCGAACTCATCGAGGAAAAAGACAACGATTTCATTGAGGAGCTTAGGACCGAAGAATATATAAACTTTATAAAACAGATGCGAAACAACCCATCTGTAATCCGCACAGAATATGCGTATGCTCTTCTTTTTGAGAAGAATGCCGATCAGGCACAAAAGATAGAGGCTCAATTCGAGAAACGTATGCGTACATATCCGTACCTATGCGAGGTCGAAAGTGAAAGAGAGTTGATGGATATTGCAGCAGGAAAAGCAATGGCGGTTTAAACCATTGCTTCTTTAAAGGAGTCTCAGATCTACACTGTATGGGCGATGAATACCTTTCGAATGAACTAGAAATGGAAATACGACAAAAAATAACAGCATAAGGATAAATTAATATGGAGCAAAAGACCACAGTTCTGATTGTGGAGGATGATACGGATATCAATAATCTTTTAAAAACAGCATTAAGACAGGCGGGGTATCATACCGTCCAGGCTTTTTCGGGTACCGAGGCAAGGATGTTATTGCAGATGAATCAGACAGCCTGTTCTCTGGTTCTTCTGGATCTGATGCTGCCGGGTATATCGGGGGAGGAAGTACTGCGTGAAATTCGGAAAGCCGGGAATATTCCGGTCATTGTGTTGACGGCAAAAGACAGCCTGGATGAAAAAATAGGACTTCTTACAAGTGGGGCAGACGATTATATCACAAAACCATTTGAGATACAGGAGGTTTTGGCACGCATTCAGGTACAACTTCGTCATATACAGCAGGAACCGGAATCGTGTAACCTATCTTATAAAGAACTGATGCTGGACAGGGAGAGTTTTGAGGTGCGGATTTCGGACACTTCCCTTCCGAAAATCACAAAGCAGGAATTTGCAATCTTGGAATTGCTCATAAAGCACCCGAAGCAGGTATTCAGTAAAGAAGATATCTTCGAATACGCCTGGGAAGAACATTATATGGGAGAGACAAAGACCCTGGACGTACATATCAGTAATATCCGAAAAAAAATCAAGACGGTTACCGAAGAGGAATACATTGAGACGGTGTGGGGAATCGGATACCGCCTGCATGCGTGAGAAATCTTTACTCTTTTTTTACTTTTTATTTGCGTTTGATTAAGATTTTTCCGGTATGATAACAGCAGATAAGAAAAAGGAGACAGAAAAATTGAATGAGTTACTATTGAGTACAAAGGGTCTGACGAAGAAATACGGCCATCATAATGCAGTCGATCAGGTGGATATCCACATAAAAAAAGGTGCCATTTATGGATTTATTGGCAGAAATGGTGCCGGGAAGACAACTTGCCTGAAGATGATCAGTGGTCTGTCAAAGCCTACCAGCGGCACAATTGAAATGTTTGGCTACAGCGGGAAAGAGCTAAAGCAAATCCGTTCACGTGTAGGATGTCTGATTGAAGCCCCCGGATTATACGGTGGCATGAATGCGTATGAAAACCTGAATATTAAATGTAAACTGTTCGGAATCAAAAAGAAAGGATATATCGAAGATATTTTGCGGACAGTTGGTCTTGAAGATGTAGGTAAGAAGAAAACCAAACAGTTTTCCTTGGGAATGAAGCAGCGTCTGGGAATTGGGCTGGCGTTGGTAGGGGAACCAGATCTCCTGGTACTTGATGAGCCTATAAATGGTTTAGACCCACAGGGAATTGCGGAGGTGAGAGATACCATACAAAAACTCCGGGATGAGCGCAATATGACGATTTTGATATCCAGTCATCTTTTAGAGGAGTTGTCCAGAATCGCTACGGATTATGGAATCATCCATAATGGCAGTCTTTTGCAGGAGCTGACAAGAGAGGAGCTGATGAAGCACTGCAGTGAGCGGATTGAAATCACGCTGGAACATCCAAAGCAAGCGCTTCCGGTCTTAGACAGAATGGGATTTAACAACTATCAGGTGACAGATAAAAGCCATATTCATATTTTTGAACGTTTGAATGAGAGTGCCAGCATCAATATGGAGCTGGCAAAAGAGGGAATTCCGGTGAGGGGAATTTCCATCACCAGCGAAGAACTGGAAACATATTTTCTAAATCTGACGGGGGGAAACCAAAATGCTTAATATGATAAAAATGGATTTGTATCGGATGTTTCGGACGAAAAGTACCTATGTTATCTGGATTCTTATTGCAGCAGCGGTCATTTTTACTACATGGATGTCCAAATTAGATACACAGGATTTAAATAAGGAAGCTTTGAACCAACAGACCGAAAGCAGTGTTCAATCCGAAGAATCGGAAGAGATAAATCTGGGAATGTCTGTATCGCTTCCCACGCAGCCAGGTGAGAAGGTAACGGTCTTTGATCAGGTATATGCAAATCTGCAATCAAAGTTCATCGCGTTATTTATACTGATTTTTGCGGTTCTTTTTTCGAGCGCGGATATTAACAGCGGTTATATCAAAAATATTGGGGGACAGGTCAAAAGCCGGGGAAATTTGATTTTTTCAAGAGCTATCGCACTTTTTATTTATACAGGATTAAGCTTGTGTTTATATCTGATTCTACAGATTGTAATGCAGCAGGTATGCTTCGGTTATTTGGTGTGGGGAGACAAGAGCAATCTACTGAAATACTTTTTCACACAGATGTTACTGCATTACGCCTTGGTTCTGATTTGCATGGCAATTGCAGTCATACTGAACAGTAGTGTACTTAGTATGGCAATCTCTATTTGCCTGAGTATGAATCTGATGGGACTTATCTATAGTGTTGTAGATGTTTTTATCCACAAGCTGGGAGCAAAGAATTTTCAATTGTTCGATTATACGGTAACAGGAAAGATTGCATTATTACCTATGGCACCGGGGAGTAAATCCATTCTTGCGGCTGTCTGTGTCGCAGCGGTGTTCGGAATTGGGGCGACGGCGGTCACGGGACGGGTATTTGGAAAGAGAGATATCTAACATGAAGCTATGGCTTGGGATATTGATAGCAATCATTTTGATACAGGGGGCATTATTTTGGAAATATCAGCGGCAGGTGAAGGACATCTGCCGCCAATTGGCATTTCTGATGAAATATGACAGCAATATGTTGATTACCAGGGAGACAGATTTTGGCGGGATTGGTGAACTGGCGGATCTCTTAAATGAATGGATGGGAGTGCGCAGAAGAGAGAAAAGGGAATATCTGCAAAAGGAAAAGATGATTTCGGACACCTATACGAACCTTTCCCATGATATCCGCACCCCTCTGACTTCACTGGATGGATATGTTCAACTGATGGAAAACTGTGAAAGCCCCATGGAACAGAAGCAGTATATGAAAATCATACAGGAACGCATCACCAGTTTAAAGGCTATGCTGGAAGAGCTATTTACCTTTACGAAACTGAAAAATGATACATTTCACTTAGAATTGACCACCTGCTGTATCAACAAAATCGTAAAAAGCACCATCTTTTCTTACTACAATGAATGGACTGCACGGGGAATCAAACCAGAAATACACATATCAGAAGAGCTTCTTTTTATAAAGGGAAATGAACCGGGGATTCGGCGTGTGCTGCAGAATCTTATAAAAAATGGACTGGACCATGGGCAAAAGAAAATCAGCATTGCCCTGTTTTCCATGCAGGAACAAATTTTCCTGCAAGTAAAAAATCAGGTGGAAGATGCAAAAGAAATCGATGTCTCACAGGTATTTGAGCGGTTTTATAAGGCGGATGAAGCACGCAGCAAGACTTCGAGCGGCCTTGGGCTATCGATTGCCAGGGAATTGGTGCTCCGTATGGACGGAGAAATCCAGGCCAGAATCGAAGGGCAGGAGTTTTGCGTGGAGATTGTGTTTCCAAAAAACGAATTCAGTTAAAAATCCTCCATCTAAATATGCCCTGCAATTGTATATATCTTACATGCTTCTATGTATATCCCCACTCATAAGTCATAAGAAATACACTGTCTGCAGCTTCTCCGAGAAGCTGGTAGTCTACACCTTCGTACAGCACTCCAGGCTGATCAGCAGAGATTTTCGGTGCAAGACTTACAGACACCCGGAAACCCTCCACAGACAGTTTCTCACTCAGATATGAGATGAATTCAGCATATCCCTCACGGTTTTCAGCAAGTATATATTCAAAGTCGACATCGACACCTTCATAACCTTTTGATCTCATGACCTCCAGTAATTCATTGGCAAGCTGTTCCTGGGCGTCTTTGTTCTCCACAAGGACTTTCACCAGCTGATTATTGAAAGTTCCTTCGGCTGATAGAGGGGTCAGTACCAGGACAGGACTCACTCCAAAGTCCTTTGTTTCGGTTAGAATCGGATCTTCATTAACTGGAGGAATCAGATTGCCGTTTTCATTGAATCCATAGGAGAAGATCCGCAGCTCATCCAGATAGAGCAGGGCTTCTCTTAGGATATCTTTACGAATATAGGGATAAGCATATCCGGTGGATTTTAAATTAAGGGACGGTTCACCTGTATAGCTGATAACAATAAAATCACCTTCTGTAATATACTTCTGATTCAGTAAATACGGATTGTTCTGGTAGATTTGTTTGACTGGTACATCATATGACGCGGCGATAGAAGTAACCGACTGACCATGCTTTACCCTGTGAATCAGTTTCGGAATCAGGATCAGAAGCGCCTGGCCCTCTGCAAGGATACCATCTGTATTTAACTGATTGTCATAGATCAGCCGATCTACGGAAATACCATAGTGGCTGGCAATTGAATAGAGGGTGTCACCCTCTTTCACCGTATAAATTTCCATAAATAGCCTTTTTATTTAACTTATGCGGCAAAAGATGATCCGGAACCTGACTTTATAAATAACCCGTCTCTTTCAGCTGAATATTGAAATAACCCGTTAGTTATGGTAAGATACAAGCATGAAATACATAACCTTTTGACCATTGTATCATTATTACGATTATTATCGGGAGAATTATTAATATATGAAACTAACAGATCTATTAGTAAAGTTAGATTATGAGTGCCTGCAGGGTAGTTTAAAAAGAGAGGTGAAAGGAGTAGTCTTTGATTCAAGGAAGGTTGTCAAAGACTCTCTTTTTGTATGCATGCCGGGAGCTGTGGTGGACGGTCACAAGTTTGCCAAAGGTGCAGCAGAAAAGGGTGCATCGGTTCTGGTGGTTGAAAAAGCCGTTGATGTACCCGCAGATATCACTGTGATCAAAGTGAAAAACAGCAGATATGCTCTGGCTCTCATATCGGCCGCATGGTTTGGCAATCCGTCTGGGAGCCTTACTACGATTGGGATTACAGGCACAAAGGGAAAGACTACAACTACTTACATGGTGCGTTCAATCCTTGAGAATGCCGGTTATAAAGTCGGTCTGATCGGAACGATCGAGACGATTATAGCAGACGAGGTGATTCCGTCTGAGAACACAACGCCCGAATCCTATCTGGTACAGGAGTATTTTAAAAGGATGGCCGATGCCGGATGTGACTGTGTCGTGATGGAGGTGTCTTCACAAGCATTGAAGATGGACCGTGTGGCAGGAGTTATCTTCGATTATGGAATCTTTACGAACATTGAGCCAGATCATATAGGACCGGGTGAGCATGAGAATTTTGCGGAATATCTGGCATGTAAGAGGAAACTTTTAAGTCAGTGCAAAGTGGGAATTGTAAACCGCGATGATGAACATTATGATCTGATGATCCAGGGGCATACCTGTAAGTTAGAGACTTACGGTTTTCATAAGGATGCCAATCTTCGGGCAATCAGTCCCAGACTGGTCAAAACCCCGGGCTATCTTGGCATCGCATATACAGTAGAAGGTCTGATGCATTTTTCTGTGGAAATCGATGTTCCCGGAAAATTCAGCATTTATAATTCGCTTACAGCGATTGCCATATGCCGACATTTTCAGGTGTCCGAGCAGAACATCATAGATGCACTGAAAAAGGCAAAGGTAAAAGGCCGTATGGAGATGGTGAGGGTTTCGGATGATTTTACGCTGATGATAGACTATGCACACAACTCCATGAGTCTTGAAAGCCTGTTATCATCTCTTCGGGAATATCAGCCCCATAGAATTGTGTGTCTGTTTGGATGTGGCGGAAACAGAGACCGGGACAGACGTTTTGAGATGGGAGAGATCTCCGGGAATATGGCTGATCTTACAATCATTACCTCGGATAATCCAAGAAAGGAAGATCCGCAGGCGATTATTGAGGATATCAAAACAGGTATCCATAAGACGAAAGGAAGATACGTGGAGATCTCTGACAGAAAAAAGGCAATCGCCTATGCGATTCATCATGGAGAACCAGGCGACATCATTGTACTTGCGGGGAAGGGACATGAGGATTATCAGATTATCGGAACTACAAAGCACCATATGGATGAGAGGGAACTGATCGCTGACATATTGCAGGAAGATAAGAATAATTAGGAGGCATTATGGGCAGTAATTATGCCGATATAATCGTGGATATCACCCATGAAAAGCTGGACCGTACGTTTCAGTATAAGATTCCAGAGAATCTGGAGGGCCATGTTTCTGTGGGAAGTCAGGTATTTATTCCCTTTGGAAATGGAAATCGGAGGATACTGGGCTATGTGATTGGTATCAGTCAGACACCGAAATATCCCAAAGAGAAGATGAAAGAAGTGGAATCGCTTAATTCAGAAGAAGACGCAGCTTTATCCAGGATGATCGCTCTGGCCGGATGGATGAAGAAAACTTATGGATCCACGATGATTCAGTCCTTGAAAACAGTGATTCCTGTAAGAAAAAAAGGCAGTGAAAAGGAAGAACGTTATGTTGTTATAAACCTGAGTCAAAATCAGGCGTCAGAACGGCTCGAATATTATGAAAAGAAGAATCAGAAGGCGAGAGCAAGAGTTCTTGCCGGACTGATGGAAAAGCAAAAGATGGCCTATAAGGATGCCCTGAAGGATTTTCGTGTTTCAGCTGGTGTTATGCGAACGCTGGAAGAACAGGGAGTGCTGAGCATCAAAAGCAGAACTGTGTACCGCAATCCGGTAGACAGCAGGATGCAGGGCACCCCGGTCCTTCAGATGTCGAAAGAACAGAATGCGGTGTTTGATCAGATTCTGGAAGAATGGAAACATGAGAATAGAACTTGCCTGATTAAAGGGGTCACGGGAAGCGGGAAGACTCTGATTTATATGAAGTTAATGGAGGAAATGCTGTCAAAAGGGAAGCAGGTAATTCTGCTGATTCCGGAAATTGCGCTGACTTATCAGAATATCAGACGGTTTTATGGCTATTTTCACGATCAGGTAACCGTTCAGAATTCTAAGATGACCCGGGCTGAGCGTTTCGATCAGATGGAACGAGCCAGAAAGGGTCAGGTACAGATCGTGATCGGCCCCAGGTCTGCCCTGTTTACTCCATTTCCTAATCTGGGGCTTATTATCATAGATGAGGAGCATGAAACAACCTATAAGGGCGAATCGACTCCGAGGTATCATGCGAGAGAGACTGCCATTGAGCGGGCAAGGCTTGAAGGAGCCCATGTGGTGCTCGGTTCAGCAACGCCTTCGCTGGAGTCTTACTATCGGTGTGAGAAAGGTGAGTATGCCCTATTTGAACTGAACAGCAGATATCAGGAAGCATGTATGCCGAAAGTATATTCGGTGGATATGCGGGAAGAATTGAAACAGGGAAACCGCTCTATTCTGAGCCGAAGACTTCAAAGTGCAATACAAAAGCGTTTGGAGACAGGGGAGCAGACGATGCTCTTTCTGAATCGAAGGGGTTACGCAGGGTTTGTATCTTGCCGCTCGTGCGGACATGTGATGAAGTGTCCGCATTGCGATGTTTCGCTTACCATCCATGCGAATGGAAAGCTGGTATGCCACTACTGCGGTTATGAAACAACGATGGTCAGTCACTGCCCTAAGTGCGGATCACCTTATATCGGGGGATTCCGAGCCGGAACGCAGCAGATTGAACAGGTGGTTGCAAAGCGATTTCCAGGCGCACGCATTGCGAGGATGGATCTGGATACAACGAGAGGAAAGGAAGGATACCAGAAGATTCTTAAGGCATTCTCCGAGAAGGAATATGATATTCTGATTGGAACTCAGATGATCGTGAAGGGACATGATTTCCCGAATGTGACGTTGATGGGTGTGCTGTCTGCGGATCTGTCTTTATATGCCAGCAATTATCGTGCAGCGGAGAGGACTTATCAGCTGCTTGTTCAGGCAGAGGGACGGTCCGGAAGGGGAAATCTTCCGGGTGAAGCTGTGATTCAGACTTACCATCCCGAACACTACAGCATACAGGCGGCGATCAATCAGGATTATGAGGAGTTTTATCAGGAAGAGATCTCATACCGCCGGGTCATGGGATATCCGCCCGCTTCTAATTTACTGGCAGTCCATGGCTCGTGTGACAGAGAAGATACATTGAAAGAAGCGATGGACTACATTCGCAGATACCTGGATCGGATCTGTGATAAGGATGGATTCCAGATTATAGGTCCGGCTGCGGAAAATGTTTCTAAAATAAATGATATGTACAGAAATGTGCTTTATATCAGACAGGAGTCGATAGAAAAACTTGTTGCAATTCGGGAATACCTGGAAAGATACATTGAGATCAATAAGGGTTTCGACCCCATATATATACAGTACGACATAAATTGATATGATACCAGGGTCAAAAGGTCCTGCGTTTCATGCTCGCATGAAAAAGCATGACCTTGTATCATATGGGGTCAAATTACTTTTGACCCCAACCTCAGTGATATTTAAGGATAAGAAAGGACAAGAAAGATAATGGCAATTAGAAAGATAAGAGAATTTGGAGATCCGGTACTGAACAAGGTGTGCCGTCCGGTAAAGGAAGCTACACCCAGAATCAGGCAGTTGGTTGATGATATGTTTGAGACGATGTACGATGCAATGGGGGTTGGACTTGCAGCGCCTCAGGTTGGAATCTTAAAGAGAATCGTTGTCATTGATACGGATGGGACTCCCCATGCACTGATCAATCCCCAGATATTGGAGACATCCGGAGAGCAGACAGGAGAAGAAGGATGCCTGAGTCTCCCGGGAAAGTGCGGAATTGTGACACGGCCGGATTATGTAAAAGTAAAAGCATACGATGTGGATATGAAACCATTTGAGCTGGAGGGAAGAGATCTTCTGGCTCGTGCAATCTGCCACGAGTGTGAACACCTGGATGGTATCTTGTATACTTCACATGTTCAGGGGGAGCTAAAAGACAATACAGTAATTGAAGAGGATTAAAATGGTGATATGAATGAGAATAGTTTTTATGGGAACGCCCGATTTTGCTGTGGGAACTTTGGAAGCGATTCAAAAAGCCGGTCATGAAGTGATCGGTGTTGTAACCCAGCCTGACCGGCCGAGAGGAAGAGGTAAAAAGCTGCATCCTACACCGGTGAAAAGTGTGGCTGTGTCACATAATCTTCCGATTTATCAGCCAGTGAAGGTGAGAGCCCCGGAATTTGTAGAAACATTAAAACATCTGAAACCGGATGTTGTGGTAGTCGCTGCATTTGGACAGATTATTCCCCAGAGTATTCTGGATATACCGACATTTGGATGTCTCAATGTCCATGCCTCCCTTCTGCCGAAATACCGTGGGGCGGCACCGATCCAGTGGGCAGTCATCGATGGTGAAAGGGAGAGCGGAGTCACAATTATGCAAATGAATGCAGGCCTTGATACCGGAGATATTCTTTCGAAAGCAATTGTGCCGCTTGATGCCGGCGAGACGGGAGGCAGCTTGTTTGACAAGTTGTCAAAAGCGGGAGCCAGGCTGCTTGTCGACACACTCATAAAGCTGGAGAACGGACAGATTACGCCGCTTAAACAGCCTAAAGAAAGTCCGACCAAGTATGCAAGAATGATAAAAAAATCCGACGGACTAATTGACTGGAGCAAAGATGCTGTGGAAATCGAGCGACTGATCCGTGGAATGAATCCTTGGCCGAGTGCATATACGCATCTGTCAGGCAAAACACTTAAGATTTGGAAAGCTTCGACTTCTGATGAGATGACTAAAGCTGAGGGGACAAAGAAGCCGGATATTGATCCCGGGACTGTGACCGGGACGGATGAAGTAAGCATCCGTGTTCAGACAGGAGATGGTGAGATAAGGCTTTTGGAAATACAGATGGAAGGGAAAAAGCGCATGACCTGTGATGCGTTCTTACGAGGTTATGAGGTAATCCCAGGCACAAGATTAGGAATATAAGGAGTGAATGAATATGCTTTTTTGGGGACTGGATCCAACTTATGTACTTATCATACTAGCATTTGCTGTCTCTGCATTTTTTTCTGCGAGAATGAATGCAACATTTTCGAAGTATAGTCAGGTAAACGCCGCAAGCGGACTTACCGGAGCACAGGCCGCACAGCGAATTCTACAGTCAGCCGGTATCTATGATGTGACAATTGAACATGTGTCGGGGAAATTGACGGATCATTACGATCCGTCACATAAGGTGCTGCGTTTATCCCAGTCTGTTTACGGGAGTACATCCATTGCAGCGATTGGAGTGGCGGCCCATGAGTGCGGCCATGCAGTGCAGGATGCAAGAAATTATGTCCCGCTCAAGGTCAGAAGTGCAATCGTTCCGGTGGCAAATTTCGGTTCTCAGTTATCCTGGCCGCTTTTTCTGGTGGGATTGATTTTTTCATGGAAACCACTCGTGACGGCCGGAATTGTACTATTTTGTGGCGCTCTGATTTTTCAGATCGTCACTCTTCCGGTAGAGCTCAATGCTTCCGGGAGGGCATTAAAAATGCTCAATACAACAGGAATATTAGGTGATGCGGAGATTAAGGGCACAAGGAGAGTTTTAACGGCTGCGGCAATGACTTATGTGGCTGCAGTTATTGGCTCTTTACTACAGCTTCTGCGTCTGCTGATCCTTTCTGGCGGTGTTCGAAACAGGGATGACTGACGAATGACGAAGATAGATATTAGATGGGACAATATAGATGGAAATTAACACAAGAGAATTAATACTTGAGATATTACTTGAGACTGACAGAGAAGGCAGGCAGTGTCAGACTGTAATTGGGAATGTACTTGATAAATATCAGTTTCTCTCGAAATGCGACCGCGCGTTTATCACCCGTATCAGTGAGGGTACGATTGAGTACCGTATTCAGCTGGATTATATCATTGACTGTGTATCAGATATTAAGGTAAAGAAGATGAAGCCGGTGATTCGCGAGATATTAAGAATGTCGGTATATCAGATGAGATATATGGACAGCGTGCCTGATAGGGCAGCTGTAAACGAAGCTGTAAAGCTGGCCCAGAGGAAAGGTTTCCGTAATCTAAAAAGTTTTGTGAACGGCGTTCTTCGAAATATAAGCCGCCGGGTAGATGATATCGTCTGGCCGGACCGAAGTGCCAGCCCTGCAAGATACTTATCTGTCCGTTATTCCATGCCGGAAATGCTGGTAAAACAATGGTGCGGGGAATATGGAGAGGAGACTTGTGAAAAGATCTTAGGCTCTTTTTTAGAGCATCGTCCCCTGACGGTTCGGTTTAGCCGGACTGGTCATGATACAGAGCAGACAATACAAAAATTGGAAAAGCAAGGTGTCAGGGTGACGAAAGCCAATTATGCCAAAGATGCTTATATCCTGGAGAATTATGATTATCTCGCTAGTCTGGATGCATTTGCAGATGGGGATATTCAGGTGCAGGACCCGAGTTCCATGCTTGTGGCACAGGCGGCAGGTATCTCTGCCGGAGATTTCGTCCTTGATCTGTGTGCTGCTCCTGGTGGCAAGAGTCTGCATGCTGCGGATCTTTTGAACGGAACAGGAATGGTGGAATCCAGGGATATATCGGATTATAAAGTAGGGTTGATTCAAGATAATATTGAACGGCTGGGTCTACAGAATATTCGAACACAAGTTAAGGATGCTTCCAGATATTATCAAGAGGATGAAGGCTGTGCAGATATTGTCCTTTGTGATGTCCCCTGTTCAGGATATGGTGTGATTGGGAAAAAGCCGGATATCAAATATAAGGCATCCCATGAGAAACAAGAATCACTATTAAAACTCCAAAGAGAGATTCTAAAAAATGCTGCACGTTATACGAAAGATGGCGGTGTCTTGATCTACAGCACCTGTACGATTGGAAAATCTGAAAATATTGATCAGGTGATGTGGTTTACCAAACATTTTCCGTTTCAACTGGAGTCACTGGATCCTTATTTTGATGAGAACCTACATCTTATGACAACGAAAGAGGGTTATCTGCAGCTGCTGCCGGGATGTTTTGACTGTGATGGATTCTTTCTTGCAAGATTAAAGAAACAGGAGAGTTTATGATAGAAGATGTTAATGATTTAGATATAGGATCTATATATATGGACGAGCTGTATCAGGTGACTGAGCGTCTGGGTGCGAAACCCTACGTGGCAAGACAGCTCTTCGACTGGATTCATAAGAAACAGTCACGCTCTTATGGCGAGATGACAAATCTTTCAAAAAGCTTAAGAGAACAGCTGATAAACGGATACCCCCTTGTTATTCCAGAACTTTTAGAGGTTCAGGAGTCGAAGATTGACGGAACCAAAAAGTTCTTGTTTCGTCTGGAGGATGGAAATGTGATAGAAAGCGTGTGGATGAAGTATCATCACGGGAATTCTGTTTGTATTTCCTCACAGGTGGGATGCCGAATGGGATGTAGATTCTGTGCATCCACGATTGGAGGACTGATCCGAAACTTAAGTGCATCCGAGATGCTGGAACAGATCTATGAGATCACCCGGATCACTGGTGAAAAAGTGTCAAACGTTGTTGTGATGGGCACTGGAGAACCACTGGAGAATCTCGATCATCTTATTCGATTTATCCGGCTGATCAGCGATGAAAACGGTATGAACTTAAGTCAGAGAAATATCACGGTTTCGACCTGTGGAATCGTTCCGAAGATTTATGAACTGGCAGATGAAAATTTTCAGATCACACTGGCCTTGTCTTTACATGCTCCAAATGACGAGAAACGAAGAGAATTAATGCCGGTTGCAAATAAATATACAATCAAAGAAGAACTCGACGCATGCCGGTATTATTTTCATAAAACCGGTCGAAGAATCACTTTCGAATATGCCTTAGTCGGCGGGAAGAATGACAGTGAGACGGATGCGGCGCAGCTTGCGGCACTCGTAAAAGGCATAAATTGCCACGTAAATCTGATTCCCGTGAACCCCGTCAGAGAGCGAAGTTATGTAAAGTCAGAAAAAAAAGTAATGGAAAATTTCAAAAATAAACTTGAAAAATACCGAATTAATGTTACTATTAGAAGAGAAATGGGCAGCGATATAGACGGTGCCTGTGGACAGTTACGTCGAAAATACATAGATAAATCCGAATAGGAGAGGGAGACATGAAGGTATATGCTGAAACAGACATCGGCCAGAAAAGGCAGATGAACCAGGACTTTGTGTATGTTTCCGAACAGCCGGTGGGTAATCTTCCGAACCTGTTTGTTGTTGCTGACGGTATGGGCGGACACAATGCAGGCGATTTTGCCTC
>ENA-UOOI01001994-UOOI01001994.1-fermentation-metagenome-genome-assembly--contig:-NODE-1994-length-19124-cov-7.261419_pt1 | contig 19124 bp, 19 predicted proteins | sample MGYA00245779_ERZ724027 | MGnify/ENA primary metagenome ERZ724027 (study PRJEB28704, sample SAMN03018318) | fermentation metagenome | biome: anthropogenic terrestrial biome; feature: soil; material...
AGCCATTGTTTAAACTGAAGGATAGAATTGTTAAAGGTAGAGAATCTCTTTTTAGAATAATGGGGAGTAATTCCTTTTGAAGTAATGATTGTGGCGACGAGAAAAGTTTTATGCACATCGACACCACAACAAATAGGGTAAACAACTTTCATGGCACATCCTCCTTTCATGTTGAAAGAGGAAGACATTGACTGAATCGTCACACATCTAACTATTAGCTAAAGCAATTTTTAGCGTGCGGTCTTATAGAACTACTTATTTGTGCTTGAAAGACGATCCTAACACTGATTAAAATACTGATTTAAGCCCCCGAAAAGGCAGTCTACGACTCACCCCACCGTGCTTTGTAGTATATCTTCCTCTTAGAAATATTATAAACCATGGGATTAAAGTCGCGCCGTCTTTTTCATTACTATTTGTGCCGCAGCGAAAGCGGCGGAATGGAGGATTAAAATGAAAGTAAATCTATCCACTCGACTTTAACCCTCGATATGTGTATGAGGGAACGTATCGAGGGTAATTTTTTGGGCGAAAAATTGGGTAGGGTTGAGGAGATAGATTAGATAAAAGCATAGTTTTTTGGAGATAGGATGGATGTAACATCCTATGCAAGTGTCATTAAAAAAACAAACTCATCTGTATCAAAATTTTTATAAAGGATGACATGACAAGAATTCAGTATGTGTAAAATTTGCACATACTGCTGATGACGATAAGCTTCATTTAATTTCAGTACGCTTTTTTAAGGAGGTGATACGCCCTGAAGAAAAAGGTTCCGACTGCTCTTCCCCAACCATCAATGAAAAGGTTCTAAAGACACCAGTTGTAAAAGCAATGAACGAGGTTCTAGCCGAAAAAGACACTTTCCTTACAGTCTTAAAAGAGAATATTGCTACCGTTTTGAATGAAGAAAGCGACCAAGCCACAAAAGACATTATACCTTAATCAGAAACTTGACGGCATTTCTTTATATTTATAGAAGGCATTTATGTTTACAAATTATTACATATATTAGAAAATAATAAGTTATTTTCTAATTAACACTTGGAAAACATCGAATGACACTATATTATATAACTGTAGTTATGTAACACAATGTAAGGAGAGATTAATATGCCGCCAAAAACAAAAGTTGATAGAAACGCTATTGTAGGTGCCGCTTTAGAGGTCGCTAAAGAAAAAGGCTTTTCTGGAATCACTGCCCGAAGTTGGTGAATCGACTTAACAGTTCGGTCGCCCCAATCTATGTTAATTTTGCTACTGTTGATGACTTGGTAGAGGCTGTGGTACAGCGGGTATTTGCTATATCGGAAGAATTGCTTACAAAGCAAAAAGGAAAAAGTATGTTTGAAAACATTGGAAAAGCCAGCTTGGATTTTGCTCGAGAGTATCCAGTATTGTTTCGAGAATTGTCAATACAGCCTAATCCATATATGGCTTTTTACGAAACAATAGAGAATACTTTGCTTGAGGCAATGGCTGAGGATGAAGCTATGAGTGGCTGGACTCATGACGAACATAGACGACTATTGCTAAAAATGCGAGTCTTTCAGATGGGGTTATCAGCCATGGAGGCCAACGGCCAGGTGCCTTCATGGCTCAATAATCAAGAGTTCGACCAGTTGCGAAAGGAGAATTTGTAATGAAAAAAATAGTTATTATTGGTGGAGGGGTCGCTGGATTAAGTGCAGGTATTTTTGCCCAAAAAAATGGTTTTGAAAGTGTTATTCTGGAGAAGCACCATACTTTAGGTGGAGAGTGTACTGGCTGGGATCGTCAGGGTTATCACATTGATGGCTGTATACATTGGCTGGTAGGTACAAAGGAAGGAACACCTCTTCGGGATCTTTGGAATACTGTAGGTGCTCTTGATAGGGTAAATATTTATCATCCTGAGAGTTTTATGGCTGTTGAGCACGGAGATGTTACTGTACACTTTTATCGTGATATTGAAAGGTTAAAGTCTAGTTGGTTGGAGATATCTCTAGAAGATAAAGACATCATTGAGGAGTTTTGCAAGGACATCAAGCAACTACAGTTCTTCTCCATGCCAGCTGGAAAGCCAATGGATATGATGAATATTGTTGAAAAAATAAAGTTTATGTTTTCTATGAAGGATGCAGGGATGATTATGAAAAAATATGATAAAGTCACCTTCAAGGAATTTGCTAATAAGTTTAAGCACCCGGCCATTAAAATGGCTATTTATTCATTTATGCCGGAAGGAGAATACAGTGTCTCATCAATTATCTTTGCCCTAGGGGTCTTCACTGGTGAGCAGTCTTCAATTCCCATAGGAGGATCTAAAGCAATGGCCCAGCGAATGGTAGAACTATACATTTCTTTAGGGGGAACCGTAGAGTCTTCCTGTGAAGTGGTAGACCTTGATATTAAAGGGGATATGGTACGGAAAGTCAGGTGTAAGAATGGTAAGTCTTTTGAAGGCGATTTCATTATTGCTGCTTGCGATGCAAATGCTCTATATGAACGATTATTAAAAGGACAATATCCGGACCCTGAATTTCAGAAGAGGTTTAACAATCCTAACGTCTATCCCTTAGCTTCAAATATTTATGTTGGAATCGGTTATGAAGGCACAATGGAAGATATTCCTCGGACTCTTAAGTTTCCTGTAGAATCAGTAGATATCAAGCAAAATAAAAAGCCAATAGAGCATTTGCAGATGACGCATTATGCCTATGAACCAGATTTTGCTCCACAAGGCCATACTGTAATAACCTTTGCCATTAATCAGTTTCAAGACGAACTGAAGGCATGGGAAGCTTTATATAAAGATAAAGAAGCTTATAAAAAGGAAAAGAAGCGAATTGGTGAAGCAGTAATTAAGGCAATGGAAAACAGGTTTCCTCATATGGTAGGGAAGCTCAAGTTACTTGATGTAGCAAGCCCTCAAACCTATGAACATTATTGCAATGCCTATCGCGGTGCTTATATGGGCTTTTGGTCCACTCTTCGGGGAAAATCATTACAACATACCGGGCGTATTAAAGGTCTTAAAAATATGGTCTTAAGCGGACAGTGGCTTCAACCTCCAGGAGGACTCCCAATAGCAGTAATTACCGGAAAAGATACAATTATGCGGCTTTGCAAGAAACTAAAACGACCTTTTATTAGTGTTTAGAGTCACTTGTCGTAAATACCATAATACTAATTATGGCATCATCATAGTTTAAAGAAATTGAAATCAGAAAAATCGCTAAGTACTTAGATCATGAATTAATAAAGAGATCTAGAAAAATTACAGTTATTTTATCCTAACGATAAAAATGAGTTAGTATACTTTGATGAAGGTGCTGCTTGTATTTGTTTTTACGCAAGGTATAAAAGTTTTCCAAAACCAGCAGTAAGAACAACAATGTGCGATAAATGTCCTCGACAAGTTCCCACATACGACCATTTCTCAAAAATAGTGAAAAAACCGATTGATATGTTTCCACATACATCGGTATGAAAAATCCCCCTCTGACATTAATGCCATCAACTCGATCCAGCTTGTGTGGCTAAAGTTTTCTCCCCATAACTGTAATTAGGTTTTTCAATAATTCAATTTATGCTTATATAAAGAACAAGGGAGGCACCGACTAATGTAGTGTCTCCCTTTAGATTACTCTTGTCTTTTTTGTTGTAACCTGTTTTCCGCATTAGGAATATTTAATTTTTAACCCACTTGTTTATTGAATTTTTTGGACATTATCTTCAGGAAGTAACAAAATCGGGTAGGTCAAAAAGAGCCAATTTCAAGAGTTCCAATATCTTGAAATGGTCATAAGTTAGGTTAATCCATTCAATTTCGTAATAGCTCTGTTTAACCTCAGTCTGTAGAACACTAACTCCCTCTTCGATTAGAGAGTAGATCTGTAACGCTAAAATGGTAATAAGAACCAGAGACCTTATCCTTTCTTCGGTGTGTACGAATAAAGGTCTTACTTTGATGGTGGATTATAAATCGCGAAACCTTGATTCTATGCCATTTCTACTTTTGTATAGTTCCAGAAGTTCTTTGGCACTGCAATCTCTTTTGTTAGTTATGAGTGTATAGATGCCATCCCTGGTTTTTAGCTTATCTAATACGTCATTTTTCCAACTCCAAGAGAAACTCATAGTACCATCGGTGCCAACAATATCAATGGTTAGAGACTTTTTGTATTTGGCAAAATGGCCACTGAGAATTTCTTTAACTTTGTTCATAACTGCACAACACGTTTTAAGGTGATAACGGTTTAAGCCAGCTGCGACTTTATCGAGTTTTTCGGTAATTTTTGCGATATCTTTCTCTCTAGTCTTCTGATCTTTACTTGCTTTGCTAGAGGAGTAAACAACAACTACTCTTTCATTGTAAGAGTACTCAATAGTTGTCTGCTTAGATTTTTTCCCTCTTTTTTCCGGTGGTTCATTAGGAGCTTCTGCGTCATCGATTGGTTGTTTATAAACAATTGTAGTTTCTGTTTCGTAGGTTTTGTAGATCCCGTTACCTTTTGCTCCAGAGTAAGTAGCAGTTTTCCATGGAAGATTCGGTAGATCAAGACATTCTAAAAGATAAGTGTCAGCTTGATATGGGCCCAAAACCCAAGTTGATCTTGTTCCATGATATGGATATTCTCGGGGTTAATCATGATGCCATCGGTTATCCTCAAATAACTCTTTTTGCTCAAAAGCTTTCTAAGGGATTCAATATTAGCTTTAACAGTAGATGGATCACCTGTGTTCCCCGAAAGCACTTTGCCTAAAATAGGTATGTTACCTGAACGTGTAACAGTAAGCCCTAGATTAACTTGCTTTTTGTCTGGTTTTTGATCCCTACTATAACCAAGTCTAACCAGTTCCTCTTCGCTTGCATAATTACCTTCGAAGTAGATAGAGGTTAAAGCATATAAAAGTTCGTCGAATGGAACTCCAAATTCTGTAGCTATTTTTAAGGCACATTCATCAAGAATGGTCTCTTCGTATTCCCATAGTTTATCTAGTGTTCTGCGGATACGATCATCGTTGAACTTTTCGGCTGGATAACCGTAAAGATCAGCGACGCAATGTTCGTGAGCCCAGCATTCTACATTATATAGCGGTTTGGGTGAACTAAGACGATTAATGACTAAGACCTCAACAAGCTCACCATGAGATGGTCTACCTCTGTCACGTTCGGTAACAATGTGTTTAGCGATTATAGAAGCCAATCCAAATCGACTAAGCATAGCTTTTATAATAACAATATCGTCAAGAGATTTGACAATTTTATTAGTAGTTGTTGGTGTTTTCTTTGCAGTAACTTTAGAAGTAGAAAAATCATTTCTTCTAATAGCAAACCACCTCACTATAAAATGGTTTGCCATATATTAAGAAAGTCCTTTAAACTGCTAAAGAAAATTTAAAAATGCTTAATACGGAAAACGGGTTGTAAGACTTAAACCCACAAAATGAAAGGTGTTATAAAAGGTTTCTTTAGCTAAGAGGTCTTAGTTTTTCCTACAACGAATTTGAATAAACGCTAAGCACAGGAGTAATATTAGCCTGTGCCATTAAAAACTGTTCTATTTCCGGCCTCTCTCTAATGCGTTGGTTAGTGGAACCTCTAAAGGGGAGAGACAAGGATTTTTTCTCCTGCATAAAAGGTCCATCGATAAGATAATCAATGTACTCTAGTAGATTAATAGCATAAGGGATTTTAGATAATTGTTCTAGAGTATAACCAGTATAGACCACTAGATTTAGGGGAAGAGTCTTAAGTTTAGCAGCTAAAGCCGTAAGTGCTTGTGCTTGACTAAAAGGTTCCCCTCCAGATAGTGTAACACCTTCTAAATAAGGGTTGTCTTGTTTAGCGCAGGCAATATTTTCGAATAGCTCTTCGCCAGTAAACAAGGAACCACCAAAAAAGTCCCAAGTTTCAGGGTTATGGCAACCTACGCAGTGATGAGGACAACCTTGTACAAAGATGGTGTAGCGGATTCCTGGTCCATCTACATAGCTTTCAGGAACAATGCCAGCGATCCTTAAAATGTGTTTAGATAATGGCAAGTCCAACACGATCACACCTCTTAACTAGATGAAAATATTATTTTTGATATAAAAAAATACCTCTTATATCTAAGGCATTAAGCGAATTTTAGCTCTTACCGTAAATAATAGATTAGTAGGAACTAAAAAGCAAGGTTGTGTCGAAGAATTTAATCTTCAACACAACCAGATAAAATCGCAAGATAAACGCTTATTAGCTCTCTTCGTTATAATAGTAGTAATAGTAGTGAGAGTAATAAGAGCCATATGATTTATTGGGGTCAGCTCTATTTAATACAGCTCCGAGAATATTAGCTTTAGCATTAACAAGAAGTTGTTTAGCATTTAATGCGGCTCTGCGATCGGTAGAGCCACTTGAGATAACAAAAACAAAACCATCTACTAGAGGACTCATAATTAAAGCGTCGGTAACAGAGATTACAGGAGGTAAATCAATAACTATTGTATCGAACTGCTCTTTTAATTCAGTAACCAGTTGGGTCATTTTATTTGAACCTAGTAGTTCTGATGGATTAGGTGGAGTTGGTCCGGCACTTAAAAGAGTAAGGGTAGGTACTAGAGTAGGAGCAAGACATTCAGAAATATCTTTGGTACCTGTAAGAATATCTGTTACACCTATACGTCTACCAGGAATCTTGAAGATTTTATGTTGTGTAGAACGTCTTAAGTCAGAATCCATTATTAAGACCTGATTACCACTTTGGGCAAGTGCAATTGCCATATTGGCAGCAACTGTTGACTTTCCTTCTCCTGGTCCAGAACTTGTCATACCTATAACTTGAAGAGGTTTATCTGTGCTAGCAAAACTTAAGTTTGTTCGAAGCAGTTTATAAGCTTCTACAGCTGGTGACTTAGGATCTAAATCAGTAATTAAAGTTGATGTGGAATTATCTACGCTTAAATTTTTTCTCCCCAGCACTATAAGCACCTCCCTCAGTATTAATCTCAGGTATCATTGCTAAAACTGATAGTTCGAGATATTGTTCAATATCTTCTTTAGTAACAATAGTATTATCCAGGTATTCAAATAAAAAGGCTAACATAGCACCAAGGAACAAACCTAAAAATATAGCTACTGCAATATTCATTTTAGTCTTAGGACTAACAGGTTTATTGATATCTGGTAGGATAGCCATGTCTACTTTTTGAATATTTGCTGTTTGCATCGCTTCTTGTATACGATACTCTTCTTTCTTTTGCAAGAGAACAGAGTAGATATTTTCAGCGACTTGTAAATCTCTTGTTAGTCTAGCTAATTCAATTTCTTTTTCGGGAAGTAAATCAAATTGCTTTTCGGTTTCCTTAGCTAAGTCAGCTAAGGCAGAGATCCGAGATTCCAAAGCAGTAATAATAGTTTGAGTTTGGCTAATCGAAACGATTAATTGTTGGTAAAGTGGATTAGTCGTCTCTGTTTGGGAAGTAACAATCTGTTCTACTTGTTGATTGAGTTGTAACTTAAGAACATCGATCTCTTTCTTTAGGTTGATTACTTCTCGGCTATTAGGTGTACTCTTTGAGAGCAGAACCTCTAACTCGGTTTCTTTGGCAATTAACTGAGTTTTAATATTTGTAACTAAAGGATTAGTGCTAATTACTTGTGAGGAAATGTAAGTATTGGTTTCTTTTTGTAGCTGAGTGAGCATTTGTTCGAGCTTAGTTTCTTCTTCTCGTTTGGCAACTAGAGCTTCACTACGGGAAACCTCTAAACTAGTAAGTCTATTGACTATAGCTTTAGCCTCTTCACTAGGGCTTAAGATTCTTTCTTTTTCTTTAAATTGACGTAATCTTTCCTCGGAAATACGCAAAGTTTCGGTCATATTGACAAGTTGATCCTCAATAAAATTGCGAGCTGAACGTGCCTCTTCTCGGTTGTAAAGCAAAGTTGTTTCAACAAAGGCATCAACTAGAGCATTAACAGCGTCGCGTGCAAAAGCCGGTTCTTTGCTTTGATAACTTATACGAATGAAGTCCGTACCTTGAACAGGTTGAATCGAGTAACCAGCACGAAATACATTTAATTTGGCACTACCAAGAGGGTAATCTAAACCAAGATTCTTACTAGCAGCGAAAGCTAAAGATCTACTTTTTAATATTTCAACGCTATTTTGAATTTGGTTGCGAGCTTGTCCACCCATAGCTCCAAAGATCATCGTATCGATACTAGAGGAGTTTTTGTCCCGGACCAAAATTTTTGCGTCGGACTCATAAATTGGTGCCATGAGTGAGCTTGATATGCCTGCTACTAATGCAGCAATGACCGTTAAACCTAAAATTAAGTACCAGTACTTTTTTAAAATAGCAATGTATTCGAGAAGTTCCAAAACATAATCCCTCCTGACACAACTACGTTCTTGAACTAGTTCAACAGAATCTAAATACTATCCTGCAAAGAAGATAATAAACTAAAGAAGGGCAGCCCTGACGGGCTGCCAGTTTTAGACCTTGTACTTTTCCTGTTCTTTTTTGTAGTGTAAAAACGACCATAGTGAACCAATAAACCCTACACCCAAACCAATAATGGCTCCCCAAAAAAGTTGAGTGAAGAAGGAGCCAATCAGCAAACCGATAATACCGCCAAATAGTGTCCAAGAGATAATATCTCTAGGAGTTTGGACTGCCAACTTTACTCCCCCCTTATTTAAGCAGAACAGACAGCGCCCACGATGCTTCTGTTCTTATCTATATTATACCACAAATTACAATGATGTCCTGCAAAAGTAATATTAATTAGGCTACTAAAGAAAGAGAGGGATTCCTTATGAATCCCTCTCTGAACTGGTGAAAGATGAAATAATATTTTTAATTTGGTCGATCTCAAGCACTGTGCCTTGGGATATTAATCGTTCGTTTATAACAAGACCTGGAACGTTTAGACAACCATAATTGACAATAGAAGCTAGGTCGTCAACTCTTTCAATATCCAAGTCAAGATTAAGTTCTTTAAGTGCTGCTCGGACATTTCTTTCTAGTAACGAGCAGTTACCAGAGCAACAAGCGCCAAGAAGTTTAATTTTCAGGTTAGTCACCACCTTTTATGCTATTAATACCATTATGAGAACGTCTTTTCTCATACTCAGCTTTCTTACCAGTAGTAAAGCGGTGGAGATAGCTAAGATAACCAGTAACACGACGTACTCTATTAATTCGAGGTGAACCGCAAATTGGACATTCCTTATCAATAATGCCACTATAGGCACAATCTACGCATTCATCGATAGGAAAATTAACGCCAGCATAGCCCATATCAGCACTAGCCATGGCCCTATGGAGGCTCTCGAGTGCTTTGGGGTTATCTACAAGAGGAGCTTCAACTTCAATGTAGGAGATATGGCCAGCATTACAATATTTATGGTAAGGTCCTTCAATCTCGATCTTTTTAAATGCAGAAATTTCGTAGTCTACTGGCACATGGAAAGAGTTAGTGTAAAACTCTTTATCAGTAATTCCTGGGAGTAGGCCAAATTTTTTACGGTCAATGGCAATAAATCTACCACTAAGACCTTCGGCTGGTGTGGCATAGCAGGTGCAGTTAAGTTGATCGCGTTCGACAATATCATCGCAATAGTTACGAATATGCTTAATAATCTTTAAACCTAATTCCTGTGCTTCGGCGCTTTGGCCGTGATGGACACCAACTAATAGCTGTAGTGCTTCTGCTAGACCAATAAAACCGATGTTTATTGAGCCATGTTTCATAGCTTCCCAAATGCTATCTGTACTAGTTAGATTATCTGATCCCATGTATAGATGTTCGCCCATAACGAAGGGAATATCACTGACCTTACGTTCTTTGAGCACATTAACGCGGTGTAGAAGTTGTTTTTCACATAATGCTAAAACCTCATCAAGGTTTTGGAAGAATTGCTCAATAGATCCGTTTGCTTCGATAGCTAAACGAGGTAAATTAATAGATACAGGAGCGATACTTCCCCTAGCTTCAGGTGTAGATTCACCATATATGTTGTCCACTAAGCGACTACGGCAACCCATGTAAGCAGGAAGGTCACCAAAAGGCTTATTCATCGAGGAATCCATGAAAGAGAAGGTTGGATTCATTCGTCGACCAGCAACTTTTAAAGCTAGCTGGTAAAGATCGTAATTAGGGTCGTCAGGTAAGAAGTTTATTCCTTCTTTTAAACGGAAGACTACATTAGGGAAGATAGGTGTTTCTCCCCGGCCTAAACCAGCATTAAAAGCTTTGAGAAATTGTTCGGTAACGCAACGTCCCCTAATAGAAGTGTCGGTCCCGAGGTTTATTGAAGAAAAAGGAACTTGAGATCCTGCTCTAGAGTGCATAGTATTTAAATTGTGAACAACTGCTTCCATAGCTTGAAAAACTTCTCTTTCGATAGCTAGCTTCAGGTTGTTTTCTTCAGAGTTGAGGTTTTGCTTTTTCGCAAGATCATCATAACGAGGATCTACATATTTAGCTAAGGACTTGTCCATCCAAGGGATAGATTGACCACCATACATATCATTCTGGGAAGATTGTAAGATGATGCACATTAGTGCAGCAGCAGAACCAATTCGTTTAGGTGATCTTATAAAGCCATAACCTGTAGAGAAGCCGCTATCGAGCAGCTTATCGAGAGGGATTTGCATACAATTGATAGTTTTTCCATAGCTATCGAGATCATGGATGTGAATGTAGCCGTTTTTGTGAGCTTTAGATATTTCTGGGGGCAACATCTCATTTTCGTAATACCACTTAGAAGCAGCACTAGCGATCTGGAGGAGTTTTGCTGAGAAGTTATGCCCTACATTAGCGTTGCCTTCAATACCAATTGGTGATTCTTTGATAATATCGCCAATTTGATGCAAAAGGTTAGTAGCTTCTGCACGGGATTTATTCCGTTCTTCTCTGTAGCTTAGATAGGTTTCAGCGAGATTATTCAGATTATTTTCTTTAAGAACTTTAATAACTACGTCTTGTATGTTTTCAACATGTGGTGTAGTAAATTGGGGGAACTCCTGATCGAGTATGCGAATAACTTCTACCGTCATCAAAGCAGCAATTTCTTGAGAACGTTGAAGTCCTACTTGATCCGCAGCTTTAGCAATAGCTTTTGTAATTTTTGAGGCATCAAAAGCTACTACTCTTCCGTCACGTTTCCGAACCTCGCGGATTTCTTTTCCCTCATTATTTGGCTTAACCACAAATTTTGCTATAGCCATATATTTTCCCCCTTACATTCCAAAATTACTTTTCCCACCCTGTACATTTCCTTAAATAAGTTCTAAACTATTTACATGTTATCAGTAGTGAGTCGCGATAAGCAAATTCTAAACTAACCATTTTTTAGTGTTAGCACTCATTATATCTATTTACCCGTAAACTGACCAAGCTACACTTATTTTTTTGAGCTAAAGACAAGTGCAATAATAACATAGGAATTTTAAGATATTAGAAGGAATCACTTATGGTAAAAACGTATAGATTTATATTCATAGTGTTTCAGGAAAAAGGAAGTAGCTTTTAATTGAGTTACTTTGATAAGATTCAAACTTCCTGTAATTTTGTGGTTTTAGCACCTCCAGATAATTTTACCAGTTAGTGATTCTGGAAAGAGGTGTTCTTGCTTCTTGGAAACCTTGTTTTTATAATTAAATATGCGACAATTTAAATGTTGTTTAAGATAGCTGTCGCTGTGGTTAAGTTGAAAGGAGTAGTTTATTTTGGTTATGGAGCATGATTTAGATAAGGTTATACTTACTGAAGAACAAATTGCTAAAAGAGTTAAAGAGCTAGGAGAAATTATTACTAAAGATTATAAAGGTAAAAATCTCTTTGTTATCGGCATATTACGGGGAGCTTCTGTTTTTATGTCTGATTTGATTCGCGAGATTAAACTACCTTTAGAAATTGACTTTATGGCTGTTTCTAGTTATGGAGTTTCTACGAAAAGTTCGGGTGTAGTCCGGATTGCTAAAGACCTTGACTCTACGATCGGTGACAAAGATGTACTTGTAGTTGAAGATATTGTTGATACTGGTCTTACTTTAAAATATATTGTTGAGAACCTGCAATCTAGGAAACCGGCTAGTGTTAAAATCTGTACTCTTTTGGACAAGCCTTCGCGAAGAGTTACTGATGTGGAAGTGGCTTATAATGGTTTTACTATACCTGACGAGTTTGTTGTCGGGTATGGCTTAGATTATGGTGAGATTTATCGTAACTTACCTTATATTGGTGTTTTGAAACCAGAGATTTATACGAAATAACGAGGTGATACTGTGAAGGATCGTTTGCATCAAGAACTGATCCTGATTGTGGATTTTGGTGCACAATATAGCCAACTTATTGCGCGTAGAGTTAGAGAACAACATGCTTATTGTGAGATAGTTCCATATAATAAAGCCTTAGAAGAAATTAAAGCCCAAAAACCACAAGGAATTATTCTGTCAGGTGGCCCTAATAGTGTATATGGTGACGGAGCCCCCAAAGTGGGTAAAGAGCTTTTTGCTACAGGGATACCTGTACTTGGTATTTGCTACGGTATGCAATTAATGGCTCATGTTTTAGGTGGCGAAGTAAACCGTGCACCTAAAAAAGAATTTGGTAAAGCTGTTTTAGACATCAAAGATAAGAGTGATTTATTAAAGAACATCACAGATACTACTTGCTGGATGAGCCATGGTGACGAAGTTATTAAACTTCCCGAAGGCTTTTCATCTATAGCTAGTACAGACAACACACCTAATGCAGCTATAAAAGATGCTAAGCGTAAACTTTATGGAGTTCAGTTTCATCCTGAAGTTGTTCACACTCCTCAAGGTAAAGACATTATAAAGAACTTCCTTTTTGGTATCTGTGGTCTTAAGGGTCTTTGGGATATGGCCTCATTTGTAGATATCAAGGTAGCACAGATTAAAGAACAAGTTGGTAGTGGGAAAGTTATCTGTGGCCTTAGTGGTGGAGTAGACTCTGCAGTAACTGCTCTACTTGCTCATAAGGCTATAGGAGATCAACTCACTTGCATTTTTGTTGACCATGGGTTTATGCGTAAAGGTGAAGCAGAACAGGTTGTGGAAACCTTTAGAAGACGTTTCCATATTAATTTAGTTCATGTTGACGCTTCTGAAAGGTTCTTGAAGCTTTTAAAAGGTATAGAAGAACCTGAGCGCAAACGTAAAATAATTGGTAACGAGTTTATTCGTGTCTTCGAAGAAGAGGCAGCCAAGATGGGTGATGCGCGTTTTCTTGCTCAGGGTACAGTTTACCCAGATGTTATCGAAAGTGGAACCACTACAGCGGCGGTTATTAAGAGCCACCACAATGTAGGTGGTTTGCCGGAAGATTTAACTTTCAAATTAATTGAACCTTTGCGCGAGCTGTTTAAAGATGAAGTTAGAAGAGTTGGCGAAGAACTAGGTATGCCTGAGGATATGGTTTGGAGACATCCATTCCCTGGCCCTGGCTTAGCAATTCGTATTATGGGCGAAATAACCAAAGAGAAGCTTGATATTCTACGTGAAGCTGATGCTATTTATCTGGATGAGATAAGAAAACAGGGCTTATACAGAGATATCTGGCAAGCTTTCTGCGTATTATCTAACACTCGTACTGTAGGTGTTATGGGTGACGAAAGAACCTATGCTTACGTTCTAGGATTACGTGCAGTAAATAGCACAGATGGTATGACTGCTGATTGGTATCGTTTCCCTTATGAAGCGCTAGCTAAGATCTCAAACCGAATAATTAATGAAGTTCCTGCTGTTAATCGTGTCGTTTATGATATTAGCTCTAAGCCACCTTCTACAATAGAGTGGGAATAAAAAAGAAGCCCCTCGGGGCTTCTTTTTGTTAGGAGGGTAAGGATGGACTTTATTTTAAAAGATGTCGATCTTAGCAAAGGTCAACCTATTTTAAAACACATTAATTTAACAATAAAAAAAGGTTCAATCTTTTTATTAATTGGGCCATCGGGTTCTGGTAAAAGTAGTCTTTTACGTTTATTAAATAGATTAGATGAACCAACCACAGGGCAAATCTTATATAACTCTCTCCCTATTCAATCGATTTCTGTTCAACAGTTGCGTACTGAGGTGGGCATGCTTTTTCAAAACCCAGTTATGATCAAAGGCTCAGTGAAAGATAACATCGCCTTGGGGTGTAAATTGGCGAAAAAAGATATCTCTGAGGCTCGTATTTTAGAATTACTAGATCGGGTTGGTCTAGAAAAGAAACTCCTTACTAAAGAAGCAGAGTTACTTTCTGGTGGTCAGAAGCAAAGAGTAGCTCTAGCCAGGGCTTTAGCTAATAACCCCAAGGTGTTGTTACTCGATGAACCTACATCAGCTCTAGATCCAGGTGCAGTTTTACAGGTAAAAGAGGCCCTCCTAGAACAAAATCAGGCTGGTTTAACTCTAGTTTGGGTTACTCATGATATGGAACTAGCTAAAGAAGTTGCTACAGAAGCTGTTTTATTAGTAAAAGGTGAAATAGTCGCTAGAGGAACTAAAGAAGAAATATTTAACTCGGAGAACCAGTTAACTCTATCCTTTATGAAGGGAGAGATGAAAACTGAGTAATCTAGCTTTTATTTTATCGGGTAGTTTTATCGCTTTAACTATGCTTATTACCTCTTGGCAAGGCTTAGGTATGGAAAAAGACATCTTTATTAGTGCAATCAGGGCCTTTTTCCAGCTTTTTTTTACAGGTTATGTTTTACAGTTTATTTTTGGAGCTAATAATCCTTACCTAACTATTGGCATACTTGTTATAATGACTCTTATTGCTGGTAAGGATGCTAGTAAGAGAGGTCAAGGATTACCTAAGGTTTTCTTTATTGTAACAGCTTCGATTGCTCTAGGTGAAATAATCACACTAGGTATTTTACTTATAATTAAAGTAATAACATTTGTCCCCAATGAAGCAATTCCACTTTCAGGCATGATACTTGGCAATAGTATGGTTGCTGCTTCGGTTGCTTTAGATAGGTTAAAAGGTAGCATGGTCCAAAGAAAAGCAGAAATTGAAGCTCTTCTTGCTTTAGGGGCCTCGCCTAGGCAAGCAGTGACTAATGTACTTAAAGAGACATTGCGAACAGCTATTATACCAACAGTAGATAGGTTAAAAACAATGGGTATTGTTTCTCTACCAGGGATGATGAGTGGTCTTATTTTAGCTGGGCAAGATCCAACTCAAGCGGTAAAATACCAAATCGTTGTAATGTTTATGCTGACACTAACTGTAACGGTAACAACGGTTGCTATTGCTCTTTTAGCCTATCAAGGCTACTTTACTAAATATCAAGGTTTAAGAGAGGACTTACTAGTAATTAATACTAAAAAAGGCCATAAAGTAGACTAATTAAACCACTAGCAAACAACACAATAATAGGATTAAGTAATTCTCGCCATGATAATAGAATGGTTGCACAGAAAATTATTAAATCTAGAGGTCGCAATATTGATTTAGGTGCTAAAGATAATGCTGCTGTTATAATCATCGCTGTTACTGCTGGTCGCATTCCTTTTATCCCATTTTGTGCGGCAGGTAGATCATGTATTTTTTCCAAGACAACTGTTAACAAAGAGATAGCAATAAAAGCTGGCAAAACAATTCCTAAGGTTGCAGCTACAGACCCCCAAAAGCCAGCTAATTTATATCCTACAAAAGTGGCTGTATTAATAGAGATAGGACCAGGGGTCATTTCAGCTGTTGCTATAATATCTAAAAATTCGGCACTAGTTAGCCAGCCATACCTATCTATGATCTCCCGATTAAAGAGAGGGATCATGCTATAACCACCACCAAAAGTAAAAGCACCAATACGAGCAAAAGTCAGAAAAAGGTTAAAGATCATAATTTTTTACCTCCTAAACCCAACAAAGCACCACTTACTGCACCAGCAAGAATGAGGATAATAGGATGAATATTTAGGAAAAAGGCTAAGAAGCCAAAAAGGACGGCTAATGCTTTTGATAGTTTAGAAATAAGGCTGTCGTGGCCTATTTTAAGACCAGCTACTAGGATAAGTCCTGCAATAGCTGGCCTCACACCTTTAAAAAAGTCAATTACTAAAGGTGATTGATAGAAATTCATCAACGAGCTAGCGATGATAAAGATAATCAGGAAAGAAGGAAGAACAGAACCCAAAGTAGCTACTATAGCTCCAGGAAGACCAGCAAGTTTACGACCTATATAAATACTTGCGTTAATCGCGACAGCTCCAGGAGTAATCTGCACAAGGGAGACCATATCGACAAAGTCCTCTTCGGTAAGCCAATTTTTTTCCCTAACAAATATATCTTTCATAACTGGCAACATAGCATAACCGCCACCAAAGGTGAAAGCACCAACTCTTAAACAACTAATAAATAAGTTCCAAAGCAATTTATACACCTCTTTCAGTAGGTATAAATTGGAGATAAACTATTGTTCTCCTGTATTTATAGCTTACAATTAGATTAATTTTCTGTCTTTAGGATGATCTAACTGTAATCAGATTCTAATTCTCAAGAAACTATTGTAATACAGATATCCTTAAATGTGCATTAGTAAACAGAAGATTTTAGCTAAAAAGAGCTCATCCTAAGTTGATTATCAAAAATTTTTCAGAATAAATGGCTATTAGTGGTGATTATTAGAGATAATGTTGCTTAGTCCTGGATAATGGCAATATTGTTGAAAGAGGGACCTATGAATAACTTCTAAAAACAACGGCCCCTAGGCGAAGCTTTAATGCTGTAAGTTTTTACCAGCCTAATAATAAATTTTAAAGGGAGGCAAAGAGTATGTGGCGTCTATATGCAATACTCTCAGCTGTATTTGCTGCTTTAACTTCGATCCTAGCTAAAATTGGTATCAAAGGGGTCGATTCTAACCTAGCAACAGCGATTAGGACGGTAGTTGTTTTAGTCTTAGCGTGGGTAATTGTATTTTCGAGGGGAACGCAAAATGGTATAGCGAACTTAACAAAACAAAATTGGACATTTTTAATATTATCAGGATTGGCTACTGGTTTATCTTGGGTGTTTTATTATAAAGCCATTTCGTTGGGTCCAGTATCCCAGGTTGCACCAATTGATAAGTCTAGTATAGTCTTAACGTTAATTTTATCGTTCTTAATATTAGGCGAACAGTTTAGTGGCAAGACCTTGATCGCTAGCTTATTAATTACAGCAGGCACATTTATTATGATTTTGTAATACTCAACGGAAACGGAATGTATTTATCCGGAATGTCAAGGTAATTGACAATTTGTGGAGAAATAAAAAAGTGGATTGTGTGGGAGTAATCTCTAAGTACCGTAGACATTGACGTGCGGGAGGAAGTGAACTGCATCTTGCAAAAGACAAGGAAAAAAACTATTTCATTAAGTAGCTTTTTAGGAATATGCTTTATTTTTGTTGCTGTTTTTCCCGCAGTACTACTAGGTTTTTATCAAGCATATAGTTCGGGCTGGGCTTTAGAGAATTTGGAAGAGAAGGACTTAATGCGTTCCTTGCGTTCGGCTTCTACATTAGTCGAAAATTACCTAAGTACGCATGAAAATAAAGCTAAAACACTTGCTAGTTTGATTGGTAATTTGCCTATTTGGTATGAAGATGATATAAATGCACTTTTACAATATTACATCTCTGGAGATATGGGATTTCGTGAATGGAGATTAGTTAATAGCGTAGGGATTACAATAACTAGCTATCCAACTCCATTTGCTAAGAATGACTATTATCGAACCCTATGGTTCGAAAAAATGAGAGTTAAACCAGAATTTAATATTATAACCCGAATTTCTGAATACCAATTTCGTAAAAATTATATAGCTATGGTAGCTCCTATTTTAAAGGATAATAAATTTGCTGGTGCAATAATTGGTTATATAGATCTCGGCGTTTTAGGAGATCTACTTAACGATACAATTAATTATCCTGTAGTCATTGCTGACGACAGAGGTTACAACCTCTACGTACGCAACAACACCAAAGAAGACACTCTCCAATTAAATAGCCTAATTGCAAAAAAAGTGGACACATTTACCCCCGAATGGATTGATGAAGAGGATGGCCAATATCTATCAGCTTACCTTATGTTGCCTAGATGGCATTGGCATATTATTGTGGAAAAACCGAGGGAGTATATTGCTAAGCACTGGCTAGATAGAATTGTAATCTCTTTTTTAGGTGTAGGACTAATGATAGTTTTTGTTTTAGCTTTATTACCATGGCTTAATCGTCTGTTATTTGATCCTTTTTATAATTTGCATAAAGCGTTTCGTTCGTCAACTGATAAAAAGGTTTTGTCTTTGATGAGTGAAGATCAAGAGATAAAAGAGTTTCAGGATATAGCTTCTGATTTTAATACTATGATAAGTCGATTACAGGACATGATAACTGAAATGGATCTCAATTTTATTGCGAGCATTGAGTCTTTATCAAAAACAGTTGAATTCAGAGATAAATATACTGGTGGTCACTCACAAAGAGTAGCCAAGTATTCTGTTTTAATTGCGAAAGAAAAGGGATTTGCAGCCAAAACAATTGAACAGATTCGTATTGCTGGGCTTCTCCACGATATAGGGAAGATTGGCGTTCCAGGTAAAATTCTTAATAAACCGGGTTTGTTAACAGACAAAGAATGGGAAAAAATAAAAACTCATCCGGTTATTGCGGAAGAGATTCTCGCCAGGGGGCCGTTTAAGGATATGATTCCTCATATCCGCTCGCACCATGAGCGTTTTGATGGGAAAGGGTATCCTGATGGGTTAATAGGCAATGAAATACCAGTAATAGCTCAAATACTAGCTGTAGCCGATGCTTTTGATGCCATGACATCTAGTAGAGTGTACCGCCCACAGATGAGTGTCCAAGAAGCAAAAGAAGAACTTATTCGCAATAAAGGCACACAGTTTGCTCCAGATATTGTTGATGTGCTAGTGCAAATAATTGATAAAGGAATAATCACAGATCAATTAGATAACTGTATCTCATAAAGTTATAAAGTTTGTTCGGAGGTAACCCAGAGTTACAAAGGCTTTTACTATAAGGACTAAAATAGGTTGGTAGAAAGTATCAATAAGATAATATCTAAAGTGGGTCATTGTTTTCTGGATAAGTTATAAAGTCTATCATCTATATTTTTAATTTGA
>ENA-UOOI01001995-UOOI01001995.1-fermentation-metagenome-genome-assembly--contig:-NODE-1995-length-19121-cov-4.072695_pt1 | contig 19121 bp, 12 predicted proteins | sample MGYA00245779_ERZ724027 | MGnify/ENA primary metagenome ERZ724027 (study PRJEB28704, sample SAMN03018318) | fermentation metagenome | biome: anthropogenic terrestrial biome; feature: soil; material...
CATACAGGAACTTTCATCCTGTTAGCTTAATACCATGCCCGACATACCAAAAAAACCTACAAATCATTGACTTGTAGGTTTTTGTCCGTTTATTGTCTGTTTTTGTTCAGACCTTTCAGCGGAGAGAGAGGCTCTTTCTCCTGAACCTTAACCGACAATTATATATAATCAAAACAATGATAATCAGATAAAATATCACTTTCTATTTTAAATAAAGAATCATATAAAATCGTTGCATATATCAATAATTGGGTGTAATTTTGGGTGTATATTTTAAGATACACCCAGATGAATATAAAAAGAAACATAGTCTTTGCTCTTGAAAAAAGAAAGAAAGAGGGAAAACCAATTGTCGAAAATGTTCCCATCCGCATGAGAGTTATCTACAATCACAAACGGATTGAGTTTACCACCGGATATCGCATTGATGCAGCAAAGTGGGACGAAGACAAACAACGAGTAAAAAACGGGTGCACGAACAAGTTAAAACAATCATCGGCAGAAATCAACGCTGACCTACTAAAATATTATGCTGATATTCAGGATATATTTAAGGAATTTGAAGTAAATGAAAAAAGCCCAACCCCAGAACAACTTAAAATAGCTTTCAATAACAAACAGAAGAAAGATACACCAATAGAGCCGAAAGCTGAAGCAACGGTTATTTCTTTCATGAATAAATTTGATGAATTCGTTCGAGAAAGTGGAGTACAGAATAACTGGACAGATGCGACTTATGAGAAATTTGCTTCCACTAAAAAACATTTGGAAGATTTTGATAAAGAGTTGACATTTGAAGCATTGACCGAGAATAAACTGACACAATATGTAAATTTCCTACGAGATACAAAAAATCTCCGCAATAGCACCATAGGTAAACAAATGGGATTCCTGAAGTGGTTCCTACGATGGAGTAAAAAGAAAGGTTACAATACGAATTTAGCATTTGAAACATTCAAACTGAAGCTAAAAACCACACAAAAGAAAGTGATATTTCTCACATGGGGAGAACTTACCAAATTAAGAGAATACCAAATTCCTGCGACAAAGAAATATCTTGAACGTGTACGTGATGTATTTCTTTTTCAATGTTTCACGGGGCTTCGATACTCCGATGTATTCAATTTGAAAAGAAGTGATATAAAAGATAATCATATTGAAATAACCACAGTAAAGACAGCCGATAGTTTGATTATTGAATTAAATAATCATAGTAAATCCATTCTGGATAAGTACAAAGATATTCCTTTTGAAAATGACAAAGTTTTGCCTGTTATTACTAATCAAAAGATGAATGAGTACCTTAAAGAATTAGGAGAACTGGCGGAGATAAATGAGCCCATACGGGAAGTCTATTACAGGGGAAATCAGCGGATTGATGAAACAACACCTAAATACGCCTTATTGGGTACACATGCCGGACGGAGAACATTTATTTGCAATGCACTATCATTGGGTATTCCGGCACAGGTAGTAATGAAATGGACTGGACATAGTGATTATAAAGCCATGAAACCCTACATTGATATAGCTGATGATATTAGAGCAAACGCAATGGATAAATTTAATCAGTTATGATATATTCTGATTATATTTGCATTACAACGCAATATAAATTCCGCAAGAGGTTCTTGCACAATCAAAAAAAGAAAGAAGCACATGAGCAATAAGAGCATAGAACTTCGTAAAGATTTCGTTTCCGATATAAGAGGAATAATCACTTCAGCCAGAAATGCTGCAATTAGAAGTGTTGACTTTGAACGGGTGAAGATGTATTGGAAATTGGGAGAGCGTATTTTCGTTGAAGAACAGCAAGAAAAAGATCGAGCCGAATATGGTAGCTACTTGATACGTAATCTCTCTTCCAGCATAACCCCAGAGTTTGGAAGTGGTTTTTCTGTCCGGATATTAGAACAATGCCGCCAGTTTTATCGTACATATCCAATTACGAACGCAGTGCGTTCGCAATTAAACTGGTATCAATACCGCCTTTTGATACAGATAGATAACGAAGACAAGAGGGAATACTATGAACTGGAAGCCGTAAACAATGGATGGACAGGACGGGAACTGGAAAGACAAATAAATTCAGGGCTATATGAAAGGCTGTTATTAAGCAATGATAAAAAGGCTGTATTAGAAGTTGCACGTAAACAAAGGATACCGGAACAGCCCGCAGAGATTATAAAAGATCCGATGGTACTGGAGTTTTTAGGCCTGAAGCGTGATGTTACATATTACGAGAAAGATTTAGAAAGCGCATTGATAACTAACTTACAACTCTTTCTATTGGAATTAGGCAATGGGTTTTCGTTTGTCGCAAGACAAAAGCGAATCCTACTGGAAGATGATGAGTTCTTTATTGATTTGGTCTTTTTTAACCGCCTGTTGCGTTGTTTCGTAATTATCGACATTAAGACCCATAAGATTACACATGCTGATATCGGACAACTACAGATGTATGTGAATTATTATGATAGAAATGAGAAATTAGCGGACGAAAACCCGACAATCGGTATTCTTCTTTGTGCAGACAAGAACAATGCAGTTGTTAAATATTCACTTCCGGAAGAAAATAAGACCATAATGGCAAGTAAATACCAACTTTACCTACCAACGGAAAAACAATTATTGACAGAATTAAAACGGGAGATAAGTGAGTTAGAATAAAAAAATCGCTAAAATCACAATTGCGCAGGAGCCTCCTGACCAATTGTTAAGCAAGATGGAAAAAGTAAATGACATATCCATATTAATTGTACTACTACCTCAATACAGGTCAGTAAATACACTATATAGAGAAATAATAAAAAAGTCTGTATTGAGTTTCGACACACAATGCCACATCACGGATTTTTATAATGAATTTAAAGATACACAGGTTTTTGAAAAATCGATTTTAAATCTTCTACTTTCAACCGATAAAGAGAAACTGACGCAAATTATTTCCAATCTAAAAACGGAGATCAGCAAGAATATTGATTTATACATTACCGAGAAAGATTTTTTAGACGGAATAGATATCGTCAGAGTTTGTACAAACAGGCATAATCCACTCCGTATTGAGATAGAAGGACAATTAAAGAGAACCAATGAACTTTGGCAGGAACTTACACAGGTCAGAAATTCTTTGGAGTCCGCAAACTGGAAGAATGATAAAATAGCTGAAGAACGACTAACCAAAGAGGAAGAAAGGCTGAAAGGTATCTATAAGGGAGAACAGGAGAAACTTCAATCCCTCTACCAGCAAGAAAAAGAATCTGATAAGCATGCAAGCAAATACACAGAAAATGTCTTTGGAAAGATTTATGAATTAGGGCGTTCTTTTATATTCTTGCTGGATAACTATTTTCCTATTGAAACAGAAGATATTCCTACAACCGAATCTATTGTTGTCGAAAAAGAAGCCACCATATCAGAACTGGAACAACAAACCGAAATAGAGCCGGACATGATTTTCAGGACAAGAATGTTTGAGAAGTTTCTTGCACTGGAACAAAAACTAATAGCAGACAAGTACCTAAATACCGAATTACACTGGATATCGCTTCATGAAACTGGAAAACCCGACATCAAAAGATTAATTACATTTTTAGTCGGATTGCTCGATAATGACTATTTTCTTCCGGGCAGAGATAAAAACACGAAAATAAAAAAGTTCTTCGAATCACGTTACAATATCGAAATTGGACAGAACTTTGAACCTGCACGGCGAAAAAGATACATCAATGAATACAGCATAGTATTCTATGACTACCAGTTTTAACCCTGCCCTCTACGACCGTATTACGAAACCGTATCATAGAGGATAACCGTAAATCACTCACTATCATTTAACTGATATTTGTTTCACTACGATATCAGCCCCATCATTCCTATTCGACCTATTTTTGTGACATCGCATGATGATAGACCGGCCGGCTATCGGACTGCATGAATTAAAATTTTCGTACGTCATGAAAATAGACGAATTAAAGAACAAACCGCTTTGGCAAATGACAGGTGAAGAATTTCTCTACCTACAACAGAATGGGGAGCAAAAAGAGGTACAACCGACCATTGTCAATAACACCTCAAAGAAACATGTATATGGAATAGCAGGTATTGCCCGCTTATTCGGGTGTAGTATTCCAACCGCCAACCGCATCAAACAAAGCGGAAAGATTGACAAGGCTATTACGCAGATAGGCCGTAAAATCATTGTCGATGCAGAACTGGCATTGGAACTCGCTGGACGTAAAACGGGAGGGAGAAAGTAGCCATGACCAAGCAAAAGGAACCCATACCAGCTATTACTCCACCGGTTAATACATGGAAATCGGCACGTCTGTTTATCACGGACGAATTCGAATCCCCACCCGTTATCCTGAAAGTATTCAATTCCGTAATCGGGACTTTGGGAAATTTCAGCGCATCAACCGGAAAAGCAAAGAGCAAGAAGACTTTTAATGTCTGCGCCATCGTAGCTGCAGCCATGACTAACGGCACGGTGTTAAATTATTCCGCTTCTTTGCCGCCGGGGAAGCGCAAGGTACTCTATGTTGATACCGAACAAAGCGACTTCCATTGCAAGCGGGTATTAAGCCGGATTTTACGCCTTGCAAGGCTTCCTCTGGACACCCACCCCGATAGTCTGATATTCCTCTGTTTGCGGAAGTATGAGACTAAAGACCGGTTAAAAAAGATTGAGGAAGCCATTTACGAGATTGATAACCTCGGCCTTGTCGTTATTGACGGCATCCGGGATTTGGCGCACGATATCAATAGCCCCACAGAATCCACTGACCTTATTACAAAGTTGATGCGTTGGACGGATGAAAGGAAAATCCATATTCATACCGTCCTGCACCTGAACAAGGGGGATGACAATACCAGAGGCCATTTGGGAACGGAACTCAATAACAAGGCCGAAACGGTACTGCAAGTGACTAAAGACGAGTTTGACAAGGATATCAGCTCCGTAGCCCCAATGTTTATACGTGACAGGGATTTTGACCCGTTCGCTTTCCGCATCAATGACAGGAGCCTGCCGGAACAGGTGGAGAATTACCAGCACCGACAACTGGAGAAAAAGAAAGCATTCGATTATGCGGAAGTATCGGAGGAAAAACACCGGGAAGCGTTGGAAGCCGTGTTCTCCACCCGTGAAGCCATGCCTTATGGCCAATTGATAGAATGTTTACGTTCCTGTTATGCTGTCGTTGGTTGTGAATGTGGTATTGGTAAAGCTAAGAAGCTAAAACTATTCCTTACCAATAAACGGATGATTATTCAGGGTGAAGACAAACTTTACCGCTACAATCCCGACTTCTATTATTAAAACGCCTTTCACCGGTTCGGTTCGGTTTGGGCATATATATAGTAAACCATACTGAACCTTTCCCGTGAAAGAAAAAATTCATTCAATTTCAAAACTCAAACAAGATTTCATTATGGATACAAAAGATATAAACAGGTCTCCCATCCGGGAATACCTCGCAGGGTTAAATATCTATCCTGTAAAAGACAGGGGATATTACGGCATGTACCACTCCCCTTTCAGGGAAGACAACAATGCCAGCATGAAAGTGGACTATAATAAAAACCTATGGATAGATTACGGGGCAAATGCAGGGGGAACCCTGATAGACCTTGCAATGAGGATTGAAAACTGTTCCAACGGTGAAGCCATCCGTTTACTGGAGCAACGACTATCGGGGGCGGACTCCTTTTCTTTTCACTGGAACCGCGAAAACTTCGCTAAAGGAAAAGTCCAACAGGAACTGGCCATACGGATAATGGACATAAAAGGACTGGAAAGCCCCGCAATATTAGACTATCTCCAAAACCGTTCCATCAATACGGAAATAGCCAAAGAAAATTGTAAGGAAGTCCACTATTCAGTAAATGACAAGCCGTATTATGGTATCGGCTTCCGGAATATAACGGGAGGATATGAAATACGCAATCCCTATTTTAAAGGATGTATAGGAACTAAGAATATCTCCCATATCCAACAAATGGACAGGAAGAATACCTGTTACCTCTTCGAGGGATTTTTGGACTTTCTTTCCTTTCTTACCATCCGACAGAAAAATAACCCCCAGCATCCCTGTTCCGACTGGCAGGATTATATTGTCCTGAACTCGACAGCCAACCTGCCGAAAGCGTTGCCCCGGTTAGTGGACTACGAACAGACGCATTGTTTCTTAGATAATGATACGGCAGGGAGAGCTGCCTATAAGAAATTGGAAAAAGAATTAGGTCTTCGCATCCGTGACGCCTCACGCCATTATTCCGGGTACAAAGACCTGAATGATTACTTGTGCGGAAAAAAGCATGTGGGTGATACCAATTTAAACAGGCACATGAAGCTAACACCTCAGCCACCTAAAAAGAAAAACAGAGGGCTGAAAATGTAATACGCCTCAACTACCCCAATGGGCTTTTCAGAAAAAACCATAGCTTATTAGGGAATTTTCTTCACGCTCTCGTTGCACTACCACTAAAAATTCCCCAATAAGCCAAAGGGTTTCCCCCTTTGGAATCCCCTGGCGGTCTTCCGACCGCAATCGCTTTCAGCGACATGTGACGGGCAAATCACACCCTGCCGGAATCCATTTGCCGGCAGGATTGATTTACCCTAAACCAAATTACAAACAGATTAAATGAATTAATTATGGGATATGTTGTTCTCCATTTAGATAAGTCGCCCGGTAACGAGTCTGCCATGACAAACCATATCGAGCGGAAAGTAATCCACCCGAATGTTGACCCTGAGCGGGTACATTTGAACAGGGAACTGGTCGAATTTCCCGAAGGAGTAAATGACCGGACGGAAGCTATTCAGCACAGGTTGAAAACGGCCGGACTGACACGGCAAATAGGCAAGAATCAGGTGCCGGTTATCCGTTTCATGCTTTCCGGTAGTCCGGAAGATATGCGGCGTATAGAGGATGACGGTAAACTGGACGACTGGTGCAGGGATAATATGAATTGGCTGAAAAAGACATTCGGAACAAAAAATGTAGTCGCAGCAACGCTACACATGGATGAAACCACTCCTCACATTCACGCTTCCGTTGTGCCTATTGTTCAGGGCGAACGCAGACAGAAAGGTTTAAAGAAGAAAAAGCAGGAGCAGCCAACGGCTCAGGAAAAACCGAAACGCCAGTATAAAAAGAAAGACCCGAACCGGCCACGCCTTTGCGCCGATGATGTAATGGCACGGGATAAACTGATAGAATACCAGGATACATACGCAGAAGTAATGGCTAAATACGGATTACAGCGGGGAATAAAAGGTTCGGATGCCCGTCATATCACACTAACCGAATTTTATCGTAATCAGGCCGTGGAAAGCCAAAGCCTGCAAACCAATATCGAATTGTTATTGGCAGTTGAAAATGCCAAGCGTTTGAGCATAGAAGAACTCAAACAAAAGGAACAGGAAGCAAAACAGAAGTCCCAACAGGCGGAAAAACAGCAACAACAGAAAGAATCGGAACTGAAACGGACGGAAGAAAGTCTCAATCAGGTAAAAGGACAGCTTAAAACCGAGAAATTCAAAGGAGCCGCCGCCGATGTCGGTTCAACGCTTATGGACGGGATCAGTTCCACTTTGGGTACTTCCAAAGTCAAACGGCAACAGCAGGAAATAGAGAACCTGAACACGGAAAAAACAAACCTTATTCAGGAAGTTAAAGAACTAAAGCAGAAAACAGTTGTCATGCAGAAAGAACATGAAACGGCTATTGATAAGTTGAAACAGGAGTTAAGGAAGATACACGACCTGTTCCCGAATCTCAAAGAATTGCTTTGGATTGAAAAGCTATTACAGGCAATGCGGTTTTCTGAAAACCTGATTAAAGAGATTTTGAAGATAAAGCCCGTCGGTTTTAAAGGGAGTATCTACTCTCCCGAATACAAACAGTATTTTGATACATCGCATTCTGTTGCCGAAATTAAACCAAACCCAAAAGACGAGAACAAGTTGCATTTGACTATTGACGGGGTAAGTTATACAAATTGGTTCAGGCAGAAATACAGGGAATTTCAGGAAGCAATTAGCGTTAAACCTAAAGATCAACCTGCAATTGGGAAAAAGAGAGGTTTAAAGATATAAAATCATGCTATTTGTTAAATGTTTAGTATTTTTGTATGTAACTATTTTAAGTAAAACAATGTTTGAACAAACTTTTAAAAATATAGACGACATTCTTCGCAAAGATGCAGGCTGCGGAAGCGAACTGGACTATGTGGAGCAAACCTCTTGGATTTTGTTCCTGAAGTACTTGGACGACTTAGAGAAAGATCGTGCTACAGCAGCCGAGCTCACTGGAAAAGCTTACACTCCTATCATTGACAAGGAATACCAATGGATAGTTTGGGCTGCCCCTAAATTAGGCAATGGCAAAATAGACCATAATGCTTTAACGGGAGATGATCTTACTGATTTTGTGAACAATAAGCTATTTCCCTATCTCAAGAAATTCAAATTATCAGCCGAAAGCGCCGCTACTATTGAGTACAAAATCGGCGAAATATTCAGCGAGCTTAAAAACCGGCTACAAAGCGGTTACAACTTGCGTGAAGTGATCAACCTCATTGATTCATTGCGTTTTCGGACTCATGCCGAGAAGCACGAAATGAGCCATTTATATGAAAGTAAAATCAAAAACATGGGTAATGCGGGACGTAACGGTGGTGAATACTACACACCACGGCCGCTCATTACGACCATTGTAAAAGTGGTAAACCCGGAGATTGGAGAAAAAATTTATGACGGTGCTTGTGGCTCGGCAGGCTTTCTATGCGAAGCTTTTAGATTCTTAAAAGAAGGCAAATCACTTTCGACTAAAGAAACCGAGATACTGCAAAGGAAAACGTTTTACGGCAAGGAGAAAAAATCGTTAGCATATATCATCGGTATAATGAATATGATTTTCCACGGTGTGGAAGCCCCGAACATTATTCACACCAACACGCTTGCCGAAAATCTTGCCGACATACAGGAAAAAAACCGCTACGATGTGGTGCTTGCCAATCCGCCTTTTGGCGGAAAGGAACGTGCCGAAGTGCAGCAAAACTTCCCGATTAAAACAGGTGAAACCGCTTCACTCTTTTTGCAACATTTTATTAAAATTCTAAAAGCAGGTGGTAAGGCAGGTATCGTTATTAAAAACACCTTTTTGAGCAATACCGACAATGCTACCATTGCCATACGCAAACATTTGTTGGAAAGCTGCAACCTGCATACCGTATTGGATTTGCCGGGCGGAACATTTACCGGTGCAGGAGTAAAAACTGTAGTGCTGTTTTTTGAAAAAGGAAAGCCTACGCAAAAGATTTGGTTTTACCAGTTGAACCTCGACCGGAATTTGGGAAAAACCAATCCACTCAACGAGAATGATTTGGCTGAATTTCTTGCTCTGAGCTTGTCGAAAGGGGATACCGAAAACTCTTGGACGGTAAACGTAAAAGACATTGACCAAAACACTTTTGACCTGAGCGTAAAAAACCCGAATAAAAAAGAAGAAGCTGCCCTTCGCCAACCACAGCAAATTTTGGAAGAAATGGAAGCCTTGGACGAAGAAAGTGCTGAAATTTTAAACTCAATTTCGGAACTGATATGATGAATTGGGAGAACAAAAAATTGGGAGACTTATGCAAAATTGAGTTAGGTAAAACTCCTTATCGCAAAGACAAATCTTTTTGGGATACTGAAAAGAAAACAGAAAATGTTTGGCTTTCAATTGCAGATTTATTGAATACTGATGGTAATGTTGTCTCTGATAGTAAAGAATACATTACAGATAAGGCTACGAAATTTTCAAAGGCTGTAAAAAAAGGAACTTTGCTTTTAAGTTTTAAACTGACATTAGGAAGATTAGCATTTGCAGGACGAGACTTATTTACAAATGAAGCAATAGCAGCCCTGACAATTAAGAATAATAAGGAAATAGACAAATATTTCTTGTATCAGTTTCTTTCTTTTTTTGATTGGGATAAAGCAGCAGAAGGAGATGTAAAGGTTAAAGGGCAAACTTTAAATAAAGCCAAACTAAGAGAAATTGAAGTTCATTTCCCCAAATCAATTCCTGAACAACAACATATCGTTTCCATTTTAGATGAATGCTTTTCGGCTATTGAGCGAAGCCGAAATAATGCCGCACAGAACCTAAAAAATGCGAAGGAACTTTTTGAAAGCTATTTGCAGGAAGTGTTTACCAATAAAGGAGAAGATTGGGAGGAGAAAACATTAGAAAAAATTGCGTTAGTTTTTGGTCGTGGGAAATCTAAACACAGACCAAGAAATTGGGAAGGATTATATGGAGGTAAATACCCTTTTATTCAAACAGGCGATGTTCGAAATGCGAATAAATTTATTATAGAATATTCTCAAACCTATAATGAAATAGGGCTTGCACAAAGCAAACTTTGGAAGAAGGGAACTATTTGCATAACCATTGCTGCCAACATTGCAGAAACAGCAATTTTAGATTTTGATGCTTGTTTTCCTGATAGCATAATTGGTTTACAAGTTGACCCTAAGAAAGCAGATTTAGATTTTACTTATTATATGCTGCAATATTTAAAATCTGAACTACAAAAGTTAGGCAAAGGCAGTGCACAGGATAATATCAATTTAGGCACATTCGAATATTTACATTTTCCATTTCCAAAATCTCTAACCGAACAACAACGTATCGTCCGTCAATTAGATGCCCTGAGAGTCGAAACGCAAAAGCTCGAAACCGTTTATCAACAAAAAATCAATAATTTAGACGAGTTAAAAAAAAGCATCTTAAAAAAAGCATTTAAGGGAGAATTAACCGAAAAAGAAATTGCGATATGAGCTATCAAGATAATCAATTTATAACGGCACAAGATTTATCATTTGTTGGTGTGTTACACGACATTAAAAAGTCAAAAACTGCATTGCAACCAATATTTGAATGTTTTACCAATGCCTTGGAAGCCATAAAAATAAAGCAAGTATTAAATGCTGACTTAAAAGGTGAAATTAACATAAAAATCAACGCATCAGAAACAACAGTACAAAGTACTGAATTTAATAGTCTGTCCATGACTGACAATGGAATTGGGTTTAATGATGATGAATTTAAGCGTTTCAATACATATAAACTAACTTCCAAAGGGTTTAAAAACTTAGGTTCAGGAAGAATACAGTTTGTACACTATTTTGACTCAACTACCATAAAAAGCATATTTGAGCAAGACGGAAAATTCTATGAAAGAGAATTTGTTGTTTCAAAAAGGGAGAATTTTCTCAAACAAAATGCTATTGTAAAACACAGGCATTGCAAAGAATCAACAGCAACCAATACCGAAACTACGGTTTCTTTCAGTGCTTTATTAGAAAATAGTGGCATATACAACGATCTGAACGAGCAAACATTCAAAGAAAAATTACTCGAAAGGTATATTCATTATTTCTGTTACAATAAAGGCAAGCTGCCCAAAATCACTATTGAGTTTTATGTACAATCTGAACTAAAAGGAGAATCAACTATTTCACAAGTTGATATTCCAGACATTGATAAGACACAACCAATAAAACTTCAATATTCAAGAAAGTCAAAAACAGGTATTGAGAAAACAGACAACACGGAAGATTTTACTATAGATGCGTTCAAGATTTCAAAAAACCTTTTAAAGGAAAACAGGCTTAATCTGGTTTCAAAAGGAGAAATTATTGAAGAATCGGATGTAAGCCTTGAAAGTTTGGCGGAAAAAGACAATGTCAAAGGAAACAAATATCTGTTTTTGGTATCAAGCAACTACATTGATGTAAGAGACACAAATTTGAGAGGGGTTTTAAACATTCCAAGCAAAGATTCATTTGAAAAAGATTTATTTGCCAATCAGGAAGAAATTCTCATTGAAGATATTCAGGAGGAAGTGAATAAATCAATAAATACGATGTACCCCGAAATTGAGGAGGTGAAACAAAAACATCAGGAAGGATTTACAAAACTAAAAGAGATGTTTCTGTTAGACGATGAAACAGCAAAGGACATCAACATCTCAATAAATGACAGCGAAACCGATATTCTTAAAAAATTCTATGAAGCAGAAGCTAAAAAAGAAGCTTCTGTTGATGCTTCCATCAAAGAATCAATAGACAATATGGATAAGCTTGATACAAGAAGTCCAAACTATGAGGAAGAACTACAAAAAGAAATAAATAAGTTAGTAAAAGCGATACCACTACAAAACAAAAAAACTTTGACACAGTATGTGGCAAGAAGAAAATTAGTATTGGACTTGCTTGACAAAATTTTGGGCAGGAAGTTACTGGTGCAACAACAGAAAGAAAATTATGATGAAGCCTTAATCCATAATTTGCTTTTCCAAAAAGGTTCAATGAATACCGAAACAAGCGATTTATGGATAATCAATGAGGACTTTATTTATTTCAAAGGCAGTTCCGAAAAGCAACTTAGTCAGTTAAAAATTGATGGAGAAAAAGTTTTTAAAACCAGTTTTTCGCAAGAAGAATCCCGCTATTTAACTTCATTAGGAGAAAACAGAAAAATCAAAAGACCCGATGTTTTATTGTTCCCTGAAGAAGGGAAATGTATTATTATTGAGTTTAAAGCACCACACGTGAATGCTTCCGATCATTTAACTCAAATTGACAAATATGCCAATTTGATTCGTAACTATACAGAAGATAAGTTTCAGATAACTACATTTTACGGTTATTTATTAGGTGAAAGCATTGAACCAAGAGATGTTTTAGGTACAGTAAGCAGATATGAACATTCTTATCAATTTGACTATCTCTACCGTCCTGCAGAAAATGTCATTGGCTTTGATGGAAGAACAAATGGTTCTATTTATACAGAAGTTCTTAAATATTCGACCTTACTCGAAAGAGCAAGACAAAGAAATAAAATATTTATAGAGAAATTAAAATGAACGAAGCAGAAACAAGAGCTGAACTTATTGACCCTAAGCTAAAAGCTTGTGGTTGGGGTGTTGTAGAAGGCTCAAAAATCTTTCGAGAATATCCTATTAACGCAGGTAAAATACAAGCAGGCGGAGGCAGGGGAAAACGGGATATTGCCGATTATATATTGGTGTATAAAGGCATCAAACTTGCTGTTATAGAAGCCAAAAGCATTGGATGCGAAGTGGGAGAAGGTGTCATGCAAGCCAAGAAATACGCCCAAAAGCTGCAATTAGAAACCACGTACAGCACCAACGGTAGAACCATTTACCAAATCTGTATGAAAACCGGCACAGAAGGTTTGGTAACGAGCTTTCTAAGCCCGGATCAACTCTGGAATAAGACCTTTGCAAAGCAAAACGAATGGAGAGAAAAGTTTGCCAATGTTCCCTTTGAAGACAAAAGCGGAAGCTGGCAACTTCGCTACTATCAAGAAATAGCTGTGCAACGGGTGGCAGAAGCTATTGCAAACGGGAAAGAGCGCGTATTGCTTACTCTTGCAACGGGAACAGGGAAAACGGCAATTGCTTTTCAAGTTGCGTGGAAACTGTTTCAAACCCGCTGGAACTTGTCTTCGTCAGGTACAAATTACATCTCACGCAGACCTCGCATTTTGTTTTTAGCAGACAGAAATATTTTGGCAGACCAAGCGTACAATTCTTTTTCGGCGTTTCCTGAAGACGCGTTAGTGCGGATAAAACCAAATGAAATTAAGAAAAAAGGGAAAGTTCCCACCAATGGGAGTGTTTTCTTTACCATTTTTCAAACCTTTATGAGTGGTACGGACATTGAAGGAAAACCCGAGCCCTACTTTGGGGACTATCCAGCTGACTATTTTGATTTTATCATCATTGACGAGTGCCACCGTGGTGGAGCTAATGACGAAAGTAACTGGCGGGGCATCTTGGAATATTTTAGTCCGGCTGTGCAATTGGGGTTGACCGCTACCCCCAAGAGAAAGGACAATGTAGACACTTACCGTTATTTTGGAGAGCCCGTCTACATCTATTCGCTGAAAGAAGGTATCAATGACGGCTTCTTAACTCCTTTCAAAGTAAAAAGCATCAAAACGACTTTGGATGATTACCGCTACACCTCGGACGACACCATTGTGGAAGGAGAAATTGAAGAAGGTAAACTTTATGAAGAAAAAGACTTTAACCGCATCATTGAGATTGTAGAACGAGAAACGAAACGAGTAAACATCTTTTTAGATGAAGCAAACCAAAAAGAAAAAGCAATCATCTTCTGTGCCAATCAGCCGCATGCGGCATTGATAAGAGACTTGGTAAACCAAAACGCAAAAAGTAAGGACCCTTTTTATTGCGTGCGTGTTACTGCCAACGATGGTGAAGAGGGTGAAAGATTCTTACGGGAATTTCAGGACAATGAAAAGACAATACCAACCATCCTGACTACTTCACAAAAACTCTCTACAGGAGTGGATGCGCGTAATATTCGTAATATCGTTTTGCTTCGTCCAATTAATTCTATAATTGAATTCAAACAAATCGTAGGTCGTGGCACACGATTATTTGATGGCAAGGAGTTCTTTACCATTTACGATTTTGTTGATGCTTATAAATATTTTTCTGATCCCGAATGGGACGGCGAACCGCTTGCAGAGGAATCGAGAGAACCAAAATCATATCCCGACCCTGTTGATGCACCTCCTATTTATGAACCCGAAGGAGAACAATATCCAAAACAAAGAAAGCCGAAAATCAAAATTAAACTTGGCAAAGGAAAAGAAAGAGAAATACAATCTATGATATCAACCTCCTTTTGGAGTGCAGATGGTAGGCCTATTTCAGCAGAGGAATTTTTGGATAATCTTTTCGGCGAGTTACCCAAACTTTTTAAAGACGAGGAAGAATTGCTGAAACTTTGGAGCAATCCGATAACCCGAAAGACATTGCTGGAAAAATTAGAAGAAGCTGGGTTTCCGAAATCAGACTTAAGAATTTTACAAAAGTTAGTCGATATGGAAAAAAGCGACTTGTATGATGTATTAGAATACGTATTCAACGGTGATTATATTGCAATGACCCGAGAAGCAAGAGCCAAAGCAGCTGAAGCAACTATTTTTGCCTTACTCAACGAAAAGCAGAAAGAGTTTATCTCATTCGTATTAAGCAAATATATTGAAGCTGGAGTAGATGAGCTTGATCAAGAGAAATTGCCAATCTTACTAACAAACAAATATCAGTCATTGGAAGATGCAAGAGAAATTTTAGGGGATGCAGCAAACATCAGCAGATTATTTATCGAATTTCAGGAACACCTGTATAAACAGACGGTGGCATAAAAGACCTTATCCCTTTACTCTTTTAATAGTTTACAGGCATCTTCTTTAGGTGATAAACAATTTTTTAGTTTTAATTATAAAGCCAAAATTTCCTGACTTTCTCAGTAAAATAATTGTATATGAAAGAGTTTATTATTAAATGGGTTAAAATATTAGTAGACAAAATAAGAATGTTGACTATTAAATTGACTACCTTGTTAATCAAAAAACTAAGTGAATTCGAGCTTTGGCTCAATCGATATGCGGAAAACACTAATCCTATTGAATATGAAGACTTAACACCAACAAACAATGGAGATGAAGATAGGAAGTATTCTGCTGCATTGGAATGGGCATTAAAGAATAAAAATATAAAAAATATAGCTTTAACAGGAGCATATGGTTCTGGTAAGAGTAGTATTATCAGAACCTTTGAAAAAGAGCATAGAAGATATCATTACTTGAATATATCGCTAGCCTCCTTTACAGATAATGAAATAAAGCAAGATGACTCTCAATCGAGGAGCAACACCGAAAATGACTATAAAAACATTGATAGACTTATAGAATTGAGCATTTTGCAACAAATGTTTTATCATGTGAGGCATAAAAAAATACCTGATTCTCGTTTCAAACGAATAAAAAGCATAGGAAAAAAGGAGCTTTTATTTAGATCATTATCTCTGATTGTTTGGATTCTGTCTTTGATTTTATTCTTCAAACCAAGGTTTATCCAAGACACAATAATATGGGAACAGTTGAACTTATCAACTCCTATTATTGCATATATTTCACTATTTATCGTTATTATAGGAATTGGGGGGATTATCGCAAAATCTATCCGAATAGCCAATAACTCAAAATTGAATAAACTAAACGTTCAGAGTGGAGAAATAGAAATAAGTAAGGAGCTTGATTCTTCTATTCTAAATAAACATTTAGACGAGATTTTGTATTTTTTTGAAGTAACAGACTACGATATTGTCATTATTGAGGATTTAGACAGATTTAATAACACTGAAATATTTACAAAACTGAGAGAATTAAATATCTTGATTAATAGTTCTCGACAAATAAACCGGCGCATTGTTTTCCTATATGCAATTAAAGATGATATGTTTCATGATAAAAACAGAACAAAATTCTTTGATTTTATTGTACCTGTAATTCCAGTCATAAATACTTCCAATTCAGGGGACATGCTTCACCGGATGTTAAAGCAGGGTGATATACAAGAAGAGAATAAACTATCAACAGATTTGATTGATGATATATCTATGTACATAGATGACATGAGGTTAGTGAAAAATATCTGTAACGAATATACAGTATATAAATACAAATTAAGTCCTAAATTAAATCTGGACAATCTTTTGGCAATGATTATATACAAGAACTTATATCCATCTGATTTTGTTGAATTGCACAATGGTAAAGGTAAAGTGTACGACATCTTTGCGAGCAAAACAGCATTAATTAAGGAGAAAATAGAAGAGATTGACAACGAAATCAGGAATTGTAGGGAAAATATAGACGTCATAGAAAAACTATCAATTAAAGATATTCAAGAATTACGAGCATTGTATATTCAGGCTTTTCTTGAAAAAAATCCCCAAGCAATCTCACTCCAATTGGATGGTAAGAATTGCTCATTTGAAGAATGCAAAAATGACGAAAAATTTGAGATCTTAAAACAAAATACACCTATCTCTTTTTACTATTATGCCCCCCAAGGCTATAATCAACTCACAATAAGATCAACAAATAATGGTATTTCATTTGAGGATGTTGAAAATTATGTGGATTCCGAAAAGACTTATGTAGAAAGAGAGCAACTAATTTTTGATAGGGATAATGGAAAAACAGAGAGTTTAAAAAAACGAATAGAAGAATTGACAAAGGAAAAGAATGATATAAAATATTGGACTTTACAACAAATTGCAGAAAATATAGATATTACTAATGCTTTCGAAAAGATAAAAGATGACAAATTGATTATTTATCTAATTCGCAATGGATACATCAACGAAAATTATTATGACTATATATCCTATTTCCATGAGGGTTTAATGACACGAGAGGATAAAGAATTTTTGTTCAGTATTAGAAATCGTGAATTTTTACCATTTGATTTTAAATTGACTAAAATAGAGAATCTGATTAAAAAAATCCGACCAAAGGAGTTTGAATCAAAAGAAGTCCTGAACAATTCGTTAATCGATTATTTACTTCCTCTAAAGCATAAATATAAGGACCAATGGGAAACCATATTACAGCAATTGCGCAATAAAAGTAAGGCATCAATTTCATTTATTGATGGATTCTTAGATAATGGACTGCATATAGACTTGTTTATTACAGAAATTTGTAAATTCTGGACTACCTTTTGGGATTTCATCGTTTTAGAATCTGGCTATTCGAACGAGAAAAAAGATAAATATCTTAAATTGCTGGTAGAAAATTTGGGTATTAATGAGATAAAAATGCAAAATACAAATCGAAACATTGTTGACTACTTACAACACAAGAAGAATTTTCTTAATGTGTTTGATAATGAGCCAAAAATTCAAACAGTACTCAAAGATCTGAATGTCAATTTCGAGAATTTAGAGGTTCAGCAAAGTACAAATAGACTCCTTGATTTTATTTATGAAAATAATTTATATAAAATCAATAAAGAAATGATTGCTCTTTTCATCGCAGAGAAAAGTTCTTCTAAAGATAAAGACAATCTGAATAGTGCTAATTATACAACTATAAAGGCATCGGGCTGTACTCAACTGATAAATTATATTGATGCTAATCTTAACGAATATATTTCAAATGTATTTTTATCAATACCTGAAAATACACAAGAAACAGAAGAGTTGGTTATAGAATTACTATGTAAAGAAGAAAATACTATAAGCCTTTACAATAGAAAAAAAATAATTGAGACGCAAGATTGTATTATAAGCCATCTTTCGAGCCTTGATGATACCGATTACGATCTTATTGAATTAGTTGTTCAAAAATCAAAAATAAAAGCCACATGGAATAATGTTATCAGGTATTATAGTATTAACGAAGATATTATTAATGATACATTAGTTACATTTCTAAACAAGGAGGAAAATTATAAGGAACTTGCACAAGTAGAATTGGATGAAGAAGATCAATTACAAGTAAAACTATCATATTCATTTATTAGCAATGAGTTCATTTCTGATAATTGTTTTGAGAATCTCTTACTTTGTTGTCCATATGTATACTCCAATTTAGATTTTGAGAATTTGTCTGGAATAAAAGTTGACCTAATGTTAAAACATGGGTACCTTCAATTATCCGTAGATCGTTTTGACTATTTAAAGGAACACTTTCCCGGAATGCATATTAATTTATTAAAAGAGAATGCACAAGATTTTATTAAAACTTTATCCGAATATTCATTAGACAGAAATGATATACTGTTACTTCTTAAATCCACGGAATTAAATTCTCAACAAAAAATTGAATTAATCCAAAATACAAATAATGAATTGATTATAGGAGATAGAGATTTAAGCAATGTCATTTGCAATATTTTGGCTACGCAGCCATATATTGAATTGGATTTCGACTTATTAAAGAGCCTTCTTCAACATTGTCTATCAAGAGAAAATCAATTGGGATTATTCATTTTACAAATAAACCAATTGGACAAAGAACAAATAACAGAATTATTAGTTATTCTTGGAGAGCCTTATTCTGATATTACGATTAATGGGAAAAGACCGCCAATACCTAAAGATCAATTGAACCTTAATTTTGTGAATAAGTTACAAGAGATAGATTACATTTCTTCTTTCAAACAATAGTCCGTTAAAAATTTACTATATGAGTCATGCAGCAATGGCT
>ENA-UOOI01001996-UOOI01001996.1-fermentation-metagenome-genome-assembly--contig:-NODE-1996-length-19121-cov-3.861219_pt1 | contig 19121 bp, 21 predicted proteins | sample MGYA00245779_ERZ724027 | MGnify/ENA primary metagenome ERZ724027 (study PRJEB28704, sample SAMN03018318) | fermentation metagenome | biome: anthropogenic terrestrial biome; feature: soil; material...
TCACGTGGCAAATCTTAACTACATTTCTGGATTTACTTGGTTCCGAAATATGAGATATAAGAATAAATTCTCAAATAGAAAAAGAATCACTTAATTTGATTCTTTTTCTTCAATATATTGGGATATTTTTTCATTAGCAGACAATAAAGCACTTTTTTCTATATCAGTTGAAACATGAGTATAAGTATCAAGTGTAATTGCTATTGAACTATGCCCTAGACGTTGACTTACAATTTTAGGATGAACATTTTCTTTCAATAACATAGTAGCATGAGAATGTCTAAGGTCATGGAATCTTATTTTCTTAAAATTATGCTTTTTTACTAATTGAGCAAACCTTTTACTTATATAAAGTGGATTAATAGGATTCCCATTTGATGTAGTACAAATATATCCACTTTCTATGTATGCTTTGCCATACAATAATTTATTAAGACGTTGCTGCTGTTTTTGTTTCTTTAAATTTTCAATTGTGTTATCAAATAAATTAATTACTCTCAGAGAACTTTTAGTTTTAGTCTTTTTATCACTTAAACTCTTCTTTAAAGCATCATATCCATAGTTGCGTTTTACCGTAAGTAGTTTTTTATTTATGTCTATATCCTCCCATTTAAGACCTGTGATTTCCGATTGTCTTAACCCAGTTTCAAATGCTACAAGTACAGGTAAATATATTAATTCCTCTTTTATTTTATCTAGAAAAGAATAAAAAGTTGAATTATCCCATACCTTTGTTTCTGTTTTTTCTACACTTCCATATTTTATATTGGACATAACAGTTCTATCTATAGTTCCATCACGTACAGCATCAGTAAGGGCTTTATGTAGCATCCTATGCACTTTTAGTATAGTCGATCTACTAAGCCCCCTTTTAAAATTTGAATATACTTGAGGTTTTTCAAGATTTTTATAAAATTCTTTTATTTGTAAGCCTGTAAGTTTACTGATAGGAATTTCTCCAAGATGATTACTTATATGAACACAAAATTCACTATAACGCTTTTGTGTAGAAGAAGAAAGTGAAGAGCCTTCGGTTTTAAGCCATCTTTTTAAATAATCTTTCAGTAAAATTTTATCCCCCGAAAAATTATGCCCATTTGATGATTTCATAATTACATCTGCAATATATAATTGAGCTTCTTTTTTACTCTTGAAACCTCTTTTCCTTAGTTGATTCCTTGAGCCATCTGATTTTCTTGGCAAATCAACTATAATATCATACACTGTTTTACCATTTTTTAATTTCCTATTCTTAATTGAGCCTTCCATTTTAAAACCTCCGTACTACATAAAAATTATTATTTAAGCATGTTTAATAATAAACATACTTAAATAATTTAAAATATTTTAATCAATGGATTTAAGTTTTAATAGTTCTTCAACCGATTTTCCTAAAATAAAACTCTTCAAAGATATTACGGGTATTAATATCTTCTTTCCAACTCTTGTAACTGGTTTGATTTTATCTTGTCTAACTAATTCATATACCTTTGCTGGAGAACATTTTAAAATATTTGAAACTTCTTTCACAGTATATAATGATAGTTCCATTTATAAACTACCTCCTCATTTTTATAATATATAAATAATTTAAATTACTTTATCAAATTTAGAAGCTAATTATTTAACATCCTTCACCAATGTAGATACTTTATCTTTAATTTTTATATTATAATTTAAGTTATAATTCTTAAAAATTTTTCTCATTTTAGTTGCTTTGTAATTGGGTCTATCCTGACGATCTCCTTCTTGCATCCCATAAGCAGCAGTAGTTAAAGTCTTAAACTCTTTCTCAAAAGAATCAAGTTCATCACCTGATAATGGAATGCCACAGTATTTATCTAAAAAATTTATAAAATCAGCTTTATTTTTATCCGGATCTACATAATTAATATATAAACTAGGATTATATGTTTCCTTTAGCCCTATCCAAGAAAGCTGTTCTAAAATAAAGGCTTCCTTATCTCCTCCATTTAAGCTATCTATAATCCTTTCAAGAAAGGATTTATTATTATATAGTTTTTTTTCTGCCAATTCATTCAGACAAAGTTTTTGGTATTTATTAAAATAAAATAATCCTTTATAGATATCATTGTTAGTGAAATTTTTATTTAAAAATGATACAGGATTAGAATTAAATCCATTTATAAATCCGCATTGTTTTTTTATTATTGATAATTTTGCATTTATCTCTTCTACTTTTCCTTTATACAGATAAAGATTAATTTTTTCATTATCTGTTATTCTCTTTCTGCCCAGCATTTGCAAAAATTCAGTTTTGTCATATGAAAAAATAATAATATTTTTTAAAAGAGGATCTTTTAAATTAATTCCATTATCCAAAACACTTGTACAGATTAATACTTTGCAATCAAATTTTTCTTCATTTACAATTTGAGTATAAATTTTTCCATCGGTATCTTGGGAATCCTTAGATTCAGCAGTAATAAAAACAGCATTGTTAGAACCAACTCTCTCTAGTAGCCTTTTTCCTCTAATTTTAGAATTTATAAAAAGTATTGATTTGTACTCTGAACAATCCTTGTTTATTAACTCCAGTATCTCTTCCTCTGAATTGAAGTATCTTGTAGAAATATAATTGTAATCACGCTTAAAATTATAATATAAAATTTGTTTAAAATACGGATAAGGCTTAAGCCTTTTATATAGGGCATATTCAGAAGTATACATAAGTTTTTTTTCTTCCTCTAAAATTAAAGAAAAAATTTCATCTGGTGTAGATGTCATGTATATTCTTACTGAGTTTTGGAAAGCATTTATACTTTTTCTTAATATTTCACTAGTTTTATTATTAAATAAAGCATCGCTTATAAAAAAATGGCATTCATCGAAGACCACTATAGAATACTTATTGGGAGAAAAAGTACTAAGTGTACTTCCTAATTTTTGGTATGTTATTATTTGAACACTTTCACATATTTGAGTTTCATCTAATCCTTCAAGAGTATAATACTCTAAATACTGCTCACGACCTATTAACTTAGCTATCCGTTGTTTTTGCTGACGATTAGATGCAACTCTATTACTTATAATCAAAATTCTATAATTATTTTGCAAGGCGTCTTCTATAAGAACATTTTCAACAAAAGTATTTTTTCCCATGCCCGTTTGTGCCGAAATAAATATTGGGCTTCTGAATGTCCAGTATTTAAAATTTTGTCCGATCCCATCAGTAACATACTTTGAGTCTGGCTCAATTATTTCTACCATATCATCATCAAGTGGATTGTAAGGCCTTTTACATAATCTAACTTTTATTTCTTGGTTCATAAATTACCTCCTCAATAATTAATCTAAAATAATACTGTATCAGATTATGAAATTATTTAATTTAACTATTTCATCTTAATTAAGTAGTCCTATTCTTTACATTAAAATATGGTATTTAATTTTTTATATGTATCATTATATAATCATAGAAATGTAATTTGTAAATTATCTAATATATAAAAATAAATTAGATCTTATATTTCTAAATAATTTTTGTTAAAAATGAAATATATTTGTAATCCAGAATTGGCATATCCTAAACTTTTTATAAAAATAAATACATAAAATTGATTTTATTGTTTAGATTTACATAATATACTGTTATTTAATGGATAGAATGTGAATTAGATATGATTTTAAGATAAAGAAATTAAAAGACTATCTTATGGCACTTAAGTTAAAGATAGTCTTCATATGATTTATTTGATACACAAGATTAACAAATCTGTTTAATTATTCAAACTGAATAGGCTAAATAATATTTGTCCTAATGCATTATTTAGAGCACTTTGTATTGAATCTAAAATTTCTAAATTATGAATTTTTTCTTGAAATTTTTTAAAGTTAGTATGAATTTTAAGTGCTTCTTCATAAATTTGTAAAGCAATATTATTAATTATATGAACATCATTAGGATCAATAGAATTATTTATATATTTACTAAGATCAACTAACTGTAATTCCCAAGGGATATCAAGTAGTGATCTGATATTTTTTTCCACATCAGCAATATTTATATTTTTTTCTAGTAATGACTTAATATATTTTCTAAATATAATTATTATACTATCTTTATTATCTGACAAGTAATCCAATCTTGATGAATATTCATGAATATTGGATTTTATTAAATCTTCATGATTGGAAAATGTGCTATTTAGAATATATTCATAAAAGCTTAAATTTAATTGTTCCTTATAATCATCACGTATAGATTGAATATCTTCAGTTGAAATATTTTTAGTAGTATTCAAAATAGATTTTTTAAAATCTATTTCAATTTCAGGATTTAAAGAATCTATATCTTCACGAAGAAATTTTTTGAAAGTTTCAGATATAAGATAATCAAGGCTATAATTCTTTTCTGTAGTTAAATAATGATCTTGTCCAAATTTTTCTTTTAGTACTGATTCTGTATGTTCAATTTTTTCCCTATTATTACTATTATTTAAAAAAGTTAGTAGATATGAATATATCCAAGTATCTAAATACTTTACTAAATTGATAATAATATCTCCATTACTTATATAATTTTCATGTGCCATAATATCAAAAGCTAAAATTAATTTTTTCAATAAAAGTGGGATATAATTACTTACTTCTGAATTTAATTTGTAAACATAATGATCTTGCATGTAATATTTTAAATAATTGGGTAAACAACATATATTCTTAATTAAACTATTATTATATTCAAGAAGAGCATCTACACTAAATATACTTTTATTTCTCCTCTTATCATATATAGGATTTAAACCATGGGTCATCTTTTGTTTTAATTGCAATGCTAATAATGGAGCTATTTCATATTTTATATTATAATTAGCAGTTTCCTCATTGTCTAATTTAAGGCAATTCTTATCTAATTTATAGTATTCCATAATTTGTGTTATATGCTGTCTAAAAAAGCTTTCTTCTATATCGTACTCTTTAAGAAATTCATCCTTAGTATAATCTATTATTCTATGTTTGTTAGTAAATTGAAGTAAATTTTTTTTATCTTCTTTTGAATTTTTATCATTCATAAAAATAACACATCCTTTTCTAAAACATTACTTAAATAGTAATGTAAAATACTACTTTTTTCAACATTTTTTGCTATCATTTTATAAATAAATGTATCCTATATACAAAACTATTAATTAAATGAGGGATGGGGGTCTTAGGGGGAAGGGACAAATCGGAAAATCTATAAGATTTTCCGATTCTCTTGTCCCTTCCCCCTAAAAAAAGTAAAGGCTACGCCTTTACTTAATATTAAGTATTTATCTATATGTTAATATTGTAAAAAATAAATAATATATTTCTATTAAATGCAATTATAGCTACTTATACAAATAGAGTTCATTTTTCTTATATAGCATTGTGACAACTCAATTTGTCATGACAAATAAAAAAGAAAAACTTGATTTCTCTCCCTTAGCCCCTGAATCACTTGATATATAATATTTTTAAAACCTTACTTTTACCAGTATTCAATGTCTTATAAATTGAAATTCTACCACTTGCTGATATGTCACAAAACCTTTATAGGCTTAAAATATACTGTCATAATACTTATTGCATAGTAATTATCATTAAATTATAATTATATATTATATATTTGATAGCTATTGCGAATGCATCGCAATTACCTATATGGATTCACAGAAAATTTTGATTTAATCCAATATCCAAACTATATAAAAATAAGTGATAGGAAAATCCTACCACTTATTTAATCATATTCATTTAATTCTGGATCATTTTCATATATATCCACAGATGTACTTTCCGTATTGCTATTAAATAATCTAGCTCTTTCATTTTCGGGTATATTGGGATTTTCCTTATAATATTGCTCCATTATATCATCTAAAGATAAATAAACACTACACATATCTGAAAACTCTAAAAATTGTACATCATCAAGCGATTTCATAAATACATCACGATTTATCTCATATTGAGATATAGAAGATAAATTATTAGAAAGTACCATAAGAATATTTCTAGTCGCTTTAATTTTTGATGGTATCTGTATTCCTTTTATATTCATATATTCAGAACCTATAATATAAAAATCATAATTTGCTTGTACTATTTGCCCTTCTTTACGAATATAAAAGTTATCATGTCCTTCAAGATATAATTTATCTAATTTATTATTTTCATGTATATAAAATTCCATTTTTACATTTATACCATGATAATCTCCTGTACAAGTGACAAAATATTTGTCGTCTTTAATTTTTGATTGCTTCCATACTGTATTTTTTTAAGTAGTTTTTGCTAAGTAACCCATTTTAATATTTAATTCGTCAATTTCTAGATTTTTTATCATAGTAATAAATCTAGTATTCTCTACAGCTTTTTTTAATAATATCTTTTCTGTCCAAAAAATATAGAAACAGTAATAAGCAATAATACAGCAATAGCAATGACCGAATAAAGTAATACGGTACTTTTTTTCATTTTAATTCCTCCATTTATTATCTTCAAAAAGAAAGCATTGTATAAATCCCCTGTCATAGCATTTATGTAAAATAACTTTCATTTAGTTCTATCTAACTTATTATCTTAACTTACCCATTAGCCTTGATATGATCCATATAGGAATAACGATCCACCCTAAAAATAGAGCAATAACTAATTTACTAAAGAAATAATTATTAAATGTACCAAAGTAAAAGATACCTAATTTATTCTGTAAAGATGTAAGACAACAATATGCCACAATTATATATACCAATATAATCATTTATGTATCCTCCTTATGTATTAAATTGAAACTTAATTTTTAGCTATTATCTATATATAAGAAATAATACTTATTTTTTATATTTACTACTAGGGCTTCCTTTTAAACTATCATTACTTGTGTCAAAGTCACCAACCACAGATTCATTAAAATGCTTTCCATATTCATCATAAAGTGTATCTAAAAACATTTTCGCTGAATAAGCATCGGAAGCATAGGAGTTTACAGAAGTATTAGCATCAGTTTTAAAGAATGCAACATTAAAAGTATTATCTTTTTCAACAGCAAATTGAATCTTAGCTGTCCTGGTTTTTCCAGTACTTGTATCTTTTAGATCAACTTCAACTATATTTTTGCCTTTAGATTCAAATGAATCCCATGTGCATTCAGTGAAACTTTTTTCTAATACTTGTCCTACCGAAACCGATTTATAGTTTCCAAGATAACCTGTTTTCACTACATCAACTAAATTAGTTTTTGAAGTATCTGAAGAATCTAAAGCACTCATAACAGCTATAAAAATTATAAATATAATTGCACCTATAGCAAAAGTTTTTAATTTCGATCTTTTATTTTTCGTTCCACAGTGAGGACAGATTTTTGCTGATGTAGCAATCTCTTTTTGACATGTTTTACATAATTTCATTTTAGACATAATAACAACTCCTTAAATTTGTAAAATTTTAATGAATAATTAACCATCTTGTAAAATATTATAACAAAATACAACTATTAGTCAATATAAATAATACATATAGTATATTAAATATATCATCTACTACCACTAAATTATAAGTGGAGGTAGATGAATGAATTATATTGCTTTAGGAAAGAGAATAAGAGAAGAAAGATTAAAATTAAGATTAACTCAGGAAAAACTTGCAGAGGATGTTGATGTAAGTAGTTCTTATGTGGGACAGATAGAAAGAGGAGAAAAAAGTGTCACACTTGATACATTGATCAGAATTACAAAAAGATTGGGTGTAACAGTTGACTATCTCTTAAAGGATTCGGTAAATATGGAAAATAATAATTTTATAGACCAAATTAAACAATTATTACAGGGCAGAAATATAAAGCAAAAACAAATGGCCTTAGATGTATTAAAAGTTATGCTCTCTCATATGGATGATGCATAAAAACTCATTATTTATTAGATATCATCATTAACAAATTTTGGATTATGGACAAATTTTATATCATAAAGTAGTTTATTAATGGCATAAGTAATAAATTGTTCTAAAGACAGTGAAAGTTCTGTACAAGCTACATTAATTTCTAGCATTAGCTCTGTATTTACAATATCTATGTTTATAGTCACACTGGAATTCAATTTTTTCATATAGTACACCTCTAATTTAATTTTTATTTGAATTTAGGTAGGAAACCACTTTCTGCCTAAATCATATTATAAATATTTAAATATTTTATAAAATCACATATTTGTGGTGATGAAAGCTGTTTAATTTGAGATACTTTGTATCTCTTTTTAATAAGTTCTTTTATTTCACTGGTTAGTATATTGTTATCTTTTATAATTGAAATAAGCTCATAATGATATTTTTTATTTTGAGGATATTTTGTTTCAGCTGAGTCATTGGTATTATTATTTTGTATTTTAGTAATATTTCTATCATCATTAACATTATTTAATGGTAATAAATTGTCTTCCATATCTTGAGTAAATAGGCCACTTGAACGGGTGGCAGATAAAACCGCATCTATAAAAGCTCTTTTTTTAGCCATCTTTAATATATTATTTACAATACTGTAACCGTCTTGATTTTTATATTTTCTTTCCCTGTTATTACAGCTGCCTATTCCTTCTGCTTCAATTAGACCTGTTTTCTTATTAATTAATATGGTTTTTATTTCATAATGAAATAAGGCTTTCTCCCAATCTTCAACCCTGTTCAGAATTTCAATTTTTTTAGAAAAGCCAAAGATATCACAAAGTTTTTCAGCACCAGATTTAAATAACGAGGGTTTAGAACAGTTGGGTATAAAACCATAATCTATATTTATAATCATCATTTCTTTAACAAAACTTTGAAGCAGCTCTACTCTATTCTTGGCATCATTAAGAGTTATAGCAAAATCAGGTACAATAGAAATACCTTTATTATTTTCAGTACTGTTGAGCGTAATTACATTATTAGTGTCCTTTTTAATAGATTCAGTATTGTTTATAGAATTATCGGCTTCCATTGTATTTATCTTTTTAGCCAATTTATATTTAAGATCTGACATTTGATATAACACCTCCATTTCACATTTTTAAATAAATAGAAATGCTAATCATAAAATTTCATTTCTCATGATTAGCATTATTTTTTCATAATATTTATTTTATATTAAGCCTCCTGAAACTGGATTTAACAGTATATTTCTTGTAAAGTTCAGGTTCTTCTTTCTTTAATTTTTTTGAATCAAACTTTTCAGAATATATAGTTTTCCATGTAATAATCCAGTTTTTAACTACAGCGGTTTCATTATCTCCAATCATAGACTTTAATTTATTTGCCGCCTCATTCTTCATTTCAGAAACTTCCTTTTCCTTTTCTTTATAAAGGTTGTATTGATTTAAAATATTTAAAGCTTCATCAGGAAGTATAACTTTACTATTTTCCATGCAGCTTGGATAAAGTCTGTTTAAAAGTTCTGTAGAAGCTTCAGAACCATCAATTTTAGGTGGGGTATTTGCACGCACATGATTCCAGAAATCATTTTCGATTTTTATTATCATATCAATTAATTCTTCATCTTTTCTTATAAGTTTATATATGAACTGATTACCTCCAATTAAAACAGCAATATAAGCGGCCTTAAAATTTGTTATTGCCATATAGTGCTGGATTTGAAGCATATATTCTTCTGGTATGCTTTTCTCCCACTGACTTTGCTTAAAAGCCGAAGCTGTTTTTGCCTCAAATATACAGTTACCAAACTTAGTATCATAGACAATGCCATCTATGTTAGCAAGCATAAAATTATATTTCTCATGTTTTAATATGGAATTTACGATATTTACTTTAAGATTAGTTCTAATAGTAAATTCCTCACGTATTATAGGTTCCATCTTTGTACCCCAGTAAGCAGCTTCGCCACTTTCTTTAGGCTTAATTTGTCCTGTTTTCTCCATCCAAAGTTCAACTGATGACTTATATTTATTTATACCACATAAAGCTGCAACATCACTGCCGCCAATACCTTTATTTCTAAAATTTAACCAATCCTCTCTTGGAATGTTTTTAGTACCTATAAGTAGTTTGGTCATAACAAAAACCCCTTTTCCTATACAAATAATAAAAGAATTTACTAGATAAAAATAGAAAGTACTGATATTTATACAATACTTTCTGCAAGTGCATAGGCTTTGTCTATAAGAGGATTACCATCAATAGTCTTAGAAAACAAATTTTCTTTATAATTCTTAGTTTTACGTAAAGGATCAATATGCGTTGCAAAATCAGATGCAGCATTTATAAATCTCCAAGATGTCTTAGGTAAGTCTATCAGATCAGGAGCATCAAAATACCTTAATTTCATATCATCCCTTAATAGATTTATATTTTTTTCTTGAGTTTTACTTGCATTGTCAGGTAAAGGCAAAAGTAATTCTATAAATTCCAATACTTTTTCATCACTTATAGTTTTTCTGCTTAGATAGTGAGCTTCATAATCAAGATTTTCCATGTAACTTTCCGCAAGAAGTAATGTTTTCATAGCTTCATTGAGTTTACTGCTAATATTCCCTGTGTGAATAGTTGACCATATTCTCTTGGCATTGGAAAGAGCTAGGTTCAAAGTATTATTACATACAACTCTAATAGGAGTCATGGCAACTTTAATAGCACCGGTGCCATCATGACTGTTTGAAAATACCATGTAAGGGGTTACCTCATCATCAAGAATTTTATACTTATCCGGCAGTTTGGCAAGAAGCCATACCTTCCTACCATTTTGTAGACTTCCTGCCGTTTCATATTTACAGCCTTCGCCAATTAAGCTGTCTGTAAAAGAAAAAGCTTCTTTATTTTGAACTATTTTATATCTGTCAGTTACAACACCTAAAACTTTGTCATCACTTTCTCTAATATTAGCCTTATAATTGGATATAAGAATATTGTCACTGGTATAGATAGGTTTTTGAATTACATTCCAATTAAGTCCTGACAATTCCAAGGCTTTCTGGGAAGATAGAGCTTCCCCTACTTTTGTTCCTAGCCCATGCCAAGGGGTTTCTCTTACATAAAACATAGTTTCTACATTTGCTGACATAATAATCAACTTCCTTTCAAATATATATTTATTGTTATTCATAGATATAATATATATTTGAATTTTTTATGAAAGACAATTGTTATTTAGTCAAGCATAGACCATAAAAATACATTTTAAAATTGGTACAATATATATATATGAAGGAAAAACAATATAATTGTAGAAATATATATAATAATAATTGTTTTAAGGGGGAGATTAACTTGAATAAAAAAATAAAGAAAGTATTTGTAAGTTCTACTCTTACATCTTTGGTATTGACCACAACTTTAACATTAACATCAGCTAAAGCAGATGCAGGAAAAGTAACGAGACTAGGTGCAGAAAGTAGATATGCTACATCATCACAAGTTGCCACAAATAATTGGACAAACAGTGATAATGTAGTACTTGTAAGCGGTGAAGGTTATGCAGATGCTGTAAGTGCGTCAGTACTTGCAAAGACATTAGATGCACCTATACTTTTAACTAGTACTTCTAATCTCAGTATAGATACTAAATCTGCATTAAATACATTAAATCCCAAAAATATATATGTTATAGGGGGAGAGGCTTCTGTACCGCAATCTATACGTGATGAACTAAAAAAATCTTATAACTTAGTAGAATTAAGTGGCAAAAATAGATATGAAACAAATGCAGCTGTAGCAAATGAGTTAGTCAAAAATAATGGAATAAAAGCTGATAATGTAATAATTGTAAGTGGCGAAGGATTTTCTGATGCTTTATCTGCAGCTCCTATAGCAGCTGTAAAAGGTGAAATTTTACTCTTATCTGCTAATAGCATTGAGTCTATTAGACCAGCAGCTGATTTCATAAAATCAAATAAACCAAATGTTACAGTTATTGGGACAAAAAATGTAATAAACAATGATACATATACAGAACTTCAAGCATCCGGTAGAATAGATGGAGGTTCTAGTAGATTTGATACTAATTTAAGAATCTTAGATGCATATAAATCAGATTTAAAAAATGATAAATTGTATTTTGCAAATGCATCAGGAAATGGCTATGCAGATGCATTGGTGGCATCGGTGTTAGCTGGGAAATACTCAGCACCTCTTGTATTAATTGACAGTGAAAATTCACCTGATACAGCTAAGGCAATAGAATATATAAATAATGTTGTAGATAGAGATAAAACTGACATTAATGCAGTTGGCGGAACTAGTGTCATACCAAATTCTATAATAAATTCTATAACAAATCCTAATATTGAAAATAGTAACATAGGTAAAAATTTAGATAAGTCAACAATAAATTCTATTGAAAATTATTTTTCAGATGCTTTTTCTCAATCCACAATTCCAGAATTTACATCTGGTGAAAATATAAATAGAGATTGGATAATCCAGTCATTTTATTATAAAGCAGAAAATATTACTTATGAAGGTATTAATTCATATACAGATTTGGATGGCATAGAATCAATTGCAAGAAAAAAAATAAATCCTGATATTGTCCTCCCTAGAGATGGGGATTATTCCAGTCTTAAGAATGATCCTAGATGGCTGGAAGGAGAACAGAAATTCACATGGACTCCTGGTGACTTTGATAGAGGCCCTATAGAAATAATTACAAATGCCTATGAAAATAATGGTAACTACTATGTTACTGCAATAGACTCTTATTCCATGACTGGTGGTAATGATATTTTTTATAATGGCATAAATATAGGATCAAGAAGTTATAATGCAGAAACTAATAGCTATGATTATACATTTACCACTGATGTAAATAATCTTGATAAATACCAGTATGTTCTTAAACCTAATGGAGCAGGTAGTTTTTATATAATGTCAAAGACGAAAATTAATAAATAAAATTTACTAAAATTAATAATAATCGCCCTGATTAAAGTACAGGGTGATTAAATTAAAATTAGAAATAAAGGGGAAAGTCTGAATGAATAAATATAAATTTAAAAAAATCGCCATACCATCATTAATACTCTTGGCATTAATAGTATTTGGATTTGGAATAAATAAATATAATAAAAACCGATCATATAATAATCTAATAACTCAAGCAAATAAATATATGAATTCTGGTGAATATGATAAAGCAATAGCTATATTTGAACAATCCTTAGATTATAAAAATGATCCTAATATCAAGAGAAGTATGAAATTAGCTGAAAATTTAAAAACAGTTAAAAGTATTTATGATAGTGGATTGAATTTGATAAATAATAAGGATTATGAAGGAGCAATACAACAATTCCAAAAAATAGCTAAGGAATATGATAAGTCATATAGTAATGCCCAAAAGAAAATTCAGGAATGTAAAAAGAGCCTTATATCAAAAAATATAGACTTAGCTAATAATGCTATTAAAAATAGCAAATATAATGAAGCCACTGAATACATAAACAGTATACTTAAAATTGATTCTAATAATATAGAAGCCCAAAAATTGAAAGAAAATATTGATACCTTAGAAAAAGAACAACAAAATAATCAAACTGTTCAAGTTGCACAGACAACTAGTAGTAATACATCTACATCAGAGGAAGTTAAACAGTATGTAATAAGTAATATTTTTCAAAATGATACTAGCATGATTGCCAATCTACATGTAGGAAAACCTTGGGTTATTGATGGAGTTACTTATTATGGGATAACATATGCAAGAAATACTCCAAGTCAAAGTGTGAAATTATTATGTTTAGATTATACAAATAAAAAAACACTTAGTTATGATGAGATGGATGAAATTCTTGCTCCTTTAGGAAAGTCTTCTTGGGATTTACAAGATTAGTAATCAATAAAAGTTTGGGTCAAATGAAGTAGAATATAACAACCTTTACTATAATCATTCACGTAATATTAAGCTTTATTATAGTCCTTATATACAATATGTTATAATAACTATACTGTAATAATATATTATGAATAATTGAATTTATAACATATATAACCATAATGGGGGTTCAAAATGAAAAATATACAATTAGATAACTGTCCATCCGAATTAGTTAAATTATTAGAAGATGGCATAAAAAATAAACTTTTTCAAATAAAAGATAATGAAATTACTTACATAGCTCAAAATTTTACTGATAATTTAGCTGACGAAGAAGAAAAGATAAGGGCAGCATTATTTTACGATCTAGTTAAAAAATATGGATACAAAAATAAAAAGGAGATAATAGATTTTGAATTTAATAGAATCATTGGGCATCCTTATAAAAAGACTTCAAGTAAAATTGATATCATAGTTTACAGACAGGATAAAACACCATATGCAATTTTTGAACTAAAGTCTGAACAAGATTATGATAAATACTATGAAGACTCTATAAAAACACAACTTTTTGAAAGAGCTGCTAATGAAGACAAATCAAAAGGTTATGTAAAATATTTAATTTATTATACAAGATTTTATGAAGATGGTGAACTTAATGAGAAGTTTGTAACAATAGACTACAGCTTATATAAAACTTGGGACGACTGGGAGGAATCCGGAAGACCTAATTTGCGTGTTATTCCTCAAAACTATGGTATAATTGACAAACCGCCTCAATTCATTAGTGGTAGCAAATATCAAGCTCATATGCTAAGAGCCAGTGTAAGAAAATATGAACTAGATAGAATAGCAGAAGATTTAACAAATGTTTTATGGGGTGGCGGACAACATCAAAATGAATTATTTTATAATCTAATAGGACTTTTTCTTACTAAAATATATGACGAAAAAACAACTAGAGCTGGTAAAGCTTATAGATTTCAAATATTCTATAATGGTGATAAAAGTGAGCTACCAGAGGAAGTTTATCACAGAATTAATAAGATGTATAGAGGGGAATGGGATGAAGAAAATTCAACTTATTCAGATTGTGCACTAAAGTATTTAATAGGATTCAACGACGAGAAACTTAAAAAAACTCCAGACATAGTTTTTAATGCAAATAAAGTTAAATATGTTGTAGAAGCATTACAGGAAATATCATTTACTTCTAATAAATATGATGTATTAGGAGATTTTTTTCAAAAAATAGTAAGATCAGAATTAAAGCAGACAAAAGGTCAATATCTTACTCACCATAATATTGTAGATTTTATAGTCAAGGCAATTGACGTAGAAAATTTAGCAATTGATTTAATAAACGGAAAAGAAGGCAGACCAAGATTGCCATATATAATAGATCCCTCATGTGGATCAGGTACATACCAAATACAATGTATGAAGGAAATTACAAGATCTATATTATCAGATATGGATAAAAGAGAAAAAATTCAGATAGCTGATGATATAGATGATTTTTTAAGTGTTAACTTTCCAAAACATAAGCAAAATGCTTGGGCTAAAGATTATATATGGAATAGAAATATATCCTGATTTAGCTATGGCAACAAAGGTCAATATGGTAGGGCATGGTGATGGATCTGCTAATATACTACCGAATGATGGATTGATAGATTTTGCAGACTATCCCAATGGCAAGTTATTAAATGTAAAAAAAGCAAGCAATGTATATCCTAAATATGTAAACGAACAATTTGACATCGTAGTTTCTAATCCACCATTCAGTATAACTGTGGATAGAGAAACAGCTAAACAATTTCCAAAGCTGTATATACAAGGCGAGAAAATACAAAAATCTCTAAAAAAAGAAAATAAAAAAATTATAGATACTGAAAACTTATTTATAGAACGTTGGTATCAATTATTAAGACCTAAAGGTAGATTAGGCGTTGTACTACCAGAGTCAGTATTTGATTTATCAAGTAATAAAGAAATACGATTATTTATATTTAAATATTTCTGGGTAAAAGCTGTTGTTTCATTACCTTATCTTGCATTTGCACCATATACTATGACGAAAACAAGCCTTTTATTCGCCCAGAAAAAAACTGAGAAGGAAGTTGAAGATTGGAATGATAACTGGGATTGGTATAATAAAGAATTTATCAAAATAAAAAATCAACTCGATAAATTAAAAAAGAAAAAAGAAACTTCTAGTCTTCATGATAATTTTGTGGAAATTTTAAAGAAATATTTATTATCTATTTTTGAAACAGAAGATGAAAGTCTTACAATATCCCAGCTTAAAGATAAGTACGAGGATGATATTAAAATGGTAGATGCCGATTGGTGGATATTTAGCAAGATGAGTAATAAGTATAACTATTCCATATTTATGTCTCATGCAGAAGAAATAGGCTACAAGAGAGGAACTAAAAAGATAGAAGATCGACCAAATGAGTTATTTAGCTCAGTATGCATAGATGATTCTAATTATGTTATTATAAATGAAAAACCAGAAAAGATACTAGATTACTTTAAGCAAAGTGTGGTGTGGGAATGATTACCAATGTCAATTTATCAGATATTAGTAAAAGTATATTTTTACGATTAGGAGCTAGATATACAAATTACTGGAAAAACCTTAACGGAAAAATATTTAACTTTAATTATCGTCAAATTGAATTAAAGCAATTTGTAAAAATTGCAAAGATAAAAAATGTAAAGAAAGGTGATCTAACTGAGGAATATCAATTAATAGATCTAGCTAACATAGAACCAGGTATAGGATTTTTAAATGACTTAGATAAAAATATTGTTAGTGAAATTGGATCTGATAAAATAATATTGGATGGAGCCGACATAGTATTCTCTAGACTAAATAGTCACATAGGGTATGTGTTTTTAATGGAGGATATTCCTAATTCAAAAATATCGGTAATTGGTTCTACAGAATTTTTCCCATTGAAAGTAGATAATACTACAATTCCTAGCAAATTATTGAAATACTACTTATTACATAGAGAATTTAGAAAAAAAGCAATCTTCATTCGAACAGGAAAAAGTCAAAGTCATCCTAGAATTCAGGTGGAGGATTTCATGAGGTTTAAATTCCCTATCAATAGAATTAATTAGAAAAATAAACATATTTGAGGATGAGATTAAAAAAAAGAAACTGGAGTATGAGTCTCTGCAAAATATAATAGAATCTGTATTTTTAAAATACGACATTAAAAAACCATCTTTAGATGAAAACTTTCATATAAAGATAAAACCTATGCTAAGTAATATAGCTAATCAGAGATATATGAGAATTGGTGCAGAATATATGAGTTTTTGGATGCTCAGAAAAGGATGTTTATTCCAAAGTGAAGATAAAAATAAATATCCTATAATTCCAATGAAGCGATTAATAAGAAAGTACAATGCTACTGTGATAAAAAAAGGTCTTATGACAGACACTAGAATATTGGTTGAATTTGAACATATACAATCCTTAAATGGCAAAATTGAGAATCTTAGTAACGTCGTTACAGAAGTAGGTTCTGATAAGATAGAGTTTGGAAATGCTGATTTTTTAACAAATAAGTTAAGGCCATACTTAGGTTATACTATTATTAATCCAAAACATTTAAATATTATAGGAACAACAGAATTTATACCATTTTCTATAATAAATAAATTAAACACTTCTGTTAATTATATTAGATATGTATTTCTTTCTTCAGAATATTTAAAGCAAAGTAAATTGTTAATGAGCGGGAAAGAGCATCCAAGAATAAATATCTCAGATATATTAAATATTCGAATACCTTTGCCGAAATTAACAATTCAACATAATATAGTTAGAGAAATACTCCAAAGAGAATTGAAGTCAGCTAAGATACTTAAGGAAATAAAAGTTATAAGGGAAAAAATAGACAATATAATACTTGATACTTTAAATTATACAAAAATAATTAAGGAAAAGTAACATCAAAAAATATAGAATCATTAATGCTACTAATTATATAGTCTTTGTAATATATATACTTTTTATATCTCAATAACCACATTTAGAATTCTTTAATATAGTATTAATTTAATTATATAGATTTAGTTACTAAATAAATATACAAATTAAAAATTGATTAACAAAGATTATAATTTTATAATATAGATAGTATATAAAATTACTTAGAGGGTGAATCTATGGATGAAAAAAAATTGGAGTTTACTATATTTTGCATTGAAAGTTTAGCAGAAAAATTAGGAATAAGTGCGAAAGAAGTATATAAAATAATCACAGATACAGATACTTTAGATAACTATATTATTCCATGTTATGAACCATTACACTCTCAAAGCAAAAAATATATAGTAGAAGATTTAATAGAGGTGTTAAGAGAAAGGGGAGCATTGAGTTGATAGTATATCATGGTTCTTATTGCATCGTAGATAATCCCCACGTATCTTTCTCCAGGGATGCATTAGACTTCGGAAACGGATTCTATGTAACACAATTAAAATCTCAGGCAATTAACTGGACAAATAAGTTTATAAAAAGAGGAAAGAGTGGATATCTAAATACATATAACTTAGAAATAAATAAAGTTAATAAACTTTATAAAGTCAAAAAATTTTTAAGCTACAATATAGAATGGCTAGACTTTATACTTCAGTGTAGAGCAGGAAATAATATTTATTTAGAATATGACATAATTATAGGTGGTATAGCTGATGACAGAGTTTACAATACAATAGAATTATATCAAGCCAATTTAATTAGAAAAGATGAAGCCTTAAAAAGATTAAAGTACTACAAACCTAATCAACAAATATGTATTGTTAACCAGGAAATTATTAATAAATATCTAAAATATGAAAAAAGTAAGGAAGTATAAAATATGGAAGCTAATAAAACATTATTGCAATCTCTATATAAAAATATAATTCTAGAATTCTCAAAAAAAACTGGCAAAAAATTAGATGAAAGTATGGACTATTTCTATAAATCCCAAACTTATGAATTAATAAGCCAAGGTATAGGAGATTTGCATTGCAAAGGATTTAAATATCTTACTGACGAATTAATGCTAGAATATGGAGTAATTGAACATAAAAGTTATCCAAGAGAATTTGTTCATTATAAAAATTAATATAAATTTGGTCACAAAATGGTCACAAAAAGTACTACATCACAGTGGATACAATTATATGTCACTATAAATTAACTTTAATAGGCCCTGTATTTTCAATACTTTATAATATATAATTATTTATTGTTATATAGGATTAAAAATATATTTACGTTCTCCAAAACCGTTGGTTGTGGGTTCGATTCCTACTGCCCCTG
>ENA-UOOI01001997-UOOI01001997.1-fermentation-metagenome-genome-assembly--contig:-NODE-1997-length-19114-cov-10.423160_pt1 | contig 19114 bp, 16 predicted proteins | sample MGYA00245779_ERZ724027 | MGnify/ENA primary metagenome ERZ724027 (study PRJEB28704, sample SAMN03018318) | fermentation metagenome | biome: anthropogenic terrestrial biome; feature: soil...
CGGTTCTCATACGCCCCCAGTGGCCAGGGAACACCTTTGCTTACCACATGGTAGAGCAGGTTCAGGTTTCCCTTGTTTCCCGGTCCGTGTATCATGCACGGACGAAGGATAAACACATTTTTTTGAAGATTATCCGCTTCGTGTCTTTTTGCCAACAAGTATTGTTCCGCTTTGATCTTCGATTCCCCATAGGGGCCAACCGGTCTCGGCTCGATATCCTCCGTCAGCACATCCCCCGGCACACTGTCCGCCGCTGCCTTCACCGAGCTGAAGAAGATAAATGTCCGCGCTTCCGACTGCAGGAAATAGTCGAATATCTTTTGCGTAAGGCCAGTATTTATATCAAAATAACTCTGTGCCACACTCTGGTTCTTCGTGTCGTGCGCTTTCCCGGCAAGGTGAACAATCGCGTCCACCGGAGGGATCTTCCCAAGTTCGTCCCAACCAAAAATGTGCTCAACATCCTTCTTCTCCGGTTGATGGATATCCAGACCAACTATCGTATGGTTCTTGAACCAGCTATTGGTAAAATTGGTACCTACGAAACCGTTTATGCCAGTGATAAGAATTCGTTTCATAAGATTTCAGAAAATCAATAAGATTATTCCAATTGCTAGCAAAGGGAAAAGAAGTAGTCCGTAAAAAAAATAATACTTTTTATCCGAGTTCGTGTTATTACAGAACAAACCTTTATGGCCTTCAATACGGATTTGTGTAGATAAGTTTAACTCTGGAAGAATTTTATTCCATTTTTTTTCTATATCACCAACAGTTTTACCTGCTCCTTTCAGAAATCGATGATACCAGTATTTGTCCATGTAAAAAAAGGCAAAAATTGTAAAAACACCAATAAATGCCAATAAAGACGCTGCGGAAAATCCTTTTATTTCAATTTCATTAGATATGCAATATCCGATACCTCCTAGTAAAAAAGTATATATGGTCACAGCCAAATTTCTTATTTTCAATTCTATTTCATTGAAGTGTTGCTGAGCATCTACTACTTTTTTCCAGATTTCAATTATACTTGAAATATTTTCTCTTTTTAGTTTTTTCTCAAAAGCAGTGAAGTTAAAGTAATCATTTAACTCTTTAAAAGATTTTTTTAAAGTAAAATCAGCGATAGTATTAAAGTTATTTTTTTCTTTGAATTCTTTTTCTCTTATAACATCTTCTTCAGTCCAATGAGTAACCTCCTTTAATAATGTATATTTTTCAGTATTAATTTGATCTCCATACTCAGCATAAACACTTGTTACTTTTGCTTCATTAGCCATATAAACATCCTTATTTAATTTATCTCCAATATAAATTGCATTTTGTTTATCGGCATTACAATCTGCTAAAATTATTTCTAAAATATCAGGTGCTGGTTTTACTGTACCTTTAGTCAAATATCTAAATTCTGTAATATCCGGTTCCCAATATCCTTTATCATAATATAACTCTACGCTTTCTGGAACTCCTTCTCCAATTGGGGCGTATATATAATCAAAAACACCATCTAAATTTAGATGCTTTAGTCTATACTTCGTAAAGAAAGCGTCAGATTCAGTAAATCCAATTAATAAAACTCCTTTATCTTTCATTTGATTCAGAGTTTTTTTAACTCCTGGACAAAAAAATAAGTTGTTTTTCTTCAATGAATAAAATTCATTTATAATACTCTTTTCTGAATTAACATTAGGCACATTGAATTGAAGTTTTTGATTATAAGAAAGACATTCTAATTCATTGTATGCAAAAGAGGATTCGCTTGAATGATATTTTTGGTGCAATTTTTTAAAACAATACTTTAGTGTTTTTAAATCAATGTCAAATTCCATACTTATTCTATTTAAGTATGGTTGAAAAGAATTATACCACATATTTAGCCAATCCCAAATTGTGTCATCTAAATCCGTTACAACGATATTGACATTTTGTTTGTTCATTTCTTTAAATTTTATGGTTATTTTTTTCCCATTATACGAAATAAAAGTGCAGGTTCTACTATCACAATTCTAATCCCCATAGCGAGGCACGTGTAAACTGAGTATATGCATAAAAACAATTATTATATTCCGCTAATTCATTACGAATTTTAAATAAGCTAGATGAGGATGATAAGTCTAGATATTCACCAAAATACTCGGACAGTAAATATATATCTTCCCACAGATCTTTAAAATCCACAGGTTTAGTTATATCCCAAATACCCAACTCTCTACCTAATTCATCAATATAAAAATCCAAGTCAGCCTTTGTTATATTATGTGATTTTAATTGGAAAGAACACGCACCAGTTGCAAAGCGTAATAATAACACAGACCTTGCTATAATACTTAGTGGATTAACATCTCCAGTAGTCCAATCAATAGATTCAATTTTTGCGTACTTAATTAAGTCACTTTCTTTATTATGAACGAAAATATCTGTTAGGATCGAATCATTTGTGAGACCTGATTGTAAAAAGAATTTTTCAATAAAAGTTTGCTTGTCAATCGCTATAGTTTTATTTGAAATTGTCTGAATATAATTATCATATGTTTTTGACAAATACGCTGAAAACAGATAAACATCTATGTTATTAAAAGCACTAATAGATGGATCCAATGATTTCCAAAAGTTATTAATGCTTTTCAATCTTTCTGTGGGTGATATTGGGGAATAGTTTCTATTAAAATGAGGATTGTATGAAGAGCTGTTTCTGACTGACTTATCATCCTTATATTTCTTGATATCAAAACTCCATGATTTCAACCAATCTTTCATAACTATTAATCGAGCTGCAGGTGTGCTTGAAGCATGGGGTACGTAATTCAGAAGTTCCTTAAAGGTCATCCCCTTATATGAAAAATAATCTAGTGTATAAGTACCTTTGTAAATATTATTATTCCAAGCTTCAATAATATCCCATGTTGCTTCATGAGTCTTTTTTCGTAATAAACTTTTATTTGGTGGCGTTCCAGGTATATAGAGGCCATCACTACTACTCACACAAACTTGTTGCATATTTGCTATTATTATTCCTTCAGAAGCAAGAAATGATATAGCTGCCCTCAGTTCAGCATAATATGCAAGATGGATTGCAATTGATAGGTCTCCATTTAAAAAAGCATTTACAGAATTACTTAAGTATGTCCAACCATCCATACAATGGACAAGTGTACTTGCCGCCATAAATTCTTTTACATTATCTGAAGTCAAATTATTTTTCCCGTGATTTTTAATAATTTCCCCAGGAAGAGTAGTAATGTTATCAAAAGGATTTGATTTATGTAAAAAACATTTATTTAGTAGATTATTTTGCTTGATTAGTTGAAACCCTTCCGAAACTTTAGCAACAGAAGCTGCATTAATAAGATCGTTTACTGGCATATCCTATTTAAATTTATCAACTATATTCTTCACATTTTTATCACCTAATTTCTGAAACACTCTTTTTATTTCTGTATAATATTCCGTGTATCCACCACTACCTCTATAAATTGACTGCTTCTTTTTTTCTTCATCATTTAATGTAGCTGAGGGTGTTCTCCAATCAACTTTAATTAAAACTCGGGCGAAAGATTGTATATAATCATAAAGGGTATGATCACTTTTAAAAATTTCAATAGCTGTATCAATAAACTCATCACTTATAACTCTCTCATTTAAATCAGTATCCCAATTAAATTTATTAAAAGAAATAATCGACTCATCCATAATGGTATAGAAAAAATCATTTGCGAATACCATTATTGGACGAACACCTTGGTCTCTTGCAAGAAATGATTCTTTCCCTGTAAATGCCAAATCCGTATCTTTATTTGATTTTTTTTCCCTTAAAGAATTAGCCCAATCTAAATCAGTAGTATCTTGTAACGAAATTTTAATTTCTTGCCAAATTAAAATCAAAAATGCTGCTTGTTGAGCTCTGTTCCAATTTAAGACCTGAGGATCATTTTTAACCAAATTACTTGCGTATAATCCTTTACTTTTTCTAAAAAAAGAACTCATTAATGTCTTAACGAAAGCAGCTTGAGACATCGTAGGGCCACCACTTTCTCCCAACATATTTATTCTCTTATGCCAAGGACTGTTTGGATACAACCACAATAGTTCTATCAATTCTTGTGCTCTATTCTCACGATAAGCCAAAACTCCATCATTAGAAGCTTCCAGCCATTTTTGTGTTCTTAGCATGGGATATAAGTCAAATCCCAAGCTCGTATTAATTCTGACCGGTTTGATATTAATTGTATAAAATAAGTATGCCTGCCATGCTCTATCTAAATTGTCAAACGCTATTACAGGCAATTCATAATTACCGTTAAAGTTTTGCGATTCATCAAATGCCCACAAACGGTGCTGTCCATCTATTATTTCAATTGGTTTTAAATCCGGATTCCAATCTTCATTAAATATATGTTTCGGGATTAATAAAAATGGATATTTTTCTGTATCTTCTCTGTCATAAGCTTCTGGAGTTTTCATCTGATCTTCAATCATCAGACAATCTTTTCCATCTATTATTTTCCCATTTCTTTTTTCTCCAGGAGATAATATATTTAATATAATTGCTGTAGGCAATAAGCCAGGCATTTTTAATTTGTTATGAAATTCTGATTTTTGTTCTTCCTCCGTTAATGTAGACCATGGAAATCCTCCTTCAATGTACTTACTAATTTCATGTACCCGTCTATCACTTCTTTCACGTTGTGGAGAATTCCTATCAGAATTTCGGGCATGAACATCTGATAATCGTTTAAGTAATCTTGCATCAATACTAAAAGCATAAAAGTAAGGCTTAGGTTTTCTTCTCATTTCCAACGTACCAAATTCTACATCATCCCATCCAGTCATCCATTGATTAATTCTCAACATTGGTATTTTTGAGTATGCTTTTAGTTTTTGAATGGAAAATGTTTCTTTTTCTACATCTAATGCTTCACCACTTACCCAGCTCTGAAATTGATTTTTTTTTAAGGCAAGAGCAAAAATAATATTTGTTTCATAACATATTTGAACAAAACCATTTATGTTTTCTATCTTTTCTTGTTCGAAACCTGCCGTAATTAATCTATTGTAAATTAATTTTTTTACTATCAAGCCAATTTCACCATTTTCAAACAATGGAGTTAATCTATAAGGTACCTTTGTTGCTTTTCGATACTTTTGTAAGGCAGCTCCTGAAACAACTAGAGCACTTCTCAAATTTGTTGAACTTTTGTCGTTATCATATGTATAGACTCCATTCATATTTCCATTACTTGCGAAGTTTGCCATCTTATTAATTATTGAAGTATGAGTTGTGATTGCGGCAAGTAGTGAAAATAATTTGAAATATTTGGGATGTTTACTTATCTCCATCCAATAAGAAGGCAATTCATCTTCAATATTTCTGACACCCAGAAATGCTCTCAAAACTGGCTCATTTATAGCCTTCTCCCCTGAGATATATTCCTGTAAATCATCAATTGATTCGATCTCAACCAATTTCACAATATCATATTTAGTCCATGATGATTTTAATTTGTTAATATCTGCTGTGTTACTCATGATCCATCCTTTTATAAGTTATTACCAATTCCTCAACATTCATTCTGTTTTTGTCAGATCTGCCCATTTTACTATGTAAATAATCTTTTGATCTTACTTGACACTCATAATTATCATTGAAAACCCGTTTTCCTAATTCAATTATTTCTTCTAGAGTGATCATTCCATTATTGCTATAACTGAGAATAAGATGAGAACTACGAGAATTTATGCACTCGAACATTTTTGTAAATGCTTCCTTAACTTCTGTTTTTTTGCAAAACGGAGATTGATGCCTATTTTCTCTGTATCTGCCTTTATACTTTATTTTTGGATAATCATAACAAACAAGTGTCTCAATTGCATGATAAAACCTGGAATAATGAACAAAACTATAAGGTGGATCGGCGTAAACAATTGTGTTTTCTTCTATTATTCTCAAACAGTCTAAATAATCTAGTGTAGTTATTTTATATTGGTTGGGAGTCTCATAATTAAGTTCACTTATGAGTTCAAGAAATTTTTTTTCAAATAATGTCCAAATATCTCTAGTTCTATAAATTAAGATATCTTCCATATTTGACTCTGTTACATCTCTATATTGTGCAAAATGTCCGGTACTTTGCGAGGTATATGACATAGCAAAAATTAAAGAGGACAATATTAAATTACGATACTCAGGACGATCAATATACTCATCCGCTACTGCCCTTATAGAATCAATCCATACACATTGCTCATATGACCAGTATGTACCAGAATAATACTTAACGAAAAGATGAAATCCAATATCAAATGTTCTACAAAAAAGTGATTGTTGCTGATTTTCTAGATTTTGCAATGTAGAGAAATCAGATACTTTTTCATAATCGAAATTAAGATTTGGGTATTTAGTATGAAATTCTTCTACTAAAATTATAGCATTCCTTTTAATCACAATGAGTTCTTCAGGATCTACAATTCTATTCAAATTACTAAAATAAGTCTTTGCAAAAACTTCTGAATAACTTTGAATATCATTACTAAGAATGTTAAACTCGTCCCGAAGGGCAGCTCCCACAATTGAAGTCCCTGAAAATAAATCGCAGAACCATTCAGACTCTATATTTAATTCTTGGATTGAACTAGTTATAAATTCTAATATTTCTCGTTTTGACCCCATATACTTCATCAAATGAGGTATCCTATTTGAATCTATCATATTAAATGCATTAATGCATGGTACATTTCACCCAACTCTTTTGATATTGAAATATTCACGCACGCAAAAATACTAATTAATACCATTAATATAGCCATTTCAGAAAATTGAAACAGATTCGGATATTATTTCGAACGTGAATTGTGAGAAATTATGATAAGAAAGTTACATTATTCTTTCTATCCAAACAATCCATCTACCAACTTCACATATTCCCCGGTCACCTTCTCTTTAGAGTAATTGTTTGCAATACTTACATAACCATTCTGTCCCAGTCGTTCGAATTCAGATAAAGAGGTTTTTCTCAAAATATCAGCTATTTTCGCTACAGCAACTTGCAAATCTCTTTTTGTCAGTAGATATGCGCAGTCTTTATCTTTTAGGAAATTAATTATAGGAGTTTTATCACCAGATATGACAATCAATGGCTTCGCACAAGCCATTATTGTATAAACCTTGGAAGGGAAACCATGACCTTCAGTGTCGGGCGACATAAAAATAAATTGTATATCTGAATATGCAAGAAGGGAAGGCATTAACTCTCTTGGTTGATAAGGAAGAATATGCAACTTATCTAACTGCTTGTTTACTTTCTCTTGCAATAGTCTTTCCTTTTCGGCACCTTCGCCAATTACAAAAAACTCTACTGCATCATTCTTCAATTCATCTGCTAAAGCAACCAAAGGTTCCCAGTCTTGTGCAAAACCAATATTCCCCGCATACATCACCTTTATAGATTCAGTATCGGGGAACAACTCTTTGTTTAATTCTAATGTCGATTTATCAATAGGTTTATAAATATCCGTATCTACAAAATTAGGAATTACATGTAATTTCGTTCTGTCCTTAAAGCGAGAGACAATCGTCTCATAAAATATCTCATCAATTGTAGTAACTGCATCAGACTTGTTATAAACAAACCTTTCCATCCACTTTAAAAAAGATATAGTCAAACCCGACTTTAATCCACCTTCTTCAATCAATAAGTCGGGATATACTTCCTGAACATTATAGATTACTTTTGCACCTTTCAGTTTTGCTATAATAACATTCAGAAAACCAATAGTCAAAGGTGGAGATGGAGATAAAATCAGATCAATTTCCTTTTCGCACAACGCAAGAACAAAAGAAACGATGTGCCAATATACAAATCCAAGTAACCTTAGTAAAGTACTCTTGTACTTCTTCTGATAAACATGTTTTACATTTATCCCGTGAAAATTGCTTTCATAATATAATCCAAGCACCCTTTTTCGTAAAGGTTGTTTTTTCAACTCACTCGACACTGAATTATAATGAGGTGTAGTGGTCAACACCACAACTTCATACCCGTACTCTTTAAATTTTAAAGCGATGTCATTATACAGATAAGCTGTAGAGACACCATCAGGACTGAAGACTATACTATGTATCAGAATTTTCCTACTCACTCCAAACTACCCGTTTAATGTAATCGGTATATGAGATGATGATACGTACAACCTTGTCGCTCACGTTGGGCATGCTGTAGTCGGCAACGGGGCGAAAATTGCGCTCATCGCCAATTTGCTGATATTGTAGCTGAACAAGTCCCTGCATCACACGTTCTGGGTTCAGGCCCACCATCATTACAGAGGCCTCTTCCATTGCTTCGGGACGTTCATGTGCTTCGCGGATATTAAGTGCCCTAAAGTTAAGAATGGACGACTCTTCAGAGATTGTACCGCTATCGGATAAAACAGAAAAGGCATTCATCTGCAACTTGTTATAGTCGCTCAACGCCATGGGTTTCATCAGCTGCACATTTTTATGAAAAGTGATCCCTTTCTTTTCAATCATGTTACGGGTACGTGGATGGGTAGAAACAATCACCGGATAATCATATTTCTCAGCGATCCCGTTCAATATATCAACCAGGTTGAAGAAGTTTTTCTCCGAAGATATGTTCTCCTCCCTGTGAGCCGACACAACAAAGAACTTACCCTTATCAAGGTTAAGCGTTTCAAGAATATTCGAAGCCTCAATCTTAGGCAGATACTGCATCAACACCTCATACATGGGGCTACCAGTCTTAATAATCCTGTCCGGACGAAGACCCTCTGCAAGCAGATACTCACGAGCAATATCGCTATAAGTAAGGTTGATGTCGGCAGTATGATCCACAATCTTGCGGTTGCTCTCCTCCGGCACACGCTGATCGAAACACCTGTTCCCTGCCTCCATATGGAAGATTGGAATATGACGTTTCTTGGCTGCAATAGCACACAAGCATGAATTGGTATCCCCCAACACCAGGAAAGCATCAGGCTGCTCCTTCTCCAAAACAGGATCAATATTAATCAGAATCTGCCCGGCAGTCTCCGTGGCATTCTTACCTGCCGCATTCAAGAAATGATCGGGCCTGCGCAAGCCAAGATCCTCAAAAAACACCTCGTTCAGTTCGTAATCATAGTTCTGTCCCGTATGCACCAATACATGCTCAATTGCATCCGATGCATCAAGCTTCTGCAGTACACATGCCAGGCGAATAATCTCGGGACGAGTACCAACCACCGTCAATACTTTTAACTTCTTCACTATATTATTGTTATTTAGTTTCTAATAAAAATTGTTTGAAATGATCTTTTAATTCATCACAAAGAAACAATTTATTCATTTCGCAAATTCCTTTTTCAGGAAAATCTGTATTAAAATCACCTAATGAACTTGCATTAATAATCGCATTGCCTAAATAAGGCTTAAGTCGAGTATAAATATCTAAATCTCTTTTTTTAAAATAACGTTGAGATTTCTCATATCCTTTTAAGTGTATTTTCAATTTAGGTTCTACTTCAGCACAGGTTCTATAAGATTTACCTGATGGTTCAAAATGCAGCAGAAACCAATATTCCAAACAAGGATTATTTACAATTACTTTTACCTTACTGTATATTTCTTTCTCTTTCTTGATATTTGGATTCTCCAATTCATGTAAAAATGATAGGAACTCTTTCAAAGGTGTATCGTCTGATTTAGACTCTCTTGTTTCCTTCAATACAACATCCAGATCAACAATCCAAAACACTTTGTCATATTCACTTTTAGCTTGTTCTATGACAAGATTAAACTGATCATCAAGTTTTTTTTTCTGTGGTATTTCAGGTTTAATATTAATTCTAAGATTATTAAATTTCTCCTCATTTCTTTTTAACATCTGAAGATACCAAACCTCAGTTTCACCATCAACAACAAAAGCTAATGTCGGTATTTTCTTTCTTGTCTTTCCTGGTCTCATATAACATACTATTCACTAAACTCAATATATGTATCATCGGGGTTAGGTGTTGCCCCTAATTTACCACTTTTATAGGCGTTAAGCACATTAGTAGAATCTCTTATTACAGAACTATCAAAATCATCTAAAGAATATAATTCAGTTGAACAATCATCTTTCTTATCTGTAAACCAGATTGCATCTTTTCTAAAAACATCTTTGTTATTTAGTATGTCTCTATAATGTGTAGTTGCAATTATTTGCGATTCTTTCGAATTTAATAAAAAGGTAAGAAGAAAGTGCTCGTATAAATCCGGATGAAGCGATGACTCCAACTCATCAACAGGTAAGGCCACTGAATTTCTTAAAACCTCTGTCAATAAACCTGCATAACCATAATATCTTTTTGTACCTTCAGATTCATACTTAAACTCCAAAGGATACTTTACGTTATTTACTGTATGTTCAAAAATTAAATTTATTGTTTTGAACTTATCATCTTCCGGTAGCAGTTTTTTACCTTTTTTATTTTCAAACTCTTTTCTTATATATTCTATAAAATGTGGAGGCAATTTTTCTTCTTTCTCCTGAATTAATATATCCGATATATTGAAGTCGGCTTTTTTTAATATTTCAATGACATCTTTACTATTAATTTTTTCCTCAGATATCATCTCCGTAACATAATTATCTAAACTTGTATTAGGGGCAACTAAAGGTCTTAAATTCTTCCCAAACCAGTCAATAACCTGCTTTAATTCTTTAAAATCAATATTTGTTTTTAAATATCCACCAAGAACAGTGTTATTCCATAAAGTATTAGCTTCAAGAGCATTTTCAAAAGATTTATCAATCTTTATTTTACTCCCGAAAGTAATATCAGTATATTCTTTTGAAAGGTCAGTAACTCTCTTATATAGATTAGCTTTTCTTGGATTATGGAAATATAACTCCTCTCTAACGATCGCTTTTTTTATAAATTCAACTTCATAACTATATCTTATTCCTTTTTGAATAAATTCAATTGATAGAATTGAAGTATTCTTAGGAGTTACAGGGTCAAAAAGAAATGGTTCAAAATCCAACTTATCAGTTTTCTTATTATTAGGCAATAATACTAATTCTCTAAGAAAATCAAGTGCCTTTAGTATTGTTGTTTTTCCCGAAGCGTTGGGACCGTAAATTAAAGCAAGTTTCAATAATTTCAACCCGCCTACATTCACAATGTAAGTATCTTTAAGATGGTCAGTTTTGGAAGCTTCAAAAGATAAAGTCTGCTTATCTTTTATTGAGCCGAAGTTCTGTATAGAGAAATTAACAATCATGATTTAATGGGCTTATTTTGCAATTCGACTGCAAATATACACACTTATATCTAAAAACTGAAATGTTTTATGCCTTAATTTGTAAAATAAATGCATTTTACCCTTCGTCTACTCTTTAATGAATAATAGAATAAATCACACAGGCAAGAAAAAAGTATCGGGATGCTCAGGATCAAAAACCTCATTCACCCACATCACCGTAACCATATCAGTTTCGCCCAAATTCTCAATGTTATGAGTATACCCAACAGGAATATCGACCACCTCAAGCTTATCGCCCGATACAAAATACTCATAAACCTTCTCCTCGTCGATCTTGCGGAAGCGAATAACCCCCTTGCCACTCACAACAAGAAACTTCTCATTCTTGGTATGATGCCAGTGCTGACCTTTTGTAATGCCAGGTTTAGAGATATTAATAGAAACCTGTCCACGGTCGGGCGACTTCAAAAACTCCGTAAACGAACCCCTCTCATCCACATTCATCTTAAGCGGATAAGAAAACCCATCAACAGGCAGATAACTAAGATAAGTAGAATATAGCTTCTTGGTAAACTCATCGCTCAGATCGGCAATCTGCAAACTTCCTCTACTCTCTTTAAAAGAATAGATCAGATCAACAATTTCTCCTAGAGTAATCTTATGCTCCACCGGCACGCTACAAAACTCGCCTACCCTGGTAGGCTTGCCCTCCAATGTCGAAATCAACTCACTCACCACATCATCGATATACACAAGCGTCATATTCACCGAGCGGTCGTTAACCTGAATAGGCAAATCATTCGCCACATTATTACAAAACGTAGCCACAGCACTATTATAATTTGGTCGGCACCACTTCCCAAACACATTGGGGAACCTGTAAACAAGCACCTCGGCACCAACTTCACGGCCATAACTAAACAATAAATCCTCACCCGCCTTTTTAGAGACACCGTAAGGATTATCAAGTTCAGCCTGAATAGAAGAAGCCAGCATCACCGGGCAATTATTGCCATACCTCTTTAAAGCATCAAGCAAAGTAGAAGTAAAGCCGAAGTTACCCTCCATAAACTCACCCTGCTCCTTAGGTCGATTAACACCAGCAAGATGAAAAACAAAGTCAGCATCACGGCAGAAACGATCAAGTAATGATGGGTCAGTACCCATATCATACTCAAAGATATTCAGGTCGGCAGAAAGGCCATAACCCTTAGCCTTCCCCTCCTTAATATTATTCAATTCCGCAACCAGGTTACGCCCAATAAACCCCTTTGCGCCGGTAATAAGAATATTCATAGAAATAGTTTATTTTTCAGGATGTGTTTTTACTATTTTTTTCGAATCAATTACCGGAAGAATCACAGTATGTAATTGTGTTCCTCTAAAAAGAGTATAAAGGATACCCCTACAAGTTGACAATGTCGTAGAGTTTATTTGTCTGGCAAATTCATCAGGCATTTCAAACACTCCCTCATCATTTACAAGATTCTTTATATTTTCAACATGATAAACGCAAGATATTTCAACTTTTGCTAATTGTTCATGATCCTCTTTAAGAAATATATTGAAAGAATTAACAACTTCAATACTTTCTGCTTCGATGTTTACTTTATGCTTAATATTAGCATCAATCCCAAAGAGAGTATCCTCGCTATAAGGTGAAGCATGATTATGGAATGAGAATTCGATAATCTCTATACTTTTAAATTGAAATTTAATTTCCTTTCGACTCATTGTTACTTATAAAAAATGATTCATCAAATGATGTATATAACTCACCAGGTTCATTCATTGTAGTTGCAGCGGACCATTTTTTACTGCTATAAGAAACAACACTAATTTTAAAGTGTTGAACTGGAAGCTCTTTTTTCTCAATATTTAAAAAGTTAGTATCCAATACACGACTTAAATCAATTAACGTATCCATGGTAAAATTGTGCGTCCCACTTAACCAACGAGTAATCTCTGATGCATTCTTTTTACCCATTGCTTTCATCAACATTTTATTATTCCAACCCTTTGCAGCCATTGCATCAGCTATTTTTGCCGCTAATAGCATTTTGGCGTTTGTTTTTTCCTGCTCTTCGGGTGTAATCTCTTGCAGTAGTCTGTCAAGACTACTTATACTATCTTTTTTCATACTTTTATCGTTTAATCCTCGTCTTTGTTGAAAGTCAAATTACCTATTAAATCTAAATCATCATCAGAAAACCAAATCTCTTTATTTTTTATACGTTCAGTAAGTTTAGCTGACAATTCACGTAAAAAATAATTCTCTTTTTTCAACTTCTCATCCTCTTGAAGTGCTCTAATATTCTTAGGTTTACATCCACCTCCACCAACTATAACAAGTTGAGTACCATATCTAATGCAATACAATCTCAAATTTCTAACTTCAAAATCATACAATGCACAAACACCATCCCCAGGCTTACCCTCATGCTCTTTAAAAAACTGTAACCGAGCACCAGTTTTATGACCTATAGTATGTAAACGAGAAACCAGCTCTTTTGTTTCACTTTTAAATGAATTTACATTTTCATCTATAAACCGATCCAACAAAGTATCTTGTTCACTATCAAGTTTCGTTACAGAGTATATAGAACAGCATCTTCCACTTAGACTGACTAATTTAACTAACTTACAACTTTGCATTTTAATGGTATCACAAAGATATAAACATTTCACATATAAGCGAAACTAATATATAATAAAAAATTAAATTCAAACAATATTCTCCCTAATCTCCGGAAGCTTAAGAAGCAGCTGCTTCATCTCCTCCTTGTCCAGACGATATGTGTTGTGAGAATGATAATCCTCCACCTTTGATATATCCTCCTGACCTTCCACGAAAAATTTGTCGTAGTTAAGGTCACGTCCATCCGCCGGAATCCTGAAGTAGTTACCCATATCCTCCGAGCGGAACATCTCTTCGCGAGTAACCAAAGTCTCGTATAGCTTCTCACCATGGCGAGTGCCAATTATCTTAACCTCAGTATTTACATTATACAACTCTTTCAACGATTCAGCCAACACCTCCAGCGTAGCCGCGGGAGCCTTCTGCACAAATAGATCACCCTGGTTACCATGCTCAAAAGCATACAACACCAGATCCACCGCATCATTCAGTGTCATCATGTAGCGCGTCATTCCAGGATCGGTAATTGTGATAGGATTACCACTTTTGATCTGATCCACCCAAAGTGGAATTACCGACCCCCTGCTCGCCATCACATTACCATATCGAGTACAGCAGATTGTAGTTTCTGCATCCTTACCAAGCGAACGGGCTTTTGCAATCGCCACCTTCTCCATCATCGCTTTGCTTATCCCCATAGCATTAATAGGGTAGGCAGCCTTATCGGTACTCAGCACCACCACGTTCTTCACACCGTAATCCACCGCCGAGTCCAGAACATTCTCCGTACCAATTATATTAGTACGCACCGCCTGCATCGGGAAAAACTCACAACTAGGCACCTGCTTCAGCGCCGCAGCGTGAAATACATAATCCACGCCACGCATAGCAGTATCCACCGAACGCTTATCGCGTACATCCCCAATGTAGAACTTCACTTTAGGGTTCTGAATCTGATGACGCATATCGTCCTGCTTCTTCTCGTCGCGACTGAAGATGCGTATTTCTTTAATATCTGTATCTAAAAAACGCTTTAACACAGCGTTACCAAACGAACCGGTACCACCGGTGATTAGTAGGGTTTTATTTGAAAAATGTGACATATAATTATTCTTGTATTTGTATCTTTAAAAATATTTAATTAAATATCAATCTAATAGATATCTCAGGATTAATCATGAACGACACTGGTCTACTCTTTATTATTGTAAGATTATTCTCAACAACCACTTTCAACCATTTTCTCTACTTACAGGTTAATTCATATAATTAAAATCTCAATACAGGCTTCTCTGAAAAGACAACCAGCTTTTTGCATGCCCTTGTGATAGCAACATAAAAATGCTTATAACTCTCAAACCGATGCGCATTAAGTACTACCACAGTATCAAATTCTAATCCTTTTGTCAACAATGTTGTCCCTAAACACTTACCTTTAACTTTTCGCCCAACCTTACGTATTCTGTTTTTTTGTTGAACCATTGCCTCGTAAGCTGTTGTTTGCTCCTCTATAGCCAATTTAACTGCATGCAGTACGCCGTTGAGTAATTCCCTTCTCATGGTTTTTAATTTCAGTCCATTTTTCAGGAAGAGTACAACCGAGTAAATTGTTTGTAACGAAGGTTCACAAGTAAACGCTTCAACGTAATGTTTCAACTTTAAATAATTTTGTTTATGAGGCTCTCTTTTTACTTTTAAACAATCATTATTAAACCACGTGTCAATTTCACCAGTGTTGAACAAATTTAATAAAACCAGTGTTCTTAAACCTACAATCTTATGAGCTTCAACTCCTTCAACTTTGCTTAAAGCATCAATACACTGACATGCTTCATAATATTTGTCGTCGTCTATGGCCTCCAGTAGTGTAAGTTGTCTTGTATAATCTACTCGAGCTTTTAGCAATACCCTTGATTCTAACTTACTGCTTTGATAATCATCTGGAACGATTAACAATAAACTTTCATGTTCCGGTAAAACTACCGTACTTCTTATCAATTGTCCTATTCGTGAGGAATACGCTGTCCTTGCTTGATAAATATCATTTTCGTTTATATTATAATATGTTATTCCCGGGAAATCTCGCAAATCCACAACTTTATTACCCGACTCCAGAATTGCTCTAATCTCCTTTAAGGAGTCCCCTAACGCTTCGTTATTTCCTTCTTTTCTCCATCTCCAAGGTGTATCTAAAGTTGTCCGGTATTTAAAATCCTCTAAATCATTCTTAAAATCAACAAGTGGATCATTAAAACCAAAAATACCCTGCATATCATCACCTAAGATACGTGTCGGAAGTCCTTCCGACAGTAACATAATAATCAGATGCTGCTTTTTGGTACAATCCTGATATTCGTCTACAAACAGCCCATCGTAAGTGCACTTCACTATCCTCTTAACCGAATCAAGACTAAAAAGGCCGATAGCATTTTCAATAATCGTGTCAAAATACCCCTTATCCTCTTGTGGAGGAAACTCGGCATGATCACAAAAGGCCAAAACATATTTTTGTGCAAAACCAGTGATAGTTTCAATATGATACTTGGACGATTCCACACCCATCTCAGTCACTTTCTCCTTAATTGAAGCAATTCCAGCATGCGTGTGAGTTAAGATAAGTTGTTTATGATTATCGGGCGTATGTCTGAGACACTCGGCAATCGAATACGTCTTGCCATATCCAGCTGGAGCTATCAAAAAGCTCTTCGGCGACGATATGAACTCTTGATAATTCACTTCCTATCAATCCAGTTCATTAAACCATCGTATTGTGCTTTCAAGTGAGTTTCCTCTATTTCATTCAACGAGCTGAACCAAACTCTTCCCAGCACTTCTCCATGACCAATACTCTTGAACCAACCTTTTTTGTTGTCTTTACCTTTTGCTTTCAGCCCAATCAACCCTCTTGTCTCTTTGGTATTCTCCAGTTCATATAAACTCCTTATTGATAGACGATCAAATACACTTTGTTCACCGGAAGTATCTTTCGCATATTCTAACAAACTCGTCACTTTATCCCACGGTAAATCATTAAAAAACTGCTGTTCAATAGCATTACTGTCGTCGCAATCAACCACTTCAATCTCATTTTCGATCAGTTCCTTTTTCTTTTCATAAATAGTATCATCATCCGAATCACAGAAAGCACAAACATCAAAGCCCGCCTCTTTAAATTTGAGGCAATAATCGATAAAAGCACTACCTGTTCCATCCACCAAGGAAATAGCCCCCAGTTCCAAGCTTCTTTTTTCGGTTGCTATCCTATGTTCATTCAATGCCCTACAGATACCCACCTCTGTAGCACCTTCACATACAATCACCCTTCGGGAGAAAAAAGCATTAGAGTTATTCCTAAGACATCCTTGAAAATCCTCGTCAAATTCTACTAATTTGTTCCCCCTTTCTCTCTTTAATAACAAGTTATTATAATCAAGTTCAACCAATACGTTGTTAGAGTGAGTTGTGATAAATACCTGACCCTTATTCATTTCCTTCAACTGCTTAACTAAGAACTTTACTCGGTCAGGCTCCAAACCTTGTTCAACCTCATCAATCAATATAATCCCACCCTCAACAGTCGCAAGTGCTAATTGGATCGCAATAGATAGAAGCCTTTTTGTACCTTTTCCTTTCAACCTAATCGGTATGTTATTTTCATCATGTAGGGAAATACTACCCTCCTTCACAAGAAAATTTTTAAAATCAATAAGTGCTTTCAGTGCCTCTATCGACAACCCCAGACCTTGAGCAAATACCTTTATACGCTCCAGCAATGTGCTGAAAGGTTCAAATATTTCAGGGTTATTAATGCTTTCGTATGCCCCTCTGTTTGCGTCAACAATTATTTGATCAGTATCAATCTCCTCCCCGTCCCTCTTTAACAGAGAATACAAGGGACTCCCCTTACCCCACGAGAAATGCCTATCTATAAAATCCGTGACAATAAACGTGTTAAGCTTAGCTCTGTCGGACGCTCTTATCTCAATATCCTCTTGGTTGTCCCTACCGTTTATAACATGCCACTTCGGCTCAAGATCGCTCTCAACTGTTAACCGAATAGTTAGTAAATCTTTTCCATCTGCACCTTCAGCCGATATTTCATCAATGATTTCGTTATTTCTATTTAAAATCCTTTTATATAAACCGAACTTCGATTCTTTTAACAAATCGGCAGGCAAGTCATACAAACTTGCCTCAATAATTATAGAATTCTCGGTATCACCATTGAAAAAATCCGTATCATAAAATCGATAATCCCAACTTGGAGACAAAACAGCAACGATTGCTTGCAACAGAGTTGACTTTCCTGAGTCCCCTCTACCGATTAAGCAGACAAAAGAGTTGTCATTGAAAACATGTTCAAACTCTTCAATACATCTGTAATTATTAATCTTTAAAGTATGAATTTTAGCCATGATATTAACAAATAAAATCTCTTGATCTGAAGTATTAGATTATATTTTGGTCTAATTTCTTGATCACATCCATTTATACTTAAATAAATTATAAATGAGTACTCCTTATCCAATAACGAAGATACTTCACTATGATTTTAAGCAGAATGAATGAAATCTTTTCCCAAATCTACTTAACGAAATATTTTCATTAATTCCACTACTATTGCCACCCAGAAAAATACTGTTTAATACATTATCCGTAATTCCAAAAGTCTTTAATTGTGCAAGTGAACCAGCAATTACAGCTTGATCAACCCCAGGTTTAGACACACTAGAACCAAGTATTGGACCAGATTGCATTGAAAGATATATTACCAATTCAATTTGTAAAGGAGTTAATGCACTTAGAATATCCAGAAACAATTTTCTCTCGTCAAAGTTGTTTTTAACAGGAAAACGCATTGTATTCTTGAAATATTCTTTGTAGTATTTACGTTTAACCTCGAGATGTTCTGTTTCAACTTTTTCATTTAACTCTTCAAGTATTGCAGATAGTTCTTCCGGATCATGAGAAGAAATATCAGGGAAGGTATTTCCAATACTTTCAATTTCAGCCCTTAGTTCTTGATAGAAGTATTCAAGTCGTTTAAATCTCTTTTCTTGCTTTTTACCGAAATATAAAGTAGCCAGAGAGCCTCCTATATATGGTATTGCTTGCACTAATGACTCTATTATTAATTCTCTGTTTTCATTTTTCATATGCATAAGATTGTTTATAATATTTAATATGATTATCCGCAGTTCTTCCTAAAGAATTTAGCGGGAAAAAGTTATAAA
>ENA-UOOI01001998-UOOI01001998.1-fermentation-metagenome-genome-assembly--contig:-NODE-1998-length-19099-cov-5.078765_pt1 | contig 19099 bp, 12 predicted proteins | sample MGYA00245779_ERZ724027 | MGnify/ENA primary metagenome ERZ724027 (study PRJEB28704, sample SAMN03018318) | fermentation metagenome | biome: anthropogenic terrestrial biome; feature: soil; material...
TTCGGGTTAACGGCAAGCAGGTTAACCCGGCACTGTATATAAACCCTTAACAAAGATGTGGCTGCTATTCTGATCCGGTCTGTTTTTTATGCCGCTCATTTTATCCATCTACCAAAATAACTATGCGCCTAAAATACATGTATTTTAAAAGATATCTATATATTTAGGCGCATCGAAAGGAGAAAGGCTCCATGCATTTCTTTAAAATGCCAAACAGTATTTTCTCTTGCAAACCGACACCAAAAGCTGCGTTTGTTTACGCATACCTTGTTAGCCGCATGAATTCGCTGCATACAACGATTGCCGGTTACGATGAAATTTCAAGAAGCTGTCATATGAATCGAAAGACGGCCATCCAGGCAGTCAGGGAACTGCAGAATCGGGATCTGGTCGTAAAAACTGTCCGCAGAAATCAGCGCGGCAGGCTAAAAAACCGGTATTTTATCCGCACATTGCCCGGCGGCTGGTTTAAAGTAGACTATCAGATTTTCCAGACAAAAATGAAAAGCACCGACTTTCTCGTATATTGCTTTATTCAGAAGTGTATGAACAGGGCCGGAGAGGCTTTCCCCAGCATAAACAAGATTGCAAGGGCTACCAGTATCAGCCGAGGCCGCGCCGTACAAGCAATACAATATCTCCGTCAGTATTCCTTCGTGAATTATGTCCGGCGGCACTATAAACGAACAAAAGCGTATCGGAACAATCGGTATCTTTCATTCCGGTTATCCGATCAAAAAAAGAAGGCCCATTTCCCCAAACAAGCCTTCCGTCAGTTGATAAAATGCCCCACAGCAAATTACCACTTTTTCGGTATGATTATAGAACACAAAAAAGAAAAAGTCAATTGCTGTTCCGCCGACCAGGGTAGTCTTCAAATTACACTGCTGCTACCTATACCCACAAACTCCAGTTAAAGAAAGAATAGTTTTATATCCTTTCAGTAAACCAGAAGAGTAAAGAGTAGCTGACTCAAAATATAAGCAGGGAGGTTCTTCATGAAATCCATTCAAATTATCGGTCTGCCGGTTCCCGTCTCAGGCAGAGGGCACCGGATCGTCCTGGATGAAAAAATGCGGAAACAATATGGAATTGCAGTCAATGACACCGTTTTCATGGAACGCACCGCAAGCGGACAAATACAGATTCTGCCGGCCAGCGCCAAGCCAGCGGAAAACTGCCTGCCAAAGTCCATCAGCGCCGGACGATTTAATCTGCCTAAGAAATGGGCTGAGGAGAATGAGATCAGAACCGGATCATTCGTTTATTTGATTATGACCAATAACGGAATTCTGGTTTGTCCGGGCTGCTTGAATAATTCCATGTCATTGGAGGTGATATCATGGAATTGCGGGGATATCCGCTGAAAATTTACAGTAACAGATCGCTTCACATTCCTCGAAATCTTTGCCGCGTCTATGGGTTTCATGAAGACACGCTTTTAATTCGCCGAGAAATTCCCGGCGGATATTTTTTCCGCCCTTTCGATCAGAGCTGCCTTCGCCTTGGAGAAAAAGCCGCAGCCCTCCATCGTGAATTTCTCCATTTGCCCGCGCAGTGGCTCATTCAAAATCATTTGATTCCCGGCAAATCGAATCTATACCTGACGGCTACAGATCAAGGATTCTATTTAATGATTTCCCCAGAATTTTCAATTGGCTAACTATCATAACTCGATACATTCTTCCGCCCTTTTGTCTTCCCGAAGTCCTTTAAAAACCGGCTGGCGCAAGCTTCCGGTTCTTGTTTTCTCCATATATTCTTCATTCTAAATGCTACAGAACACTGTTATGGCAACCAACCGAAATGATAGAGACATCAAAAGATGCCATCCGTTTCGAAAATATGGTCGAGCTCGTCGGTGTTTTGCGCTTTTAGTACTTTGTCACGCACTGCTCCCTGCGATAGGTCAAGACGCTTGAATCGTATTTTTCCTGCCGGATCTTTGCCGGTACGAATTAGTTGAACCCTCCCAATTTTAGGCTCCGCTTCCGCATATTTGGCAAAGCCTTTCGCCTTGCCAAGGTTGTCTTTAAAATCTGGATTGTGCGGTTCCAGAATGTCAATGACATAGGTAAGAATTGGGTCGCTTCTTACAATCAAAAAATCCGGATAGGTCGCTTTGGTTTCTCCATTGATTTCATACGGAATACACAAAGACCATTTTTCACGCGGCGGGTTTCGGAGCCAGCAAACAAAATCCGGCCGTTTTGCTTCTTCTTCCAAAACGCCTTCTTCCCAACCGTTGAGTTTGATGGAGGCGATACCCTTTTCATCAGCAAATAAGTGGTTATTATATTCCTTGCCATCTTTCTCAATTCGGACATTGATCGTTTCTGGCAGGGTGAAATTGTGTTTACTAACGACATCGCCGTCCGCAATGATATTGCTATACTGCTTTTTGCACTTTTCGGATTTGTTAACAACATATTTCCGATATTGGTCGTTCAAAGCATGAAATTTTTTTTTTGCATATTCGTTTAGTTTCGTGATACATTCATCATCAGCCGCGAACAAGATGCAATCGATTTTGAAAGCGTTGGGGTCCTCGCTGTCGCGGTATTTATTTCCGTATACGTTTGGAAAACCGTAGCCGCCAAGCTTTGCATCGGCCGCACGCAGCTGCCTGTCGAGGTCGCTTTCGGACGCGGTAAAGAAATCGTGAACAATTCCGTTGTTAAGGGACTCACCGAACACATCAAAGATGCGGACAGACAGCTCGAAGGAAAGTACGCGCGAAGCAAGCTCATCATATCTGCCTGTGCTGTGTAGTTTATCGATATAGGACCGAATCATGTCAGTAACATCGTCTTTCACTTCATTGGCTGCGTTAGAATAAATATTAGTCTGCGTAAGCAAGCTGGCAAGGCTAAGAAGAGATTTAAGATAGCTGTTAATCCTTGCCGAACGAACCAAATAAGTCAACAATCCTAGATCATTGATAAACTTTGTGATTTCTTCTCTATCAAGGTTGCAATTCGGAAATTTCATCTGAGCGCCGGTATCTGAAACGAACTCGTCTGGCCTGCCTTTGTCAGTCTTGACCGGGAACACAGGGGTTGGATCACTTTGCGGATGAATCTGTTGCTGCGGGATCTTCTGAGGATCAAAAGGCTGAATCTGTGCAACAGCGCTCCCCAGTTGCGGAAACCAATTTATCTGCCCCTCGATCGGCGGGTCGTTTTTGCGTCGAGAAGAATGTACTGTCCATGGGACATAGACCGGCTGATCCATGGATTCTCCATCGATCACAGTGGGGATCTCTCCACCTTCGGTATTTTGCAGCTCATCGATTACACCCTTGACTGTGTTTTTGTTGAAATAAGGAAGGAACAAACGCACATCATTTAGAGAATCATCCACGAGGATATGACATTGCAGTGGTGTACGCACCATTCTGCCGAGAAGCTGTGCAATATAGGTGGCATCTTCGGCATGGCGGAAGGACATCATAGTTTCGGCGCGAGGACAATCCCAGCCTGTAGAGAGATTTTCCTTAAACAACACTACGCGGATGCGCTTGTCATCTGTGATTTCAGACGGTTCCACATGATGCACCTGCAACCCATTAATTGACAGCGTTGAGGTAGAGCCAAAAGTATGTACGACTTCATTTTCTTTCAGCTGCGTACCGATTCGTTCCTCAATTTTGGCGATCACATCGTTCAGATTGGTATCGGAAACTTTTTTGCCGCTTCCGGCGAGAACCTGAATTACGAAGACAGGATTTACCTGTACATCATGTTGCTCGTAAGAATATTGATACCAGTGATCACATTTCTTCATCCATTCATCTGTTGCGGCCTGCAGAACGGCCATTTCATTATCCTTTTCGTGATCCTCCGGATAGGTGATGAGAATCCGATCTTTTAGTAGACCGGATGCTCTCACTTCGTTGGCAGTTACAATGCACTTTTGCAGTGTGGAATTTGTATCGCCCACCAATTTGTTGAATCGAGCCGCTGTGGCGCTGATGCCAATGACGACCGGCATCGGGTGTAGCTGATATGCTGCACATCCTTTCAGAAATCGCTGCATAATGGATGTCGCTCTTCCGGCATCCTTCCCCTGCATTCCACGATGTGCCTCATCGATTATAAAGTACAGACGATCTGATTTTTCCCTTGCCGTATTCTCCAGCGTTTCCCATATGGTGTACTGACGGGTATCGAAATGTTTTCCGAGCTTCCCGGCTTTCCCCAACTTTTGCGTGTTTAGGAAATAGATGTGCCCGTCTTCCAGCATTTCCATATCAAAGGATTCATCTTCAATGTTAACACATTGACCAAAGCGTATCTTGTCCGCCTTCAAATCAAATTTTTGCTTGGATTGCTCATTGAGCGCAGGAGAATCTGACAGCCAGACGAAGATCGCTTCCGGCTGTTCGGCGTATTGGTCTGTACCAAAGAAAATATCTTCCACAAGAGCTGCCATGATAATCGTTTTACCAGCACCTGTGGGCGCTTGCAGAGAGATCACCTGCGGGGTATGAGTGCGCCGGTAACTGCCCAGTGCCTCCGCTGTCTTTTTACGCAGTTCGGTTACTGCTTTTTTCTGAAACGGGAACAATTCAACTTTCATGATCAGTTCCTCCCAATGTTGATTCTGAAGTTATCGAGATAATCCCGATAGAGTTGATATATATTGGGCGCAATCAGATTCTTTGCCATGGCACAGTACCCAGCCTCGTAGTCGGTGACGATATAGACCGTTTCAATTTCCGGATGGGCATTTACTGTTGCTTCAAACTCCGGGAAAGATGATTCATCCGTCAATACGGCAAACCGGTTCTCCGGAAGTATCAGCATGAGGGGAGCATCCTCTCCGGTAAGTGCGGGGCAAGGGCCGTGAGCTCCGGCTTTCATCCACAACGTGGGCAACATCTCTTTGAACTGCCTGCCCAAGGCAACATCGGTCTTATTGAGAAAACTCAGCTTAAAAAAGACTGCGTTTGCTTTGAAACCATTAGCCATTGGAATATCCGAACCGAGATAATTCCCTTTCAGCGGCTTTCCGTTTATGTCGTGCCCTTCCATGCTGCATACCGTACGGGGCCAAGTGACATAGCGGGCAATCCCAAGCTTTTCCCACTCTGGATCCCCCGGGTGGTATCCTTGTTTTGCAAGCGATTTTGCCTCCTCGTCGGAAACTTCATTGTTCGTGACCAAAATGCAGCGGCGATGACCGCCGTCCTCTGCATTCAAAAGGTTGACAGCATGAAGCGTTGTGCCGGAACCAGCAAAGAAATCCAGAACAAGGGCATTTGGTTTGTTTGCAACAAAAAATTTTATTGCGTCATGCACTGCATAAAGAGACTTCGGATATGAAAATCTCGAATTAACAAATATGGGTTTCAATAATCTGGTTCCAAACTCTGTTGCGTCGTGAGATTTACGATTCCATACAGTTTTTGGAAATACGATACGTTGAGATGCATCAACCGGTTTTAATATTAAAGATCCATTTTTTGCTTTTCCCTCAATTCTAATTTCCCCAGCTGCAATTCTCTTTTGGTCGCCTTGACGTACATATTGGATACTCCATCTTTGAGTCCTCTCATCAAAAGAACCAACTCTAAGATATCCTTGTGATAATAGTTTTTTTGTAGTCTTTGGTATGGCACCCCATGTAGAGTCTGTTCCATCATCACGAATAGGGAACACAGCGACTTGACCATCTGGTGTACAAACATTTTCTTTTGAATCTGTTGGAGACAATGCATCTCCAATGCTAATGATTGTTTTTTCAGCAGGATTTATAAATATCGGAAAATATTGCCCTTTTGACTGATTACGAGATGTACTTGTTCGCATAAAGTTAAACCATACGCGACTGATAATCCCTTTATTGCCTTCTGAAAGCATATTATCGTTAGTTTTGTAAACACCCATATTTCCAAGTCGAACAATATATATATACTCTTCAACGCGTGAGAATTCATTTTCTCGACTTGTGCCATTACGACTAATAACAGATGTAATCATCTGAATTTTGGCTTCAGAAAACATCTCTTCCAATAAACAACCAAGGTGTAAATATTCCTTTTCATCAATTGTACAAATCAGTACTGAATTTAAAGGATTCAGCAATTTTTTGGCTATTTTTAAGCGCTTCTGCATCATTGACAACCACTTGCTGTGACGGTATGTATCGGTGTTGTCAACATAGTTATTGTTGTATTTCCAGTCCCGTGCGCCGGTGTTATAGGGAGGATCAATATAGATGCAGTCTACCTTTCCGGGATAAAGATACTCCAGCAACTGCAAAGCGTGGTAGTTGTCCGCCTCGATCAGCGTATGCCACAAATCACTGTCGGGGGCGTTGCACACGCTGTCAATTGGTTTCAGATAAGGATATATTGCCTCGCCGAACTCTGCAACGGACACCAAATCCGCCACCGGAAACTCCGACGGTTCCCCGCCGCCTTTCGGCAGACAAATTGCCATGCCGTCTTTTAGCTTCAGCACAACATAGGTTTCGTTCACCTTGCCAGCCTTTAGGGCAACGGTACTTCCTTTTCTGACAGGAATATCGTAAAGCGGAGTACATTCCGGCAGATGTTCTTCAAACACAAGCCCGAATTTCTTCTGCTTATTCATCCGATCTACCTCTTGCTGTATGCGGGCACGCAGTTCCGGATTTTCTATTTGATTGATCAGGTCATTGATTGCAGCCATTATTTCCTCCCATACTGGTTCTCATTCAGACCCGCATGTGGTTTTCTTTCACCTTGATTTCGAGTTAACCGTTGTTCTCTTTCGCATCAAAAATAACGTTCATCAAGCAATCCAGTACGCTGCAGATTTTAACAAGCAGCAACACGGATATTTTGTATTCTTTAGTCTGGTCACCAATAATTCCAAAATAATATAAATAATTGGGATTTATACGTACTTTCCATTATTCCGTTAATTGAAATCAGCAAGACTGAACAGTATTGTTCTAACGCATTCTCAAGATTAACATAATTTTCCATGTCTCTTAAGTATTTGTAGTGATATCTTTATAAAGCCCTACGGAAGCTAATCGACTAAGCAGATTTTTTGTGTTCTTTTTTTTAAGTTCACATTCCCATATCCGCAAAACTGTCCAACCGAGTTTTTCAAGATGTAAGGTTACTTCTTTATCTCGCTCCTTGTTACGCGAGATTTTTTTCTGCCAAAAGTCGGAATTTTGCTTTGGTTGCGTATTACGACAGTCGTGTCCATGCCAAAAACAACCGTCAACAAATACTGCGACCCGCTGCTTAGGAAAGACAAAGTCAGGCTTACCGAATACCTTGTATTTCCGTCTCCAACCTTTAATTCCATATTTACGAAAAATGAAAATCAATTTTTCTTCCGTAGTCTTGTTGCGAGAACCTTTGACATGGCTCATAATTTCGGAGCGCTTTTCTTTGCTAAAGATATCTGTCATCGAATGCCGCCTCGTTCTAAAAATGTACTTATTTGCCTTGCTTGGTAGTACGCGAACTTTGGGGGTAAAGCGTTTCCAATCATTTCGGCCAGTTGCGTTTGTGTAATTTCCCTCGGAAATACGTACTTCCGAGGGAAAGTCTGCAGCATAGCAGCTTCGCGTGCCGTAATGGTGCGGTCTTGCTCAGGATGCAAAAATCTCCCTTTCGAAGGATTTAAACAACCACCCGTTATCGTAGATGAAACGTCCTCCCATCTCAAACGTCCGTATACGTCATGAAAGCCGATGTTTTTCTTTTTATGACATGCCAACGTATATTTCTTCGGCAAATCCTCTCTACTCCCTCCATCATGCGGAATTTGCCTAATCATTTTCTGAATTCTCGGCGTGTGATGCGATACGACGGTTTGCGCGTAATCGTTCGACTGTTCGGGTGGTTCCAAATCGCCGATAATTTCTCGAACGGTTACACTCTTCTCGTTACCTTCAGGTATCGGAATCAGCCCTATTCGCGAACCGATCATCACAAATCGTCTTCGCCTTTGTGGGACCCCATACCTAGCGACGTTTACGACCTTGTAATCCAATGCGTAACCTAATGCAGCCAGGCGGTTGCGAATATCCACAAATAACGGAAAATTTGCGATAGCCGGTACATTCTCAAATATAAAAGTATAAGGGTTAAACCGTTCGATATAGCGAAAAAAATCGGTCACCAAGGTATTACGATCATCTGCAACCGGCTGTTTATGATTACGACGCCGTATGGATGAAAAACCTTGACAAGGCGGACACCCAGCCAACAAATGCAAAGGTCGGAGGTTGCAGGCTTCGACCACCGATTCAATATCCAACGTTCTAATATCATGCTCAAAGAGTGCAACTTCCGGATGATTCACACGGTATACGGTTGCCGGTGCCGCTTTAGACTCAACTCCCGCCAGCACACGAAAACCGGCGTCCTTTAAGCCCTGGGTTACGCCGCCGCAACCGCAGAACAAATCAATCGCATTGTATGGCATGGGACTCCTCCTCATTGATTTTATCAAGCCATGAAGAAAAGTACCCCACGCTACGATCGGTAATACGTCCAATCAACAACGTTCTATCGAGCAGAACATTATATTCTTCGCAACTGGTTTCCGGTAACAAAGCGCATGCGTGGCATGCTGCCAGATTCATAGCGTTCCTCCCTTGCCCGCTGCTCTCATTGCAAACGGGGTCGTTTGAACACCATCGAGCATTTTCCAGTGCGGAGGCAAAGACTTTTCTCAATCGTCCCGGAAGCCCTTGACGAACCAATCCACCTAACGTTCCTTCGGAATCGCCACACGCGGTATATATAAAAATTCCGCACATGGGAAAATCCGGATGCTCAATATCGCAATAGATACGTTCGCGCAGCGACGCGCTGTTGTATCCGCATTCAAAACTTAATTGCCGTATAAGCAAGTGCGATAATGTGTGTAGAAAAATAAATTTGGCGTTGATTTTGCTTTTTTGTATTCGGTCGTCAAGACTTGCGTTTTTACGAAGTCGAGCTATCTGATTGGCAGCATATTTACTTTTTGCGATCCAGTTGGACACATCATCATTATCAAACTGGATGAAAATTCCTTCGCCTCTGACTTCATAACCGGGATACCATTTGGTTTCCTTACGTTTGACACATTGAAATCTACCTAGATCCTGCGGCGGAATTCCAAGGGTTCCCGTAGTTGGGGGATCAATCCGCGTAAAACCGATTAGTGCGCGTACTTCTCTGATTTTATGAAGCAGTGCCACTTGCGTGACGCCGGGAATATCATATTCGCTTCCGCTTATTGGTTCCCGCTGAAAATCGCCGTCGTCAGACTGGGGCGTCGTACCGTTGAGCGCACGATATTCCGCCTGACGATATACCTCGGAAGATACATCGTCGACTTCGGAATCGGTTTCCTCATCGCACAGACATGATCTCAGTATCGGCCGGACGATTTGCGGGTCGACATTGATGGCGGAGGACAAAACGGTAAGCCATTCTTCAAACCGTTTAGTAATATATGCGATTTTTGTATCCGGTCCATATTTTTCATTATCTTTGATTTTCGACTTGTAATCCATGAACTCCGCCGAGTTCACAATTTTTTCTCTCAATCGATCGGAATACGGTGGAATAACCAGCGAACTATCCACTTTGGGATAGTATACGACCGATGCGCCGCGTTGTTTTGCCTGAGGAATACAGTCACAACTCTCATGTTGATGGCTCCACGGCATATTGCCGCTGCAGGAATATCCACAGGAATATCCAGATATAAATTTGCGTAAGCCGTCCTTATCAAAAGCATGTTCCAAAGACGCGCTGGCTCCGCAACTCTTGCAGCTAACCGTTAAACCTTCCAGACCAGCCGTGGAATTAGTACCTGTTTTAAAATACAACTGAGGGTTCGCACATATCGGTTTCTTAGATCTTGCGTGAACCCATTCCACCCATGGAAAGTCGTCGATGTGGCCGGCGGCGCAAACAACAATAATTCGCGCGGGAACCAAACCAATCCCCTTGCCTTTGGCACCCCGACATTTATCTCCAAGGCAAACGGGTTTCTTCATATAGGGGTCTTTTTGCAAATGGTTTTTGTTAATTTTTGTCCAGTAAGATTGGTACTCCCGGCACCAATCCGTAAGCGGGGCAAATTTTCTGCATTTTGGGCAGAAGTACCATTGAGGGAAACGCGTATAAGCGATCCCCTTTTGTCTTTGGTCACTCTCGTCACGCGGAATCGCGAAAAAATCAACGTTCAATCGCTTTTCAAGACGTTCATCCCGAATCAATTTGAAATCGTTCTTATTTCCCCAATATTCGGGCGCAGCGGTCATCAGTGTTTGGTCGGGAAAGTCGACCATGGCACCCACGCCGTATTGCAGAATGGCTTGGGCGGCGCGTACGCTATATTTGATCTTATCAGACTTATCCAGTTTGATTTCATCTTTTGGACTGGCATTCAATTTATTTTCCATCCTTCCATATTAAAATACGCGCAGACAATGTCTGATCAACATTTCGCATGGAGGTTAATGTTTCTTTTGCCGGATCGTTATCTGACCATGTGCCAAAAGGTCGTAATAGGCGATGTTCGTTCGACCCGGGTGAACGTACCATAAATTTTTGACCGTAATACAGCTTATCGGTTTTAGGTGTTGCTTCCGCTCTAGTGGCCCAAGACTCAAAAATCGTATCGATTTGAGCCGAAATAACATTCAGATTGACTCCTTCGCCCGACTGAGAATGTCTGGAAATAGAATCGATCCTACGAAGTACCTCTTTCTTTATAGTATCTAAAAACGGAAGATTGAGGGTGAAATTTCGCGCATCCGCATCATTAAATAGGCTACCGTCGCAATGCCTTGCCAATCCGACAAGCACCGCATGTAGAGCTCGATCCAATGCGGGCTGAGAAAACGGGGTTACACTGGTGGGCTCGACGTCTCGATAGAAAGATTCGTGATATGCGTGGAATTGTTCGAAGTGCGAACGATCACGACTCTTTGTGGCGTCATATAGTACGCAAACGAGCCCTGGATTTTTGCGTCCGATACGACTTGTCGCTTGTATGTACTCGCTCGTCAGTTTGGGCTGCCCGATAACCGTCATCAAATTTAATCGATCGACGTCGACTCCGACGGATATCATATTTGTGGCAAGCAGCACATTTATGGCGAAGTTTCCCGCGTCTTGGTGCTCTTTTGAATATGTCGTTTTTTCCAGCTTCTTTAGGCATTTCACAAGTGCGGTGGTTGGAACGCGACTTGTCAACTCATCGGCCATTGCAATTTTACGGATAATCTTATCCGTGGCAATACGGCGACAGAGTCGTTTCATGGAATCTTTAATATCGTCGTCAACAAGGCCCGAACATTTACCCAGATCGCGCAGACTATTGAAATAGGCGGTAAGTGTCCAATATTGATCTTTGACATCGTCTTTTGCATCCAACATACTTACGTACTGCAGAAGCGTTGACATGACCTTTGTTTGCAACATCGCTTTCGTCTTGCCCGACGGGAAAACACCCGCATATAGACGTCCCGGTTTCACATCTGTTTTAGCTTCTTTGGCAAAGAACGAATCGGATGCATCCAATCCGGCCGGCGGGAACTGGCGCGCGGCACGATTATATAGACGTCTACATTGTTCTCCGGCCCGACGAATCGTAGCCGTGGAAGCCACAATTTTAGGACGAACGCCCTTTGATGAACACAATAAATCGATCGCGGTTTCGTAAAGACCGACGATGGAACCCAACGGCCCGGATATTAAATGCAACTCATCTTGGACAATCAATTCCGGAGTGCGATTCTTCGAGTCTAAACCGAAGAAGTTCCCGACTTTCTTGTTCCAGGCTATCATGGCAAATTTATCAACGGTCGCAAAAAGTAATGTGGGCGGATTATGATAAAGCTCTTCGTCGACCACTTGGATTGGCAACCATTTCTCAAACGGGCATCCCGGACGAACACACTTAAGGTAAAACCTACCATGATCGTCCGTTTGATAACCCCATGCGGCCTTTCCGTTGAGCTTTTCAGACTTTTCCGTAGGGATTAAACTGGCTCCGCACCATGGGCATGTTAAGACTTGAAATTTATTGTATTTAACATTTCTGAACTCTAATGAGCCTTTACCGCGATCTTTTAGATCTTTGCAGAGTTCCTTTGCGCCGACCGGATAAGTCGAAGAGTTTTTATTCGGCGTATGATCAGAACCGATCCACAGACCGATGGTAATTGGCTCTTTCCAGCGAGTATCGCGTCGGTGGCTCTTATTCCATAATTCATAACGGATTCTATCGCATGCGCAGATCAACGTGCTGGCACGGGCAAACTGCTGCGAGGTAAGCAACCGTAGCGTATATCGCATTAAGACCGCCGTCCCGCCCGAAGCATCCGGATACTTGAGCTTTCTGTAGAATATAACAAATGCGGTCAGGGCCAGATATGCTTCCGTCTTTCCGCCGCCGGTTGAAAACCAAATAATGTCGACAATGTTTCTATCTCTTTCGGTTTCCTCAGTTTCATCGGGATGCGGTTCCGTATCCGTTAAGCCTTGGATGTTCATTAGAAAAAATGCGATTTGGAAAGGGCGCCATGTGCAAAAATCGGGCTTATGAATATCCGTGTCAAGATTTTTATAATCAATATCCCGATACGGAACCGCGGATGGATCCTCGTCATCCGGCACGCGCTGCACTTTATCCCGATGTTTCATCTGCATAAACATCGCGCGATTTGCTAAAGAAAAAGCTCTCATCGCGTCCGCGTTTTTCCGTAGGCATTCGATACCTTCCCTCATTCGTTTGGCGGCGTCTCTGCATGAAGCGATGTGCTTGTCGGCAATTTTTCTCAACTGCTCGCTTTCAAGAGACGATACGTCCAGATCATTGATCCAGCTTTCATATGCGGAAACGAGTTGCCCAAGAGCGGTAAGCTTTTCGTCGGATGTGGCCGGAGACAGATCGGATAAATACTTGATTGAGAGAGACTTTTTCTCCACCCCTCTTTTAAATGCAAAATCAAAATCCATTTGCGGGACCTCGGTTCGCGGCATCAGATCGGTATATACGCACCAGGAAACACCGCTTATATTCCAGAAAGCGGAGATCCCATGGCCAGTTGCGTAACGCTTTCGATTTCGATACAGGAGGGCAAGGGAACGCTCTTCGTCATCCGAGGAAAACCGCATTCTGTCCTCGTAAGCCAATGCACGTATAGAAGGATTCTTTGCCGAGGTCACCTCTATTTTCGGCTGAAAAATCGTATTCGTGCCGTCGTAATGCCCCGTTCCACCGTTGTACAACATGATGGTGACGGTATATATGTGATCGGAAATCATGTTTTTCACGGCGCGCAGATGTGCAAAACCAACCTCACCTACGCTAACGGGTTTCCCGTCGAGTGACAACCTGACCGTTTCGTTATGAGGTATTCTAACAAAAGCTTTTCTCGGGTTGCATTGAGCCGCAAGTTTATATAGAGTCCATTTCAGAGTTCCGTCATCTTTAGGAGCAAGCATTGGCAATAATTGTTTCACATCTTTTCCTTTAATCTGACGCCTCAACCGCATCATTGATCCGTCAAGATAAACGTATTTGTCCAACATACCTGCATATTGCGCAATGTCTTTACCATACGGCACTCCGCAGTCGGTATACCTGGCATGTCTATATGTGGCAAACGAGACGTCGACAACGATGTCGTTAATATTGCGATTCACAATAAACGTGATACCGACCGAAGATGGCCTGTCCTGTGTGGAAAGGGCGATAACTTCATCCATGGTGTCGTCGTTTACACCCGTTGGTGCCGCAAGGTCACCGTGCGTTTCCTCTTTTTCCACGACGGATTCCGTTTCCATGTCTTCATCCGCGCTTCCGGTATCTGGCACCGACGTGTCGTTATCGGCGTTCATTTTATCTTTAATCGGGTATAGGACGCCTACGTAATACCGATCCTCCGGCAAATCGGTAATAAGCTCATGTTCTGCATCAGGCAAACTACAAGGAGTTCCATTGTAAAGCGATTCTCCGGAACCCGGGCCCACAATTTCTTTATAAAGTTGGGTAAAAAGCGCTTTTCGTGCAGCCAAACATTCTTCCTTCATCAATCTAACCTCCCGACGGGTCTGTTGGCCAAATATGCGGGTATATCGCGCTCGCAGGGAATTATACGTTCTATTGTTAGTTTTCGTGCGTATTTGCCAACATCGCCCAAGTATGATTTTTCTTCATCCGATAGGACGGCATCGTTAGCACCTTCTCCGTGTCTTTCCGCCGAATGAATGATACTGGATTGTACATATTCCAATATTTTCGTTCGTTGGCTGCGGATAACGTCGCAAGAACGTTTATATAATTCGGCATGATCGGCAATTTCCTCATTTTCCGCAGCTAGTCCAATAGCGATAAATGTGTCCACGTCTCTTGGGCCAACGATCGTACTATCGCTACGTAGCCAAGAACTTATCGTTGCCGGATGTCGCGGATAGCCGCACTCCCGCATGCGATCGGAAATATCCTGATAATTTAGGGAATTGACATTGATGTAATCGCTTAAGACTCGTTTCCACCGTTGTGATCTCGCATAATGTTCTTCCAAACTGCGGTTACCTTCCGAAACCAGTTGTCTAAGAATCTCGTCGACGAAATCTGTAATTTCCGATCCGGCAGGTGGAAATACCAAGTTCGCTCCCTCGCAAAGATCGCCGGGAGATTTTTCAATAAGTTTCTCAGTTAAAGAGTCGAAAACATAGGCGGTATAATATTGAGAAAACATAGCCCATTCGCCGGAATCAAATTGAGCAAGTCTTATTGCATGGATCGGTACCGAACCGGTCGGGTTTTTATCAAGTTCGCGTCCCAATACGGCCTCGATTTCCATATCGGTCAGTTCCACTTCAAGTTGCTCGGTCTCATTAAGTTCCGCATCACTATATTTCTCTGGAGGCGTAAATCCTTCATCTTCGCCTTCTGAGGTTATTCCCAACAGAGCTTTCGAGTTTTTTCTGGCGGAATCCTTTATGGGCGAAAATGCGCGATCGAACATTCTCTGATAGCAGTCGTTTTTCAAGCCTTCACTTTCATATTCAAAGAGAACGGTTTCATTGGCAACTCTTACAGCTAACGGATTGTACCCGCCCTTCTTCACATTCGGCGTGGCGGTTATGATGAGTCGTTCCACATCAATACCATGTGGGAGTCGTGCGGATGTGGATACGGTCTCTCCGTTCATACAACCGCAGATTATGCCGACGATATCGACATAATTACGCTTGGGCACGATAATATGAAACGATTTCCTTGATTCACGGACCTCGATAACGTATCGCAACAGTGCGTCTCTCTTTGGGTTTGTATCATAAAGAGATGAATACGTTTTTGACAGCATTTTAGATATGGGTTCCGCCTTATCCAATATGTCGGCATCATCGAACATACCGGCCATTTCGTATAATTTTTTGATTTGTTGTCCAGGGGAACGGGCGTTCACAAGGCCTTCCGAAATAAAATGCTCATATTCGCTCATTGTAAAAGACGCTTGTTCAAACAAATTCAAAAGACCGTATGCACATAAAATGAACTCATTGACATTGGCCGTACGGTCTTTAAAACAAATCAGCTGCTTTAGAAGCGATCTGCACGTTTTCAGATCGTCTAAACAAGCAGCCGGAACAGGCACTAATATTCTCTCGATATTGTTATCTATCGTCCGATTTACAGCCGTCATAATAGATTGATCATCCGGACTTAGAGGTTTATGATATAAATCGTCTATTGTAGAAAGCAAAACATCGCTCGACCATACTACAGTCTGTACTTTTTCGTCAATAATACCGTTTATTGCCTCGGACACCTTATCAACGGATTGCAAAGCGATGAGGTGACCTTTTTCCCGACGATTCACCTGTTCTCTTATGTCGCGGATTTCAGATTCCGGAGCCGTACATAGGTTGACATCGTATAGAATAACCGTGGAAATACGTCTCCGATAGTCGAAATCTTCGTAGAGCAATTCACGTGCAGAGGAAATTCGATCCGTAAGCAAAAAAGCAGGTTCAGGTTTTCCAACCGCACCAAAAAAGACCTCAAAATCATCTGTAGAATGAACCCACGCAAAAGGAAACGCATCCGCAAACCGGTAGGAACGTTTTTCGTCCACAAACATCAAGTTTTCCGCAATCTGCTGAACTGCTTCTCTTGAACAAACAACCAACGTGCAGAGAGGCATGGTTATCGCCTGATCATGATATCGTTTACCAACCAAACGTTGAAGATATCTTTCGGTTGAGTTAGAATAAGCGGTTCCCTGTCTGCCAGTATGATCTGATCCACCGCTGTACGGTCGGATATTAAGTCCACGCTTTAGGGGAATTTTTGTAATGGAGTTTAACGCTTTTCTTGTATCGTCTGAGCGTAGTATACACATACCGTCTTTAATGCCTGCGAATCGATATCTCTCTCCGTCGCGAATCACAATTTCACCGGGTATAAACTGCTTATAGTATTCCGCTGGGTTAACCGTACCGTTGAAAACACACGCGAAGGCGGCGACAACGATAGCACTCGCTAATATCCTTTCCGTCCCCGGATGGACAACTAAAAGTTCATTATTTTTGTCGGAATTGGAAAAGATATGAAGAAACAAATTGTTATTTAAGTCCATATATCGGTTGCAGAGCAGAGGGTTGCCGTTTAAAGTCAAAAATAGATCACGTACAATTGAGTATGGCTCTAAGTCTTCTTGGCTCATACGGTTCATCTCCTCATATTTTTAATGAGCAACTCTTTTCGGTCAAACTTATTAACTTGTCGCAAAATATCCAAAATCTGCAATTATCCAATGCAGATAGTAAAAATCATCCATTAGATATATTTATTATATTCTCATAAAACAGCAAATTCAACAATTATCAACATGTTACGCTTTTATATCACAAGAAATGGGTTCTGCCTGCTGTATCAGCAAGCAGAACCCATTCTCTATTTCAATCCCAACCAAACTGGTGTTTTTACAAGCTCAGGTGGCCCCAGTTCAGCAATTCTGTCGCTGTCTGAGTAATTTCCCCCATCAGCAGGCTCCCCGTGTTCAGGACGTAGACATACAGCTAATGCGATCATCACTTGGCAATCCTGGTCCTTAGCCGGTATTGCCCCGCCTTGTCTCCTGACTGCCTCCCATACTGGTCTGCTGCGGATTTTAATAAAGCACATTACCAACCTCATGAGAAAAAGCCGCCGCAACCCCTCGCAGGATTACTGGGTCATTAATTGTAACAGTGCTGCCCTTACACAGCAAAACTATTTTACTATTATCTTCTTAAACAATTATTTAACGGAATTTATCCTTTAAATTGATAAAAGGTCTTTCAAGGAGGAACTAAAATTGCAAACAATGACAATTAAAGAATGGTTGGATGAATGGTTAGATACTTACATAAAGCCACCCTGCCGAAAAGAAAATACTTATCAGTGCTATAAATATGTAATCAAAGCTGCCATAAAATTGCAGCCTGAAATTTGCAGTGTAAAGCTTGATGATGTAGATGAGCTGTTCTTGCAGCGCCTGCTTAATCAATCTGCCAATCGTTATTCAAAATCCACTATCAAGAAAATCCGAACCGTTTTTAAGGAAGCGTACACGGTTGCTGTAAGAAACCATAAATGCAGCGAAAATCCCGCTTTATCGTTAACCATACCGGAAGATGCCCATGAAAAGGAGATTCGAGCCTTAACACGAGAGGAAGAAGAAAAGGTAATTGCTGCCGCAAAGAAAGACGTATTGGGACATCTCGCCATTTTTATGTTGGAAACCGGTTTGCGCTCCAGCGAGCTGATAAATTTAAAATGGGCAGACTACAATGCGAATAAGAATGAAATCTATGTCAAAAAGAGCAAGACCAAAAATGGAATCAGAGTTGTGCCCCTACTGTCCGACGCAAAAAGAATTATAGACAGCCAGCCCCATTATTGCGAATATATTTTCACATCGACCATAAAGAAACCTGTCACAAAGACGGTTCTGCGGCGGCTCTATGAACGGCTTCGAAAAGCGACCGGAATCAGCATCGTCACAAATCACGTTTATCGGCATTCGTTTGCGACCCGTGCTGTTGAAAAGAATATCGACTACAAGGCACTGTCAAAGATCATGGGCCATAAGGATGTTGCGTTTACCCTATCCCGCTATGCCGACGCCGAGACATCATTTCTGCACGAGCAGATGGATTTACTGGAAAATAAGCATCACAGAAGGCATCTGCATTTCAAACTTGCGCAAAAGAAATATTAGGTCAAAGGACTCCGTTTGCACGATGTAACGCGAGATAAAATAAAGACGTGCTGGGACAATTCCCGGCACGCCATCATTTTGTTCCTACTGACTCCGCATCATAGCTGGAATTAATTTCAAAGTTATGCTTGCAATTTGTTAATAATTGGATTATAATACCCGATGTGGATAATAGAAAAGACATCCACAGGGAACCAATCGCCTCACAAACGATTGGAACCCATACGCCATAAGGGTACCTGAGCCCCATATGACTTGTGAATGCCGTTTATGCGTGCTTTATCTTAACACGCTTTGCGGATACATGTCAAGAGTCTGTACCCTTCTGTCGCAATCAGGGTGCAGACTTTCTTTGTCCACAAAACACATCCGCAGTGAAAAGCACTGCGTACCTCTTGTTTCAGCTATTACAGCTGTGCACGAGGTTGGCGCACTTTGAAAAATATTTCAACAACCATCGCAGTGATTGCGGAAATCATAACGTAAGCAAAGACGTTTCCTACTGAGGAGCGGACACAACACGAAACCGCAAAGCCAGCCTAGATAAGATACTGAGCGATAACCCTCACAGGAGATAATGATACTTCTGCCTTGAACGCTTCACCGCATTGGGCAGGCCCCGACGAATGAAGGGCTGGGACTGATTATCCCAATGAAGCTTTGTAATATATTTTTTATGATAGCCCCCGTTGCGATCAAACCTTCGGGGGATTTATCATAAAATCAAATGCTCACATGCTGAACACTTGATTTTATGATAATGTGGGGAGACAATTCATGCTCTCCCCTACACTGTCATTTGTTCTGGTGGACGTTATAGGACTCGAACCTATGACCTTTCGCACGTCAAGCGAACGCT
>ENA-UOOI01001999-UOOI01001999.1-fermentation-metagenome-genome-assembly--contig:-NODE-1999-length-19079-cov-9.540685_pt1 | contig 19079 bp, 20 predicted proteins | sample MGYA00245779_ERZ724027 | MGnify/ENA primary metagenome ERZ724027 (study PRJEB28704, sample SAMN03018318) | fermentation metagenome | biome: anthropogenic terrestrial biome; feature: soil; material...
GGACCGGGTCATGATCGAACCCTCCGGAGTCGGGAAACTTTCGGAGATCATCGATTCCTGCCGGCGCGCCCTGCCGGGACGGGACTGCGCGTTCGGGATCTGCGTCGCGGTGGTCGACGCGACAAAATATGCGATGTATGAAAAGAATTTTTCCGAATTCTTTTTGGATCAGATCAAAAGCGCAAAAACGGTCGTTCTGAGCCGGACCCAGAAAGCGCCGCCGGAAAAAGTGGAGCGCGCGGTCGAAGGGATCCGGAAGCACAACCCGGGCGCCAATATTGTCACGACGCCGTGGGACCGGCTCAGCGCCGGGAAGATCCTGTCCGTCGCGGAGGGAAGGATGCCGGAGCTGATCGAAGGGGCCCGTTCCGGCCCGGACTCCATTCCCGGAGAGGACGGCCATCATGACCACGAACACTGCCACGACGCGGACCAGGCCTTCGAGGTCTGGAGCATCGAGACCCCGCAGAAATTTCAGGCCGGCAGGATCGGCGAGGCGCTCCGGCGGATCACGCGGTACGGCACGGTGCTCCGCGCAAAGGGGATCGTTCCGGTCGGGGACGGCAAATGGATTCAATTCGATTATGTGCCGGGCGAAAATTCCCTGCGGGAAACGGACGCGGACTACACGGGGCGGCTGTGCGTCATCGGGCAGAATCTGGATCCGGACGGCCTCGCGTCTTTATTCGGCGTTTCGGGCTGTCGGGCAAAGGGGTCCTTCAGCGCAGGAGGGTCAGCGGATCGACGAATTCCCCGTTGACCTTCGTCGCGAGATGGAGGTGGGAAGCCTCCTCTTTCTCGATCGGAACGATCCCGACCGTTCCGATTTCCTGTCCGGCGGAAACGGTGTCCTTTTCGCCGACCCTGGTCTGGTCCAGACCGCAGTACCACGCTTCCACGGTGCCGTGGGAAATGATGACCGTATTGCCGTATCTGTCGTCCTTGTAGACTTTCGTCACCGTGCCGGGCGCCATCGATTTGACGGCTTCACCCGCCTTGGCGCTCAGATCGAGCCCGGTGTGGGCGCGCCAGTCCAGAGTCGTCTTGCAGTAGACCGGGTCCAGGCTGAATTTCTGCACGATGGTCCTGCTGCCGACGGGATAGGAAAGGGACGTGACGGAAGCGGTCGTCTGCTTCGCGGGTTCGGACGCCGGCTTTGCGGATTCCGAAGATTTCGGCTTGGAGGACGCCGCGGACTTTGTGGATTTTTTGGAAGAAGTTTCAGGCTTGGAAGATTCCGGTTCCACATAAACGCCGCTCACGGTATTGTTGGCGGGCGCCGTTTTGCTCTGGGCTTCGCTCTGCGTTCCCTGCCGGGGCGCCGCATAATTCACCACGCTGTCGTAGGTCGTCCATGCGGCGACTCCCACCGCAACCAGGCAGACCCCAAGCGCAATATAAAAACCTTTGGGGTTATTTTTGCCGTTTTTCTGTCTGTGTAAATTCAATTCTGCCACCTCCAAAGGTATTTTGGCCACCAAACGGGCCGGCTATTCGGAAATGGCATGATTCTGACGGAAAAATTTTCGGCGCGCGGCGGCGCTTCGATCCCGGCGCAAAACGAAAAGGGACCCGATCATGCGATCGGGTCCGATTTCATCTAGCTTGAGGGGTATATTGAGGAGGGTAGAACATGAATCAAAGAGCGGTGCGGCTCCAACTCCTTGATTACGACATTATTATAGCCCGGCCGCGCAAAAGAGTTGTGAATGAGCTGTGAATACCTTATGAATTTTTTCGAAAGGATCAACCGGGCCGGAAACGCCGCGGAAAACCGGCCGTGCAGCAGGGGAAACGCGGGATGAGACGCGCGGCCGGAAGGCCGGGAAAATCCGCGGCCGTCCGTTTGATTTTCATGCGGGACTATGATATGATCGGTCCGAGAACAGGATGGGGAAGGTGCGGAAGAATGCTGACGAAGAGCCAACGGAAAGTCTACGATTATGTCAGGGACCGGCTCGAAAACGGGCTGCCCCCGACCGTGCGGGAGATCTGCCGCGCGACGGGACTGAAATCGACTTCCAGCGTGCACGCGCATCTGCGAACCCTCGAGGAGATGGGCCTGATTTCCCGGGACAAGGGTCTGAACCGCGCGATCCATCTTACGGGCGGGCAGACGACCGTGCAGGTCCCGGTCCTTGGGCGGGTCGCCGCGGGGAACCCGATCTTCGCCGCCGAGGAGATCGAGGGCTATCTGCCGTATGCGCCGGGCGGGGGCGCGGGGGACCGGGAGTTTTTTGCGCTGAGCGTGAAGGGCGAAAGCATGAAGGACGCCGGGATCCTCGACGGGGACGTCGTCGTCGTGCTGAAAACACAGACGGCGCCCGATGGGGAGATCGTCGTCGCGCTGATCGGCGACGAGGCGACCGTCAAGCGCCTGTACCGCGAGCGGGACCGCGTGCGGCTCCAGCCGGAAAACCCGGCGTTCGAACCGATCTATACGCGCGACGCGCGCATCCTCGGCAGGGTCGTCGCGGTCTACCGCTTTTACCGGTAGGCTTCAGCCGCGGATCAGCACGGCGCGCACCGGGGCGGCCTCCGCGCCCGAAAGCAGCAGCGGCAGCGCGGCGAGGCGGTATTCCCCGGGTTCGGCCGCGGAGAGGTCCAGCCCCTCCAGAATCGGGATGCCCGCGCCGAGCAGTTCCCGGTGCGCGGCTTCCCCGCCGTCCGGCGCGCCGATGCTCGGCGCGTCCGTCCCGACCAGCAGCACGCCGGCCTGCGCGAGCGCGAACGCGGCGCTTTCCGAAAGACAGGCCCCGCCGTTTCCCTTGAACAGGATCCGTTCCCCGGCCTTCGGCGAAAGGCGGTCGACGTGAGCGCCGGTGACGATGCCGGCGGCCGGGACGACCCGGCACGGGCCGAGACAGCGCGAAAGATCCACCCGGTCGACCGGGTCGCCGTCCGGGATGAAATGCAGCGGCGCATCCAGATGCGTCGCGCTGTGGCAGCAGGCGTAAAAGCCGGACAGATTGTACGCGTCCCCAAGGTCCATCCGGCGGATCCTGTCCCGGCGCGGGACCGGGTCCCCCGGATAGGGGGGCGCTGCGAACAGATCCCTCGAAATGTCGATCCATTCCATGACGCAGCCTCCCGTCAGATCTCCGGAAGAAGGGCGCAGATCAGAGCCGCGAGCTCCCGCGCGGACCGCTTCGCGAATTCCGTGAAGTCCGCCGCGGCCTGCTCGTCCGCGTTGTCGGAGATCGCCCGGACGACGGCGAAGTCGGTCCGGTTCAGGTAGCAGACCTGAGCGACGCTGCCGCCTTCCATCTCGCAGGCGAGGGCGCCGAACTCCTCCGCGATGCGCTTCAGGCGCGCCGAGTCGCAGACGAACTGGTCCCCCGTCGCGATGACGCCCGTGTGGACCCGCTCCGGCCCGAAGATCCGGCCGGCGCACGAAACGGCCCGGTCCGCCAAGGCGCCGGAAGCCGGGATCGCAACCACGTTCGGGCCGCTCAGGAATCCCTTCGGGTCGCCGAGCGCGGTCGTGTCCATGTCGTGCTGCACCAGCGCGCTCGAGATCACCACGTCGCCGATGCGGACCCCGCGGCCCGTCCCCCCCGCGACCCCCACGTTCAGGACCGCTTTCGGGGCGTACCGCAGGATCATGGTCTGCGTGCAGACGGCCGCTGCGACCTTGCCGACGCCGCAGCGCGCCACGACGCAGTCCGTGCCCTCGATGGCGCCGCGGCGGTAGCGGATGCCGCTCACGGTTTCGCCGGCGGACTCCGGCATCCGCGCGAGGAGGTTTTCCACCTCCACGTCCATGGCCCCGATGATTCCGATCATTGCAAACGCCTCCGCCCGGTTTTTTCCAGTAAAAATAGAAATTCTTTCCTTCTATTATACCCGGTTCGCGGCGGAATTCAATCCTTTCGTTTTTCGACCGCGCGTTTGCACCGCTTTTCAAAGGCTTCGACGATCAGCTCGAGCGTTTGGACGCGCCCGAATTTCTTGTCCTGCGACTCGATCACATGCCACGGCGCGAAATCTGTGGAGGTGTACCGCAGCATATCGTCGGCGCAGACCTCGTACCGGTCCCACTTTTCGCGGTTGCGCCAGTCCTCGTCCGTCAGCTTCCAGCGCTTGTCCGGCGAAGCCTTCCGCGCCTCGAAGCGGCGGAGCTGCTCGTCCTTGTCGATCTGGAGCCAGAATTTCAGGACGACGGCCCCCCAGTCGAACAGCTGGCGCTCGAAACCGTTGATTTCCCGGTAGGCGCGTTTCCATTCGGTCTCCGCGCACAGCCCTTCGACGCGCTCGACCAGCACGCGGCCGTACCACGAGCGGTCGAAGACCGCGATGTGCCCGTCCCGGGGCAGCGCCTTCCAGAACCGCCAGAGGTAGTGCCGCGCGGCCTCGTCCGGGGAGGGCGCCGCGATCGGCACGACCTCGTACCCGCGCGGGTCCAGCGCCTTCGCCACGCGGCGGATGTTCCCGCCCTTGCCGGCGGCGTCCCATCCCTCGTAGACGATCACGGCCGGGATCCGTTTCCGGTACAGATCCTCGTGCAGCCTGGAGAGCCGCCGCTGCAGCGCTTCGAGCCGCTGCCCGTACTCCCGGCGGCCGATCGTGCGGATCAGCGGGATCTCCGAGAGTTTCGGCATCGGGACCAGGCGGTAATCGCCGGGGTCGGCCGCGCCGGGCTCCTCCGGCTCCGGCCTGCGGTCCAGCGCAGCGGCGATCTCGTCCGCCGCCGTGCGCAGCAGGGAGAGGGCGGCGGCGCGCCGGTCCGTGCCGGGGATCAGGCGCCACGGGGCGAAGGGCGTGTCGGTCGCGCGGAGCATCTCGTCGTAGGCGCGGTAATAGATCTCGTATTTGCGGTTGCGCTTAAAATCCAGTTCCGTCGCGCGCCAGCTTGTGGCCGGGTCGTCGGCCAGCTTCTGCAAACGGCGCTTCTGTTCTTTCCGGTCGATGTGGATGAAGAACTTGAGGATCAGGTAGCCCGCGTCGGTCAGCTCGCGCTCGAACGCGTTGATCGCGGCCAGCCTGCGCTGAAGCTCCGCGCCGCAGACGTTTTCCTCCGGGCAGGCGGTCGAAACGTCGAGGTACCAGCTCCGGTCCAGCACCGCGATTTCGCCGGCCTTCGGGATCATGCGCCAGTACCGCCACAGCACCGGCTCACGTTTTTCGAGCTCCGTCGCGGGGGAAACGGTGTGCACCCGGCAGCCGCGCGGGTCGAAGTTCAGGATCAGGTCGGAGATCAGCCCGCCTTTGCCGGCGGCGTCCCACCCTTCGAGCAGGACGATGACCGGCAGCTTTTGCTTTTTCACCGCCTGCTGCAGCTCGTAGAGCTTCTTTCCGAGCGCCTTTGCCTGCGTTTTATAGTCCTCTTTCGATACTTTTTCCGAAAGGTCCGCTTGTTCCAGCATGTCGAACATCCTCCCTTTTGGACTAGTATATGCCCGGCCGTCCGTTTTTAAAAGGCCCGCGTCCCAAATTCACCGCCCGCACTTCCATCGGTTCGGCTTTTGTGCTATAATAAAACGAATCTTTTCGGGGAGGGGGACGGCGCGTTGGTGATACTCGGGATCGACCCCGGCTACGCGATCGTGGGATACGGCCTGATCGAAGCCGGGAACGGGCGGTTCCGCCCGCTGGAGCACGGCGCCGTGGAGACCGGTGCGGGCGAAGAATTCTGCCGCCGCCTCGAGGTGATCTACGACGGCCTCTCCGCCGTGATGGCGAAGTGGAAGCCGGACGCCGTTTCGGTCGAAAAACTGTATTTTCAGAACAACCAGAAAACGGCGATCGGCGTCGCGGAGGCGCGCGGCGTGATCCTGCTCGCGGCTCACAAGGCCGGGGCGCGGGTGTTCGAGTACACGCCGCTGCAGGTCAAGCTCGCCGTGACCGGCTACGGCCAGGCGAAAAAACCGCAGGTCATGGAGATGACGCGCCGGCTGCTGTGCCTGCGGGAGATTCCGCGGCCGGACGACACCGCCGACGCGCTCGCAATGGCGGTCTGCCACGGTCAGGCGGCGGGCTCCGCGACCAGGCGGGCGATGCTTTCGGGCGGGCTTGCGCTGCGGGGCGGAAACCGGTGAAGCGGGAGGATGCGCGATGATCGACAGCGTCAGGGGGATCCTGGCCCATCTGGAGCCGGGAATCGCGGTCGTCGAATGCGGCGGCGTGGGCTTCAAATGCCTCGTGTCGCTCAACACGCAGCGGAAGCTGCCGCGGGTCGGCGGGGAGGCGAAGCTCTACACGGTCCTGAACGTCCGGGAGGATGCGCTCGACCTGTTCGGCTTCGCGTCCCGCTCGGAGATGAGCTGCTTTAAGCTGCTGACCGGCGTTTCGGGCGTCGGGCCGAAGGCCGGCCTCGCGATTCTTTCGGTCCTGACGCCGGAACAGGTCGCGGCGGCGGTCGCGACGGGCGACAGCAAGGCGCTGACCCGCGCGAGCGGCGTCGGGCCGAGGCTCGCGCAGCGCATCGCGCTCGAGCTGCGCGACCGGGTCAGCAATCTCGGGAACGGTCCCGGCGCGCTTCCCGCGCCGGCCGGCGGGGCCGCGTCCGCTTCCTCCCACGCGGCGGCGGCCGTGCAGGCGCTCTCCGTTCTGGGCTATGCCCCGTCGGACGCGGCGGCCGTCGTCGCGCGCTTCGACAGCGCGCTGCCGGTCGAGGAACTGATCCGGCTTTCGCTCAAGTCGATGGACGGCGGTAAGGGCGCCTGAAGGCAGGCGGAGGAATGGGAACCTTGGATTACGAGCAGAAAAACGAAAGCGAATACGATTTTGAAAACCGCGTGGTCGCGCCGGACTACAAGCCGGAGGACGCCGAGGTCGAAAATCCGCTGCGCCCGCGCACCCTTTCGGAGTACATCGGACAGGAAAAGGCCAAGGAGAATCTCTCCGTTTTCATCGAGGCGGCAAAGCAGCGGGGGGAAAGCCTCGACCATGTGCTGCTGTACGGTCCGCCGGGCCTCGGCAAGACGACGCTCGCCGGCATCATCGCGAACGAGCTCGGCGTCAGCCTCCGCATCACGTCCGGCCCCGCGGTCGAAAAGCCCGGGGATCTCGCGGCGATCCTGACGAACCTGAACCCCGGGGACGTGCTGTTCATCGACGAGGTGCACCGGCTTTCCCGCAGCGTGGAGGAGATCCTGTACCCCGCGATGGAGGATTTCGCGCTGGACATCATCACGGGGAAAGGGCAGATGGCCGCCTCCTACCATCTGCCGCTGCCGCGGTTCACGCTGGTCGGCGCGACGACGCGCGCCGGGCAGCTCAGCGCCCCGCTGCGCGACCGGTTCGGCGTCGTGCTGCGGCTCGAGCTCTACACCGCGCAGGAGCTTGCGCGCATCGTCGCGCGCAGCGCGAAGATCCTCGGCATTGCGATCGAGGCCGACGGCGCGCTCGAGATCGCGTCGCGTTCGCGCGGCACGCCCCGCATCGCGAACCGGCTTTTAAAGCGGGTGCGCGACTTCGCGCAGGTGGTTTCCGGCGGAGCCATCACCCGCGAGTCGGCGCGGCTCGCGCTGGACCGCCTCGAGATCGACGAGCTTGGGCTCGACGCGAACGACCGCCGGATGCTCTCCGCGCTGATCCGCTTTTACGGCGGCGGGCCCGTCGGGCTCGAAACGCTCGCGGCCGCGATCGGGGAGGAGGCCGTCACCATCGAGGATATTTACGAGCCGTATCTGATGCAGATCGGTTTCCTGAGCCGGACGCCGCGCGGCCGCTGCGCGACCCCGGCCGCCTACAGGCATCTGGGACTCAGGCCCCCCGGACCGCCGGATTCCGCGCAGCAGAAGCTGTTTTAGCGGAAAGCCCGCGCTTTCTCCACCCAATCCCCCGCCGGAGGCGGGACCCAATCTTGAATCAGTGGGAGTGTTGTTTGTTACATGGGCAGATTATTTGGAACGGACGGGGTCCGCGGCGTGGCGAACAGCGAGCTGACCTGCGAGCTTGCGATGAACATCGGCCGCGCGGCCGCGATGGTGCTGACCGACAGCGCCCACCGCCACCCGAGGGTGCTGATCGGCAGGGACACGCGCCTTTCCTCCGACATGCTGGAAGCGGCCATGACCGCCGGGCTGTGCTCGGTCGGCGCGAACGTCGTCCGCCTCGGCGTCGTGCCGACGCCGGCCGTCGCGTATCTGGTCGGAAAATACAAGGCGGACGCGGGCGTGATGCTGACGGCTTCCCACAATCCCTGCGAATTCAACGGCATCAAGATCTTCAGCGGCGACGGGTACAAACTGCCGGACGCGCTGGAGGAGCGGATCGAGTCGATCGTGCTGGACCATGCGCAGGAGCCCGAACGCCCGGTCGGCGGCGCGGTCGGCAGCGTGTCCGAAGCGCCGAGTACCGTGCGCGATTATGTGGACCACATCAAGAGCACCGTCCCGTTCGCGCTCGACGGGATGAAAATCGCCGTCGACTGCGCCAACGGCTCCGCGAGCCGCACGGCGGAGCTCCTGTTTTCGGAGCTCGGCGCCGAGTGCCGCATGCTTTCCGACAGCCCGAACGGCATCAACGTCAACGACGCGTGCGGCTCGACCCACATGGAAGCCTTGATGCGTTATGTCGGGGAAAACGATCTGGACGCGGGCGTCGCGTTCGACGGGGACGCCGACCGCTGCCTTGCGGTCGACGAGCGCGGGCGTCTGGTCGACGGCGATTTCCTGATGGCCATCTGCGCGCTGGACCTCAAATCGCGCGGCAAGCTGGCAAGGGACACCGTCGTCGGGACCATCATGACGAACATGGGCTTCATGCGCTTCTGCAGGGACGTCGGCATCCAGTTCGAGGCGACGAAGGTCGGCGACCGGTATGTGCTTGAGGAGATGCTGCAGGAGGGCTACAACTTCGGCGGGGAGCAGAGCGGGCACATCATCTTCCACGATTTCGCCACGACCGGCGACGGCCAGCTCACCGCCGCGCAGCTTCTGTCCATCCTGAAGCGCAGGCGGGCGAAACTTTCCAGCCTCGCGACGCTGATGACGCGCTACCCGCAGGTGATGGTCAACGTGGAGGTGGGGCCGGAGGGCAAGCTCCGGTTCTATACGGACCCGCGGGTCAAAGAGGCCGTGGAGGGCGCGAAGGCGTCGCTCGGCGACCGGGGAAGAATCGTCGTGCGCCCGTCCGGGACGGAGCCGCTGCTCCGCGTGATGGTCGAGGGCGAGGACCCGGACGGGATCGCGCGCCTGGCGAATTCCGTCGCCGGGGTTTTGCGCGACCGCCTTGCATGACGGAACGGATCGCGTTCAGACGGCCGGAACTCGCGCGGCCGCGCGGGTTCCCGGGCGGTCTGGGACTGAGGGGAACGGATTGAGAGTCGCCGAATGGAAAGACTATGAACTGCTCGACGCCTCCGGCGGAGAGCGCCTGGAGCGGTGGGGAGGGGTGGTCCTGATCCGCCCGGACCCGCAGATCCTGTGGAACACGCCGCGGGAGCATCCGCTGTGGAAAAGGGCGGACGCGCGCTATGTGCGCTCCTCGTCCGGCGGCGGGAGCTGGCATGTGCTGCGCCATGTGCCGCCCGTCTGGAGCATCCGGTACGGCGGCCTCGTTTTCCGCCTCAGGACGATGGGCTTCAAGCACACCGGGCTGTTCCCGGAACAGGCCGTCAACTGGGAGTTCGCGATGGAAAAGATCCGCGCCGCCTCGCGCCCGGTCAGTGTGCTGAACCTGTTCGCCTACACGGGCGCGGCGACGCTCGCGTGCCTTTCGGCGGGCGCGCGCGTCTGCCATGTGGACGCCTCGAAGGGCATGGTTTCGTGGGCGCGGGAGAACGCGGCGGCCTCCGGCCTCGAAAACAGGCCGGTGCGCTGGCTGGTCGACGACTGCATGAAGTTCGTCCGGCGGGAGGCGCGGCGCGGCCGCACCTACGACGGGATCATCATGGACCCGCCGTCCTACGGCCGCGGCCCGGGCGGGGAGGTCTGGAAGCTGGAGGAACAGATCGATTCGCTCGTCGGGGACTGCGTCCCGCTGCTTTCGGAGCATCCGCTGTTTTTCATCCTGAATTCCTACACGGCGGGGCTGTCCCCGGCCGTGATGGAATATCTGCTCGGCGCGCGGGTCGCGAAGCGGTTCGGCGGAGGGACCTCCTCCGGGGAGATCGGGCTGCCCGTCGCGCAGAGTAAATTGGTGCTACCATGTGGCGGCACGGCAATCTGGCAATCGGACCGGCGATGAGAGCGAAAGGAGCTCCCCCATGAACAAGCGGAGAAAAAAATCAGGCTGGTCCGGGGCGGCCGTCGTTCTGGCGCTCGCGCTGCTTCAGGCGGCTTCCGGCGGCGGAAGGGTTCTGATCGGGGTCCTTGCGGCGGCCGTGCTGGTCGCGGCCGTTTTTGCGGCCGTCCGGGCGGCCCGCAGGGCGCGCCGGCGCGCGGATGCTTCCCCGGGCGCGCCGGTTTCGGAGCGGGCCTCCGGCCGGAACCGGCCGCGGGCCCGCCGCTCCCCGCCTTCCGCGCGGAGCGCGGAACCGGATGCGGCGCCTTTCCCCGTGCCGGAGGCCGGGGCGGGCGGCGTTTCCCGCGACCGGGAGCAGTGGAAAAGCCTTTACGAGGCGGGCCTGATTACGAAGGAAGAATACCGGGAAAAATATTAGGGCGGCCGGACGCGGCAAAAGAGGGGATTTGGGCGCGATGGATTACATGAAGGCGGAAAACGTGACGTTCGCCTATGAACCGCAGGAGGACGAGGAAACCTTCGAGGTCCTCCACGGCGTGACGCTCGGCATCAAAAAGGGCGAGTTCGTCGCGCTGCTCGGGCACAACGGCTCCGGGAAGTCGACCATGGCCAAGCTGTTCAACGCGATGCTGCTGCCGAGCGGCGGCAAAGTCTGGGTCGACGGGCTCGATACGATGGACGAGAATCTCAAGCTCGAGATCCGCCGCCGGGTCGGGCTGGTCCTGCAGAACCCGGACAACCAGCTCGTCGCGAGCATCGTCGAGGAGGACGTGGCGTTCGGCCCGGAAAACCTCGGCGTCGCGCCGCCCGAGATCCGGAAGCGGGTGGACGACGCCCTCCGGGCCGTGGACATGTACGACTACCGGCTGAACGCGCCGTACAAGCTGTCCGGCGGGCAGAAGCAGCGCGTCGCCATCGCGGGCATCATCGCGATGCAGCCGGACTGCATCGTGCTCGACGAGCCGACGGCCATGCTGGACCCGCGCGGGCGCACCGAGGTCCTCGGCACGATCCACCGCCTGAACCGCGAAAACGGGATCACGATCGTACTGATCACCCATTATATGGACGAGGCCGTCGGCGCGGACCGCGTCGTCGTGATGGACGACGGCCGGGTGCTGACCGAGGGGACCCCGCGCGAGGTCTTTTCGCAGGTCGAGCTGCTCAAGGCCCATCAGCTCGACGTGCCGCAGTCCACGGAACTGATTTACCGCCTGAAGGCCGCGGGCTGCCCGCTGCCGGACGGCGTCCTGAACGCGGAGGAATGCGTCGCCGCGCTCGAACCCCTTCTCGACCGCTCGAAGAAATAGGAGATATGGAATGCCTGTCATCGAAACCAGGGACCTGACCTATCGATACGGCGAGGGAACGCCGTTCTGCAAAACCGCCGTGGACCATGTGAGCCTCGCCGTCGAACAGGGGGAATTCCTCGGCATCATCGGGCACACCGGCTCCGGAAAATCCACGCTGATCCAGCAGTTCAACGGCCTTCTGCGGCCGACCTCCGGTCAGGTGCTCCTGAACGGAAAGGATATCTGGGCCGAGCCGAAAAAGATCCGCGGCGTCCGCTTCCGGGTCGGCATGGTCTTTCAGTATCCGGAGCATCAGCTTTTCGAGGAAACCGTGATCAGGGATATCTGCTTCGGCCCGAAGAACATGGGGCTCTCAGACGGGGAGGCGCTTTCCCGCGCGCGGCAGGCCGCCAGGTTCGTCGGCCTTTCCGCCGATCTGCTCGAAAAAAGCCCGTTCGAGCTTTCCGGCGGCGAAAAGCGCCGCGCCGCGATCGCGGGCGTGATCGCGATGGACCCGGACGTGCTGATTCTGGACGAGCCGACGGCGGGCCTTGATCCGCGCGGCCGGGACGTGCTTCTGACGCAGATCTCCGATTACCACCGGGAACGGCGGAACACGGTCCTGCTCGTGTCCCACAGCATGGAGGACATCGCGCGCGTCGCGGACCGCGTGCTGGTGATGAACGACGGAAAGGCCGCGATGCTGGACAGGACCGCCGCCGTGTTCGCGCGGGGCCGGGAGCTCGAATCCATGGGCCTGCGGGTGCCGGAGATCACGAAGATCCTGCTTTTGCTGCGGGAGCGGGGCTACCCGGTCGAACCGGCGCTCACGGTCGGCGACGCGGTCGCCGAACTTTTGCCGCTCCTGAAGGGGGAGGGTGCCGCCCAATGATGAAGGATATTATGCTCGGCCAGTATTTTCCGGGGAATTCCCCGATCCACCGCATGGATCCCCGCATGAAGATCACGCTGACGTTCGCGTTCATCGTGTTCATTTTCGTCGCGGCGAATTTCGAGGGCCTGGCGCTGATGGTGGCGCTGATGGCGGCCGTCCTGCTGCTTTCCGGCGTGCCGCTCGGGCAGTACCTCAAAAGCCTGAGGGCCGTGTGGTTCATCGTACTGTTCACGTTTGTGCTGAACCTGTTCTACGGCGGCGGAAGGACCGTGTGGAGCTGGAACTTCATGCGGATCACGGACGGCGGGATCAGCAACGCGGTTTTCGTCGCCGTGCGCATCTTCAGCCTGATCCTCTACAGCTCGGTGCTGACGTTCACGACCTCGCCGACGCAGCTCACCGACGCGCTCGAACGCCTGATGAAGCCGCTTAAGGTTCTGCACGTCAAGGTCCATGAAATCGCGATGATGATGACGATCGCGCTGCGCTTCGTCCCGACCCTGCTCGAGGAGACGGACAAGATCATGAACGCGCAGAAGGCGCGCGGCGCGGATCTGGAAAGCGGCGGCTTCACCCAGCGCGTGAAGTCGCTGATCCCGATCCTGATCCCGCTGTTCGTCTCGTCCTTCCGCCGCGCCTACGACCTCGCGATGGCGATGGAATGCCGCTGCTATCACGGCGGGGAGGGCCGCACGAAGATGAAGCAGCTCCACATGTCGCGGCTCGACGCGGCGGCGGCGGCGTGCTCCGCACTGTTCTGCGCCGGCGTCGTGTACTGCGCGCTGCGGTTCCCGCCCGCTCTGCGCTAGGAAAGGAGCCTGCCCGATGCGCAATCTTCTGCTCACGATATGCTTCGACGGCGCCGGCTACCACGGCTGGCAGATCCAGCAAAACGCCGTTTCGGTCCAGCAGGTCTTTCAGGAGGCGCTGAGCCGCATCCTCGGCGAACGGCCCGACATCAAGGGGTGCAGCCGGACCGATTCGTTCGTCCACGCGCGCGAATTCTGCATCAGCCTGAAAACGGAGCGCGCGATCCCCTGTCCGCGCCTCGCGGGGGCCCTGAACCATTTTCTGCCGGAGGATATCGCCGTGCTTTCCTGCCGGGAGGTCCCGCCGGACTTCCACGCGCGGTATTCGTGCGCCGGCAAGGAGTACGAATACCGCATCTGGAACGAGCGCGCCCGCAACCCGTTCCTGCGGGGGCGCGCGCTTCATTACTGGCGGCCGCTCCCGCTCGGCCTGCTGAACCGGGCGGCCGCCGGGTTCGTGGGGAAGCATGATTTTTCCTCGTTCTGCGCCGCCGACGCGCGGGAGCGCGGCGATATGACCCGCACGGTGACGAAGGCCCTGTGGACCCGCGAAGGCGGGCTCGTCAGCTTTTTCGTTTCGGCGGACGGCTTTCTGTACCATATGGTCCGCATCATGGTCGGGACGCTTCTGCGGGTCGCGGAGGGGAAATTCGGGCCGGGGGACATCGGGCGGATCCTTGCGGCCGGCAGCCGTTCGGCCGCCGGCCCGACCGCGCCGCCCCAGGGCCTTTACCTCAACAGGGTTTTTTACAAGGATGTGAATCCGAATGGATGACGACGGCCGCCGCTTCGATACGGCCCGGTTCGATCCGGCGAAACACGGACCCAGGCAAAGCCGGAAACGGCCGCGTGTCTTTGGGGACCGGCAGGTCCCGCGCTGGGTCTACCGGGTGATTCTGATCCTCGCACTGAGCGTCCTCGCGGTTCTCGGCTGGATGAACCGGGACAACCTGGCCCCGTCCGCGGTGCTCGAATGGGTCCAGGGCCGCGTGGTCGGCATGGGCGTGGGGGACGGCTATCCCCATTCGATCACGGGGACGTCCGTTCAGCCGAAGAACTTCCTGTCCTATGACAAGAACGTCTATTTCGCCGGCGACACGGCGTTCACCGTTCTGAACTCCACGGCGAAGGAGCTCGCCTCGCGGCAGCACAGCCTGAGCAGCCCCGTCCTGAAGCTGGGCGGCGGCCGCGCCCTGCTTTACAACCTAGGCGGAAAGGGCTGCCAGGTGGAAAGCCTTGGCAGGACGGTCTCAAAATTCAACGCTTCGGGGAATGTCGTCGCGGGCTCGGTCGCCCGGCAGGGCGGGTACGCGCTCTTGACGGAGGCGGACGGCTACTGCGGAGAGCTGACCACCTACACCGCGGGCGGGCGGGAGCGCTTCCATTACTGGTTTTCGGACTATTATCCCACGGCGGTCGCCCTGAGCCCGGACGGCTCGCGGGCGGCCGTGGCCGGCGTCAATGCGAAAGAAGGGCAGATCGTCTCCGCCGTCTATCTTCTGGACCTGAACAGCGGAAAGGCGCAGGAACCCCTTGCCGTCTATCCTGGGAACCTGCTGTTCGACGCCGCCTGGGACGGGGACGGGGCCGTCGCCGTTTTCGGCGACCGGGCCTCCGTGCTGGTCGACGCGGGCAGCGGGAAAAAAACGGAGTACGGCTACGGAGGAAGGCAGCTTTCGGCCTACTGTTCCAATGAAAACGGCGTTGTGTTCGGACTTTCCTCGTACGAGGGCTCGTCCGATTCCGGTCTGGTCGTGCTGAACCGCGCCGGAGGCAGGGTGCTTTCCGAGCGGCTGTCCGGGGAGATCCGCTCCGTGTCCGCTTTCGGCGTGACGGCGGCCGCGCTGTGCGGCGGCAGGGTGTATTTTTACACCGCGCTCCCCGCCGGGCCCGCCGGAAGCGCCGACGCGGGCGGAGACGCGAAGGCGGTCGCGCTGCGCGACGAGAAATCCGCCTATGTTCTCGGCGTTTCCGAAATCAGGCTGATCAATCGCAGCTGAGCGGCTTGTACAAACGGCTGTTTTGTGTTATATTGCTTTTATGGCGGCCTTATCTTCGTTTCGGGAGGCATCAAGTGGGAGCCTTTTTCGACATCATCCTTCTCGTCATTCTTCTGCTTTTTGTGCTGTCCGGATTCCGCAGGGGGATCGTCCGGTCCGCGATCGAACTGGCCGGTTTTGTCGCCGCGCTGGTGCTGTCCGTCCGCTTTTCCGGGCGGATCGCGGAGGCCCTCCTGCCGGTTGCGGGGCAGTGGTTTCCGACCGCGCCGCAGCACGGAACCGCCGTGCGGATGCTTGCGGCGGCGGCCGTTTTTATCCTGTGCGAGATCGCGGCGGGATGGATCGCCTCGGCTGCGGACCGCGTGTTCCGGCTGCCGGTCCTGCGCCAGATCAATGCGCTGCTCGGCGGCGCGTTCGGGTTCTTCAAGGGTGCGGCGGTCCTTCTTCTCGTCTGCGCCGTGACGCGGATGCTCCTTCCGGCTTTCACGGCGGAAAAACCGGCGTGGAAGGGAATCGAACAATCGCACATTCTGCAGATGACGCGGCAGTTCAACCCGGTGGAAAGGCTGCTGCGGGAAGACAAATGGAACGAGGTTAAGTGGGATGAAAATAAGTGGGCTGGAAAACAGAAACTTTAATATTCCGAATACACTGTCGATCCTGCGGATCTTGCTGATTATTCCGTTTGTGGTTTATTACGCCGGAGATCAGATCCTGAAGGCGACCTTCGTGCTGATCCTGTCCGGCCTGACGGATCTGTTCGACGGATGGATCGCGAGGCGCTTCGACCAGTCGACGGAGCTCGGGCAGATGCTGGATCCGCTCTCCGACAAACTGACCCAGGGGGCGGTCGCCATCTGCCTTGCGATCGAGCAGCCGATCCTGATCCCGCTCCTCGCCGTTTTTGTCGTCAAGGAGGTCCTGATGGTTGCGGCCGGGATCTTTCTGATCGGCAAAAAGAAAAAACGGCCGGGCGGTTCCCAGTGGTACGGAAAAATCGCCACCGTGCTGTTTTATGTGTCCTTCGGCACCATCGTGGCGCTCAAAGGCATCTGGAACATCAGCAGCGTCCCGCTTTCCGCGGCTTTGCTTTCGGTCACGGCGGCCTTCATGATCTATGCGTTTGTCCGTTATGCGCGCACTTTTTTCGTCATCATCCGTTCCGACGACCCGAAGTACCGGATCGACCTGCACGAGGTCATGGATCAAAAGAAACGTCATTAAGAGCTTGTAAATCGAATATTTTATGGTATTATAGTATGACAAGGAAAAGAAGTGAGCTGAAATGATCATGTGTTCCAAATGCCACAAGAGGCCGGCGGTCGTCTTTCTTTCGCCGACCGCCGACGGAAGGGAAAGCCGGGGGCTGTGTCTGATCTGCGCGAAGGAGCTCGGCATCAAACCCGTGAACGATCTGCTGGATCAAATGGGAATCACCGACGAACAGATGGAGGCAATGGAATCCGAATTGAGCGATATGATGGAAGAAAATCCGGATGAAAACAGGGATGGGGACAGCGGTTCCGCAAATCCCGTGAGCGGGTTTGCGCCCGGCGGAGCCGCGACATTTCCGTTCATTCGGAATATTTATCCGGGCGGCGCGAACAGCCCGGAACAGGTCCAGAACGGGGAGTCCCGCAAAAATCCGAAGGAAAAACATAAGACGAAGCGGAAGCACCTGGACGCCTACTGCACGAACCTGACCTCCAAGGCCAGGGCGGGCCAGATCGACGCCGTGATCGGGCGCGAAAAGGAAATCGCGCGCGTCATCCAGATCCTGAGCCGCCGCACGAAAAACAATCCGTGCCTGATCGGCGAGCCGGGCGTCGGCAAGACCGCGGTTGCGGAGGGCCTCGCCCTGCGCATCGCAAAGGGCAGCGTGCCGGCCTCCCTCAAGCGGAAGGAGATCCATCTGCTGGACCTGACCGCGCTCGTGGCGGGGACGCAGTTCCGCGGGCAGTTCGAAAGCCGGATCAAGGGGCTTTTGGAAGAGGTGAAGGCGGAGGGCAACATCATCCTGTTCATCGACGAGGTCCACAACCTGGTCGGGACGGGCGACGCCGAAGGCTCCATGAACGCCGCGAACATCCTGAAACCCGCGCTCTCCCGCGGGGAGATCCAGGTCATCGGGGCGACCACCTTTACCGAATACCGCAAATATATCGAAAAGGACGCCGCGCTGGAACGCCGCTTCCAGCCGGTCACGATCGCCGAACCCTCCCTTCAGGATACCGTCAAGGTCCTGATGGGGATCAAGGGCTATTACGAAAACTTTCACCGCGTCCGCGTGCCGGAGCCGATCGTTCGGAAGATCGTCACGTTTTCCGAACGTTACATCAACGACCGTTTCCTGCCCGACAAGGCGATCGACCTTCTGGACGAATCCTGCTCCTGCGCGGCGCTGAGAAACACCGCGATGGCGCAGTTCGACCAGAACGCGGATCAGCTCGCGGCGCTGCACACCCGCGAAGAGGAGATGACGGCCGACGGGGCGGAGCTGGATTACGAGCAGCTCGCCCAGCTCCGCATGAGGATTTCCCAGCTTGAGCTCAGGGAGAAGCAGCTTGCGCCGGCGGCGCTCGGTTCGGAGGTCGAGGAGCGGGACGTCGCGCGCGTCATCGAGCTTTGGACGGGGATCCCGGCCAGCCGCGTCCAGGAAAACGAACTGAAAAAGCTCGCAAATCTTGAGCAGGTGCTCAACAGCCATATCATCGGTCAGCAGGAGGCCGTCGCGGCCGTCGCGGCGGCGATCCGCCGCAGCCGGGTGCAGATCAGCCCGCGCCGGCGACCGGCGTCGTTCATCTTTGTCGGGCCGACCGGCGTTGGGAAAACCGAGCTGGTCAAGGTGCTTTCGAAGGAGCTGTTCGACACGCCGGAAACGCTGATCCGGCTCGACATGTCGGAGTTCATGGAAAAGCATTCGGTTTCGCGCATCATCGGCTCGCCTCCGGGCTACGTCGGCTACGACGAGGCCGGCCAGGTGACGGAGAAGGTCCGCCGCCGCCCGTATTCGGTGCTGCTGTTCGACGAGATCGAAAAGGCGCATCCGGACGTGATGAACATTTTGCTGCAGATCCTGGACGAGGGACATATCACCGACGCGCACGGCCGCAACGTCAACTTTGAAAACACGGTGCTGGTCATGACCTCCAACGCCGGCAGCGACCGGAAGGAAGGCACGCTCGGTTTTGCGCGGAACGACGCGGACGTGAGCCGCGAGCGGGCGCTCAAGGCCCTTTCCGATTTTCTGCGCCCGGAATTCCTGAGCCGCGTGGACGAGGTCATTGTTTTCCGCCGCCTGACGGAGGAGGACTTTGAAAAGATCGCGCATCTGATGCTCGACGAATACGTTGTGTCGCTCAAGGAGCGCGGCACGATTTTCACCTATGACGAAAAAGCGACAAAATGGCTTGCCAGGCATGCGGTCGGCGGAAAAAGCGGCGCGAGGGATCTCCGGAACCTGATCCGCCGCGAGGTGGAGGACAAAATCGCCTCGATTCTGGTCGAGAGCGGCGGCGACGCGCTTGCGGGCATTTCCGCCACGGCGGAGGACGACGCGGAAGGGATCAGGCTTCAGGTATTGCAGGGGACTCCGATGCTGCCGGAAACGGCGCAAAGCAAGAAATCAGTCTGAAAACCGCAAAGAAAAAGAAAAGGTTGACACTGCCGCCCGACTATGCTAAAATAAGAAACGTCGCTGAAATGCGAGTGTAGTTCAGTGGCAGAACTCCAGCCTTCCAAGCTGGTCGCGTGGGTTCGATTCCCATCACTCGCTCCAGCTCTTTTTCTTTCAGATTCCAATGTCTGCGGTTTTGGCAGGGGAAACGGTTCTCGGCCGTTTTTGGAACCGTTTCCCCGATCGGGTGAGAGATTGTGTTTTTGCGCCAATAGCTCAGCAGGATAGAGCAACTGCCTTCTAAGCAGTGGGCCAGGGGTTCGAGTCCCTTTTGGC
>ENA-UOOI01002000-UOOI01002000.1-fermentation-metagenome-genome-assembly--contig:-NODE-2000-length-19076-cov-25.759897_pt1 | contig 19076 bp, 24 predicted proteins | sample MGYA00245779_ERZ724027 | MGnify/ENA primary metagenome ERZ724027 (study PRJEB28704, sample SAMN03018318) | fermentation metagenome | biome: anthropogenic terrestrial biome; feature: soil...
GAACAGCGGCTACATGAGTCGCTTGAATATAAATGCCCCGTGGATTTCTACAACCGGAACTCACTAAAATTGGCATCTTAAATAAAGGAGGGACACATTTAGCTTATTCTTAATAAAAATGTGTCTTGACAATGGGGGGCTCTATATTGAGACACCTGGGGGACGGAACGGAGGTTATTGCGGAGGGATTTTATATCTGGTCCAGCGCCGCCAGTGACTATGTAACTTACTTTAGCACCAGGCTGCATCCCATGGGCATTTACAAAACCCACACCGGTATCGACATCGGGGCGGGATACGGAACGGCGATACTGGTTGCCGCGGACGGCGTGGTCACAACCGCAGCTTACGATGCGGGCGGCTACGGGAACTACATCATCATCGACCACGGCAAAAGCAAAGCAATAAGACTCTTTACGCCCACATGAGCGCCGCTGTCGGACAAACGGTGACGCAGGGCCAAAGCATTGGTTTCGTAGGCAGCACGGGATTATCCACAGGTCCGCATTTGCACTTTGAGGTTTATGTTGGCGGCACCAAGGTTGATTCCCTGCTGTATTTCTTCAATTATACGGCGGCATGGTAAGTATTGACTGATGAAAAAACATAACGGGAACGAATGCTTATCATTTTCAATTAATGCGTAGCGGGAAAATCCCAACACTTGAAGACCCCCTTCAATACACCTTTTTATTTGGCAGTTTTAAAATCACAATCAAAGTCGTTGTTTCCCTTATCTTATTTAAATAGTGCATTGGGAGATGAAGCCGTTAAACTGGCCCTTTCTCGGTAGGCCGGGTATTTTGAGATAAGTAGCTTCTGTTCTTGAGTAAAGTTATATAAGCTATAATAGCAATTTTTTCTTCCTTGACTTGAACTACGCCTGTGTAGTAGAATTAAACTACTACACAGGCGTAGTGAAATTACCGCAGACCTGAGGTAAGGAACGGAGGGGTGTACACCATGGCTAATTTCCAAAAACTATCCGAGACTGAAATGGAAGTGATGCAGATTATCTGGGAATCCGGTCAGCCCATTACGTCAGGTGAACTGCTTGACATTTTTGCACGAAACAAGGGAAAGGAATGGAAAGGGCAGACCATAGCAACCTTTCTGGCGAGGTTGGTTGAAAAGGGCGTCCTGCATTCCACCAAACAGGGCCGCGCCAACACCTACACCCCCCGCATTTCCCCGGAGGAATACAGGAGCAGAGAAGCAAAAAGCGTACTGGACACTCTATATGAGGGTTCCGTAAAAAACTTTCTAACGGCGCTTTACGATGGTAAGAAATTGACAAAGGACGAATTGGCTGAACTCAGGCGCTGGTTTGCAAAAAAGGCAGGTGAGGTAAATGGGTAGTCTGTTTTCAAATCTGCTTGCCATGTCCGTTGCGGGAAGTGTGGTTGTCGGGTTAATGCTGCTGTTTCAGCCTGTAACGAAGAAAATCTTTCCTGCAAAGTGGCAATACAGCATGGGGAAGATGGCGATAACCTTTTTTCTCGTGCCTGTTTCGCTCTTTGTTGGGAAACTTTTTCTGTTGCTGTCTGCTATCAAAAATTATCATTCCGGATTGCCGACTATACAAGAAGCATTAAGGTCAAACAGTTTTATGGACACGATGTATGAAAAGCATTTGTCTCCTGAAGTGCTGGAAGCAATTTTACTCATTTGGTTTGTGGGAGCAATAGTTTTTACCGCATGGCATTTCTATTGCTATCGTAGATTTACTAAAGAGCTTTGGGCGGATAGCATTCCCGTACCGAAGGATGCCGAAGCCGCCGTCTTTCTTTCCTCATGTAAAACGGTACTGGGTATTCACCGCGAAGTAAAGCTCATGCAAAATTGTAAAATTGCATGCCCTATGATAGTGGGGCTGTTTCGTCCCATGATATTGCTGCCAACCTTAAAAATGCAGGAAATTGACTTTAAGCTGGTATTGACCCATGAGCTTACTCACCTGAAACGAAAGGACTTATGGGTGAAAATGCTTGCTTTAGCTGTGGGGACCTTGCACTGGTTTAACCCCTTAGCCCATTTTCTCCGTAAGGATGTAAACACATGGTGTGAGTTGTCCTGTGACGAGGTGTTGGCATCGGAAATGTCCCATGGGGAAAGAAAACGTTATGGCGAAGCTATCTTAAATACGCTGGACATACATGCCAGCATAAAACGGACTTCTGTTCTTCACTATGCGAGAGCAGGAAGCACATAGAAAGGAGATTAACCATGTTGTTAAACGTTAAGAAAACTAAGAGACATATTGCGGCTTTTGCTGTTGTAGCAGTCCTTGCAATTTGTATTGTCGGAACGGCTGTATCCGCTTTTGCTGCGGAGAATATTCCCAAACCGGATGCTCCCAAGTTGAATGATGGTAGTAATGGCCATTTCAGGGCAACTGCTAATGAAATACAACTCAAAGCGCTAAATCGTTTGTATAATACCGACATAAGCTTTGGAGAACTGGTAAAAGCCGTATACCCAGAAGCGTTGGCACACATACCAGAGCAAACTCTGCAAAATATGTATGAAACCAAGGTTATTTGGCCAAACCAGGATACTTCCTCTAATACAGAAACAACTTACGCAACAGAATTATGATAGTTCTCAAGCTCATAATATCATGGGTTTATCACCGAAGGGATGCTTTAATAAAATCATTCATGAATTATTATCATTGTAAAGGAGGTTCTTGATTGAATTTTGATGTTTCGTTCAATTTGTTGTCGGTAGCAGTCTTTTTATTATTATTCTTTTTGCTTTTATCAGTTATTTTACTTTATAGTCGCTCCAAGCAGATCCATTCCATATTCTTTTGGATTGTTAGCATCTTAGGTGCAGTTATAGTATCTTATATAGTCTCTCTGCTAATATAGACTGGTAACCAGATAAGATAGATACGGTATGTGGCTACTGATAATTATATTTAGCTTATATGCTCTAAATGTATTATGTGACGGTATGCGGGACGGCAAACAGGAAGGCGCCGCAAGAAAAGAAAAAGCCCTTGAATCCGCTTGTATCGCGATTCAAGGGCAATTATTGCTGGTGCCGATGGCCGGAGTCGAACCGGCATGGAAGTTATCCGCCGCATTTTGAGTCCCTCAATATCACCGGAAGCATCGGGAATACAACGTACTCTACCGGAATTTTCGGACCCCCAAAAACCTTGTATAATGCGGGTTTGCGGCACTTAAAACCCAGAAACCCACGTCACTCCAAGGCTCTCTCAAAAGAGCGGTTTTGACATCAATTTTGGACGTTGGAGGGATATTGGAGGGATATGCAGGAGGGATATCCGGACTGTCTGCCGTCAGAACGTCGAACGTGTAGTAATCAAAAACCAATATTGTAACAGTCATCCTACCATTGACAAATATTTTTAGGAGTTGATGACTGTGAAAAATCAAGAATATTACGAGCAGCTTTTTGAGCCGTATCCTGATGTCGTTACACTGGATGAATTCAGAGCTATGTTGGGCGGCATTGGAGAAACCACGGCACGAAAGATCTTGCACGGAAAACATATAAAGTATTTTTTCATCCGCAGTACCTACAGGATACCTAAAGTATGGGTTATCGAGTATGTGTTAAGCGACCATTACGCCCAGTACCGGCAAGAGCTAAAAGTACAGGTTTAGCAATAATAAAATATGGAATGAACAAGAGGATATGGGGTTTTTGCTCATGTCCTCTTTTCATATATAAATATACAGGACATGTGACTGGTGACAGCTTCGTAAAATTATGTTGCTTAAAACCGGCATAATGCCTACATATGGTCTGCGTTCGTCTCTGTTACCGTGACACGCCGAAGGCAACGCAAAAACGCAGCAGCAGAATAAGTCGGGTAACCTGTTTTGATAGGCTGTCCGCGCCGTTATTTTGCTGACCGTCTCAAAAAGACTTTAACTCATTTGTTGATATTTAACTTTCTTTTGGTTATAATATTATTGTTGAGTTAAAAGGAGGCGAGCCAATGGAATATATCACAGAAACACTTGGCGTTAACGTAGCGCGCGCTGAATGGAAGCAGGCAGACAAACTGCCGCATTTCCTGCTGAACGAATACCGCTTTGAAGCTGTCAGCATCGGCGGTACACAGTGCCTGTTTCTGAAGCCTGCCACTGAACTCAGCGCCATCAACGTAATTAAAAAACACTTAAAGCGGCTGCGCGAGATATGTAAATGGCCGGTCGTATTCGAGTTGCCTGCCATTACCCGCCAGAGACGAACATCGTTCATCGAAGCAAAAATCGCATTTGTTATTCCGAGGAAACAGATATATTTGCCCTTTATGGGCGTCCAGCTTCAAGACCGTTGCGACAGCGAAACAGCAATCACGCCGGTTTTGGAAAAGCTTCAGCCCTCCGCGCAGATGCTTCTTTTCGCGTTTATTACAAGGAAAAATAAGCCGATGTATCTGAGCGACATGACAAAGTGGTTCGGTTTTTCGGCCATGACTATTTCCCGCGCGGCCAATCAACTGACGCAAGTAGGATTAGCCTCGAAAAACAGCGACGGCGTAAAGAAGGTGCTCGTTTCGGATATGACGCCGCAAGCCCTGTATCAGAAGGCGAAACCGTATCTGATAAACCCAGTTCGGAAAACCGTCTATATCAGCCGGACTGTGATCACGCCGGAGATGTTCCGTGCGGGACTGAGCGCCATTGCGGACAGGAGTATGCTAAATCCGCCCATGCCGGAGGTTTGGGGAACGGTGCAGTCCGAAAAAGCCATCTCCAATGCCGGCGCGCGTCTGATAGACGCGGAAAAACAATGCGCGCTGGAGCTATGGAAGTACGACCCCCGCCTGATATGCGGAGACGGCAAAGCGGATGCTCTGTCTCTGGCCGTCAGCCTGAAAGATGTGGCGGATGAGCGTGTGGAACAAATGCTGGATGAAATATTGACGGAGGTGTGGTAAATGGTATCGGGAATTGAAAGCTTCAAGAAGTGGTTTGCCGGTTACAGCGACCAGTACGCGATCATCGGCGGTACAGCCTGTAATTTGCTGATGAGCGAAGACGGTTTGGATTTTCGCGCCACCAGAGACATCGACATGGTTCTGGTCGTCGAAAGCCTCACTCCTGAATTTGGCATCCGGTTTTGGGAGTATATAATCGCCGGAGGCTATGAACACAAGAAAAAAAACACAGGAGAGCCGCAGTTCTATCGCTTTATCAATCCGAAAAGCGGAGATTTTCCGTTTATGATAGAGCTGTTTTCACGCCGTAGCGAGGCCATCGTCTTACCGGAGGACGCGGTTCTGACGCCGTTGCCTCTGGATGATGAACTATCCAGCCTTTCCGCGATACTGATGGATAACGACTATTACCGGTTTCTGCTGGACGGAAAGGTGCTGATCGACGGAATTTCCATTCTGGACGCAGGCCACCTCATTCCCCTCAAAGCAAAAGCATGGCTGGACCTATCCGGTCGCAAAGCGGCGGGAGAAAACGTAGACAGCAAGAACATCAGAAAGCATAAAAACGATGTATTTCGTCTCAGTGTATTGCTGACGCCAGAAACAAAAGTCACGGTTCCCGACAGCGTTTATGCGGATATTTCGGAATTCCTTTCCGCAATGGAAACCGAACAGGTTGACCTGAAACAGTTTGGAATTCGAAATCAGACAAAAGAAGAAGTCCTCGGCAAAATAGCGGCGGTATATGTCAAGGAATCGTCTGCCGGCGTTTAATTCCACCTGCCCCGCTACTCTAGCGTGGGTACAAGTTCCTGTTGTCACTGGTAGCAGCTTGCAAAATCATTGCTCAAAGCGGCATAACACCTACATATTTCAGAAGCAGTGTTTTATGGAGTTAAAAAAAAATAAGCGCCGATATGCAAAGGAAAAGGATGTTAGTTTCGCTGACATTCTTTTTTTATAAAACAATTTTGCGGAAAGCCATTTGTTTTATTCACTGGATAAGGCAAGCGACTTTTTTGCGTGTAAAGGAGAAAACAGAAATATCAAAGGTAATTGCCCCGGCCAATCAGAGAGGAGGGATGGGAAAATAACCACGGCGGTAAACCTGGGGTGTGCTTATGTTCTCTTTTTCTTTATAAAGCTAGGGAATATTTGTCTATAATAGTTCTGGCAATGGAATATGCCACCCGTATTATCCAAAGTAAATCAACATAAAACATATTAAAACTCAATTATTATTTATAAATCGTATTACTCTTTGTCGTTTTTGAATGTATAATAAAGAACATGGTAAATACATACAGACGTTGTTTCTTTGCCAGAAGGGAGATTATCATGGGTGAAGCTGAAAATAGGTGGCTTTCAATGACTGAAATATGTCAGCATCTCGGAAGGGGGCGCGGACGTTTTCTTGGACCTTAAACAGCCAACCCCAGACTTCTTCTGTAATTTAAAGGACTCATTCCACCTAGCGATAACTTGATCCGTTCTGATGAATACCACTTTATATATTCATCGAGTTGCTCTATAAACTGATTTATTGTAATACCAGTCCAGTGGCGATTGTAAAACATCTCATTTTTGAGTCTGCCAAAGAAGCCTTCACAAGCGGAGTTATCAGGCGAACATCCTTTCTCTGACATCGAGCGTGTCAGTTGAGCCTTTTCCACTCGTTCTATCCAACCCGGCCAACGATAATGGCTGCCACGGTCTGTATGAATTACGGGATGCTCACCCTCTTTAAGTACAGAGAGTGCCTCATCAAGCATTCTATTAACTAATTCCGCATCTGGTGATGTTCCAATGGTCCAACTTACTGGCAGCCCATCGAAGCAATCAATTATGGGAGACAGATATATTTTCCCGGCTGGGATACGAAATTCCGTTATATCAGTTAGCCATTTTTCATTTGGCCTGTCCGCATGGAAATCACGATTAATAACATTCGCGACTTCCGGGCTAATTTCGCCTTTGTATGAGCTGTATTTCCTGCGCCTTATACCGGGTACGATTAATCGCTCTTCCTTCATAATCCGGCGAATTACCTTTTCTGATATGACTGTGCCAGATGATTTAATTACAGAATGGATTCTGCGATAACCGTAACGACTGGAAGATTCATTAAAGGCTTTCTTTACTTCTTTACGTAAGTCAGCATATTTATCACTTTGGTTCAGGATAAAGGCTTGGTAACAATAGCTGCTTTTGGCCATATGAAGAATTTGAAGAAGATCCTTCAGAGGATATTTTCCTCTTAGGGCATTAATCACTATGGCCTTTTCATGATTAGTGAGTGTTGCAAGACTAATGCCCTTTTCTTTTTTTATGACTTCTGCGGCTTTTTCTAATATGTCCCGCTCCAGCTGCAGTCGGTAAATTTCTTTTTGCAGTTCATCTACTTGTTTGGTCAGGTGCTCTTTTTCAGCCAGTAAATCGGTTATTTGCTCTTTATGTTTGACATCAGTTGATGTGTTTGAATTTTTATCTTTCTTTGCCATTTTTGGTTCGCGTCCTTCTTTTAAAAGCTGCCTTTTCCAATCATATAGGACTTCACGGGATACTCCAATTTCATCGGCAACCTCTTTAGCGGGTTTGCTTCTTGAGCACAAGGAAATGACTGCTTTTTCTTTTTGTTCACGCGTATATTTTATCTGTAATCCTCCTGACCGACAATATTTCTTTTCGTCAGGGGCCAGCTCCTTGATCCAAGCGTCAAGTTCAGGCCTACTAGGATATCCTAGGATCCTAACTGTACGGGAAATGCATTTGCCGTGCTCCAAGTAGTAAGCAACAGCCTTTTGACGTTCTTCTTCGCTGTATTTTGACTTTCTTATGTAATCCTCATGAAGATCACCATTTTTGATGTACTCTTTGTACCAGTTGATAAGCGCTCCCTTTGAAGGGTATCCTAGTTCACGTATTACTGTTGCATAACTCATATCGTACTGTATTAATAACTGGACAGCCTTAATTCTTTTCTGATAGGTAAACATGCAGAACCTCCCTGGTTTTATATTAGGTCCAGGATTTTGTCCGCACCCCCAAAACGCTAATGAAAAGTGAAGGCTTTTCACAACGACAAGTAGCTCGAACACTAGAAATCCATCGGACTACAGTTAAGAAATATTGGGATATGACCCCGGACGAGTATCATGACACCATACTTGAACCGGCCAAGAAATCCAGTCTTGAGCAGCATAAAGAACTGATTTTATCCTGGCTGAGCACTTACCCGGAAATTACCGCAGCTCAGATACATGACTGGCTTAAAGAAAAATACAGCCTGCAACTCGCAGAGAATAGTGTCAGAAGATATGTCAGGATTTTGCGTATTGAGTATGATATAAAGCCGGTTGCAGGTATCCGAGAATATGAAGCAATACAAGATCCGCCCATGGGGCTGCAGATGCAAGTAGATATTGGCAGCATATCAGTAGAGAACATACGAACCAGACGATACCAGAAGCTTTACTGTATAGGATTTGTACTCTCCCATTCCCGATATAAATACGGAGTATGGTTTCCATCACCGCCCGAGGCCCAGGACATGGTAAATGCCATCCGTTCCTGTTTTGAATGGATGGGAGGTAAACCCAGAGAACTGGTATTTGACCAGGACCGATTAATTGCATCCATACTTCCTATCGCCCTCAATAAATATGAAGAAAAAATAAAACTCGGCAGTACTTAACCTCTCCGATGTATACAACTACACTCTAGAAGGATATAATATAGAGTGTAATCGTACCAAGAGGAGGTGGCGCAAAATGAAGCATATTGATAAAATCCGAGAGGCTCTTGAACAAAACAATGGAGTAATTACCGCTTCACAGGTCACCGCAGCCAATATACCCAGGCATTATTTGAAAAAAATGCTGGACATGAAGCTCCTGGTTAAAATTGACCGGGGAATTTATAGCAAGCCGGAAATATGGGAAGATGAAATGTATGTCTTGCAGTACAAATACAGCCGGGGCGTTTTTTCCCATGAAACGGCCCTGTACCTTCATGGCCTGACGGACAGGACACCCCATAAATATGTCATGACGTTTCCCTACGGGTATCATGTCAAATCCCTCAAACAAGAAAATGTTACTATTAGAAAGTCCGTGCAAGATTTATATGAACTCGGAGTGACTACCGGCTTTTCTCCCTGCGGTAATCCGATCCGCCTGTACGATGTGGAACGGACGCTTTGCGATATTGTGAAGGGAAACAATACCTGCGACATCCAGATCGTCAATCAGGCGATGAAGCAATATGCCAGAATGCCGGGGAAAAATATCACCAAGCTATTCGACTATGCCGCGAAGGTGCGGGTAAAGCCCAAAATACTGAACTATATGGAGGTTTTGCTATGACAGCCAAGAACCCCATGCAATTGAAGGCATATATAAAAAGATGGCCGCCGAAAAAAACATTTCCGCCCAGCTTGTCATGCAGAACTACATGTTGGAACGGTTATTGGAACGTATTTCCGTATCCAAATATCAATCCAATCTGATTTTGAAAGGCGGCTTTTTGATTTCAGCCATTGTCGGACTGGATACCAGGGCGACGATGGACCTTGATACCACCATCAGAGGCTTTGACGTTACCCATGATACGGTCAGGAGAATTTTTGAGGAAATCGGCTCTACTCTCGTTGAGGATAATGTCAAATTTGAAGTGCTGAATACTTCCGATATACGGGAAGGTGATGATTATCCGCCGCTGGCCGTTCCCCTTTCCGTGGATGTTACCACCGGAGACAAAATCACGCCCAGAGCCATAGAATACTCTTTCAAGCTTTTATTTGAGGACAGGACGATCAAAATCATGGCTTACAATCTGGAAACGGGGCTGGCCGAAAAGCTGGAAACCATAGTGACCCGTGGAATTGCCAATACCAGGCCGAGAGATTTTTATGACATTTACATTCTGTATCAGCTCAGAGGCCATGAATGCGACAGGTCCGTATTAAAAAGCGCGTTAGAGGAAACCGCGTCCCGACGCAAAGCCTTGCCGTCATGTTAAATTATAAGGCTGTTCTGAACACCATTGCGGAAAGCGAACAAATGAAAGGGTTTTGGCGGAAATACCAAACAGACTTTGACTATGCGAAGGACATTGATTGATTTTACGGATATCTGCCATTTGATTGTTCAAATTTTCGCTGAAATTGGTTTTTGAAAATATACAATAAAACTCTATCCTTATGATATTTTGAGTTTGTTTGTATTTCTTGAATCCCTTGTAGGCACTGAGAGATCAGCGTCTTTTTATAGTGCTGAAACGAATAAATGCGCTTTATCGCTGCTTTATTCATTGATTCGAGCAAAGAACTATAATATGATTAGATTGTCATTATAAGGGAAAAAGAATTAAAACCTTTCGGAAAGAATTTGGCTGAATTGCGACTTTGCGAAAGTTAACCGGAAAGCCGGTATATCTTTACAAAAACGGAGAGGAAATCTTGGGGTTATGGATATAGAGGCGTTTACCCTTCGCGAAAAAATGCTGAAGCTGCGGGAAGAACTGCTGGCAGTCGAGGAAGACCGTCTGGCAGGATGCACGGGAGTTACCTCCGATGAACTGGACAAATACCTGGACGGCATTATTGACGAGGTGGAGCATGGGAAAAGAAGCTTCAGCATAAGGTGATTTTTTCCGGCCGCACCCGTCAGATGCTGGTGAGCCATGTCTATTTTCTGGCGCAGAAAAGCTCCTCGCCGCTCGCAATATTAAAGAAATAATATTCTATTATTATGATTTTTTCGATACTGAAATCATGAAACGGACTATTACTAATAAATATATCAACTTTGTTAATGTGAGTGATTTTTGGATTAGTTTTATTTAAGCATGTTTTGGAGAATATACGGCATCGTATAATAGCACGGAAATCTTTTCGCCAAGGGTTGCAAGCAACTTTAATGCTCAAGGATAAATGATTCACTACCTGAGGAAAAATAAGATGATGAATTGGAACATGGAAGAATTATTCCTTAGGATAGATAGATCAGTACAGCGTCTAACAGTGGCTTCAGGCAGAGGACGATCGGCTCCTTAGGCCTACACCTCTTCGTCGGGGACAAGCACCGCCAGGGAGAAGGGCTTCGATCCCTCCACCGTAGACGCTGAATTTTTGCTTGCTAAGCGGCAGTATCAGACCATCACGGGCCGTGCGAAGAATCAGCGACTGGCTTTGTCTGGAAAACGGACTGTCTATCATCGAAGATCCCAAGCGGGGGAGCAAGCATTATAGCAAGTGGATGGGGGATAGAAAGCCGTCGCCCTATCAGGAAAAACTGCGGCTTGCCATCGATGCCGCCCTTGCTCAAAAACCCGGCGATTTTGAAAACTTTTTACGACTGATTGGGGATTTCGGTTATGAAATCAAACAAGGAAAAAACCTGGCTTTCCGCGCAGACGGGCAAAAGAAATTTACCCGTCTGCGCTCCCTGGGCGACGGCTACGGCGAACAGGACATTCGGGACATTATCGAGGGCAAGCGGACTCTTTCGTCCAGCCGGTCAAAGGCGGCGCAGAGAGAACCGCAAAAGGTCAATCTGCTGGTGGATATCCAGGCCAAACTTCTCACCGGAAAAGGCCCCGGCTATGAACGCTGGGCTAAGGTTTTCAACCTCAAGCAGATGGCGCAGACCATGAATTATCTCACCGAAAACAATCTGCTGGAATACGCCGAATTAGAGGGAAAGGCGGCGCATGCCACCGCCTATTTCAATGCGTTGTCCACGCAAATCAAGGCCGCCGAAACCCGTATGGCCGAAATCGGAAATCTGAAAGCCCACATCATCAATTACTCCAAAACCCGCGGGGTTTATACCGCCTACCGCAAGTCCGGGTACAGCAAAAAATTTTACGCTGCCCACACGGACGATATCCTTTTGCATAATGCGGCAAAGGCAGCATTTGATGCGCTGCCCTTTAAAAAAATCCCCACCGTCAAGGCGCTTCAAACCGAGTATGAAACGCTGTTGGCCGAGAAGAAAAAAGCCTATTCCGAGTATATCATCGCCCGGAAAGAAATGCGGGCATTGCTGACAGCCAAAGCCAATGTGGATAGGCTGTTAGGTCCTGCTCCGGCCATGCCGGAAAGAGAAAATGAGCGGTAACAACGGTGAAACCGCCCGCGCATTTCAAGCGTCCGCAAGGACGCGCAGCCGCTCCCCGAAGGGAGCGTTCAACAGGGGATTGGGGATACCCCCAACAAGCAATTTTTGCGATATTGACCGGCAGGGAAATTGAGCAAAAAGCAAGGGTGTGTACAACCTTGCCCTGCTTGCCAGATGTATTTTTTTCTATTCCCTATGGCTGAAAGACTGTTTTTAGCAATAGGAAACTCAATTCGTTTTCTCTTCTTTTTACTACATTATTTTCCAAGAAAGTATTGATGTATTAACTCACATGGTGTAGATTAATATTAAACTACACCATGTGAGTTAAAAAGAGAGTATAGGAATACTGCTGCAAAGTATTTTATGGAATGTTCACAAATGGTTAATATCAACTCGTTTGGGGGTGAATCCAATGGGCCTTTCAAATTAAAATGTGGTTTTGCAGGCAACAACGTAGGAAGTTTACTTTGGAAAAAGGAGTGTGAATTTAAATGCTAAAATCCAAAAAAGTTGTTTCATTGTTGTTGGCAATGGCGATGGTGTTAAGCATAGGTTGCTTAAGTGCGTCGGCAGAGTTTGAATATCCATCCTGGACTTCTGTTAATCCAGATGGAGCTAAGGCAGTTTCGAGAGTAAACACGGACGGGACAGTGACGGAGTTGCCTACCTTTGAAGAGGCTTATGCATATCTTGATTACGAATCTGCGCCTGATGATGTTAAAGAATTAATCCTAGAGGCACGTCGCAGTATAGTGTATGGTGAGAATTCGTGGACGGTAGATGGACACGTAAGTATCGTGCATCCAGATGGAACGGTGGAGCAACTTCCGGAATTTAAGGATTTGTATCCTGGTTGGAGTTTAGAACAATTATCTTTGAAGGGTGATTCCAACACAACAAGCGCGTATACACCTCAAGCAGCTAATTTCGCTGGGAATGTGGATATTCCTCCGGTAGTTAGCGGGCAAACGGGAAATGAGTTTTACACGTTCAATTCTGCCCATACCTATACTGATACTTGGGCTAGTTCTCTGCCTGGCGATAGAATTAATATAGGTTACAGAGATGTTGACGCGAATCGAGAGCTTGGTTATGCTTCTAATCTTCAATTAGGACAACATGCTCAATTGCAATATGTCACAGGCGTTAGGATTGCTGTACGTTGCAGTACATACAGCACGCCAGGAGAAGGTTTTCTGAATGTAGTGGGCTTTAATTAACCAATTTACGGAATCAAAATAATGGCTTTAAGAGGAATTTCTGCAGTTAAGAGGGCGAGATTTCTGATTCTTATCTACCATTATTTTACTTGATGGGTACAAGGGAACGGCAGATTGCGTGAAACTCTTTCCATGACATACCAACCTCAGATTTAAGCTGCATTTAGGTGGTTAAAGCTAGGAGGGTGTTGAGTTTCCACATAGCCGGCGGTTCTCTTGTCTCACTCCATACTAAATCAGACTCCGGCCATATGGCCATATCATATAAGTTAAGGAGGTTTCCATGAACAAAATTCAGCGAATGCCAGATGCAGAAAATAGATTATAAATCTAAACTTACGGAAAGTTTAGCCGTCCCTTTAAATGCTTGTCAGACAGTAAGTAAAATCGTCGTTAAGGGCCGACGGAGCATCGTTTAGCTATTGTAAGATTTTATCGCAAAGTATTTTTAAGAAATGTTCACAATATCAAGTCTGTATTTGAGGGGGGTGAATCCAATGGGCCTTTCAAATTAAAATATGGTTTTGCAGGCAACAATAGGGGAAGTTACTTTGAAAAATAAAAGGAGTGTGAATTCAAATGTTAAAATCCAAAAAATTTGTTTCAATCTTATTGGCAATGATGATGGTGTTAAGCATAGGCTGCCTAAGTGCGGCGGCAGAAGAGCCGGCAGATACAACATCCAGGGGCTACCAATTAATAGATGGAGATGTTTATGATCTGCATGGCAATTTATTAATTAAGCTGTATGATGGACTTACTGCGGATGGATACGCCCTTGACCCCAATTTTACTGTTCATGATCCAAGTACTTATGTGGAAATTGATGAAAATGAGATTTCACCAATGACAACTGACATTTTTTACGGAACCAAATATTTAAATAAGAACATTGATGGTAATCAAGGTGTGCAAGTGGGGAGTGACTTTACAGTCAGCTCTAGTGAACCCAACTGCCGTTTGACTTATGAATCAGGAATACCAAGCGGTGTAAATTTTGGAGTATATAATGTTACTAAAGGGACTGCTGTGGATTGGGTACCTAACGTTCTGCCGGGAAAATCTTCAAGAAATGTTGAGACTTATAATGCTTCAAGACCAAATGATGTGTATCGAGCTACAGCGAGTGCAGAAGGTTCTGCAGGTCAGGCAAGCTTGCGAGTTGTAAAGGAATTACATTCGTGGAAATGTTGGCTGAAATGAATGTTGGGAAAGCATTCATTTCGGCTGTTCTTTCCTTAAAAACATAGCGGCTATATAGATAAATTGAGGAGGTTCCCATGAACAAAATTCAGCAAATGTCAGACGCAGAAAAACAGATTATGGAGCTCATCTGGGCCGCTGGCCATCCTATTACTACCAGAGAGATTATTGCCAATTTGCAGGAAGATAATAAGTGGAAGCAAAACACAGTCATTACGTTTTTGGCCCGACTGATGGAAAAAGGGATTCTTAAAGCTACGAGAATAAGCAAGGCAAATTATTACGAGCCGTGTATAACGGAACAGGAATACCGAAATTTTGAAACCAAGCAATTTATCGCCGATATTCACAAAGGTTCGGTATTCGGGTTTATAAGCGCCTTATGCGATAATGGCGACCTGACGAAAAAAGACATTGAAGAACTTATGAAGCGGCTGAAGAAGTAGGTGGCAGTATGTTCTTAGACTTGTACAATCATATAATGATTATGTCGGTTGTTGGTGGAGGGCTATACCTTATTCTGAAGCTTTTAAGCTTCTTGACGCTCAGATATTTTACCGCAGCTTGGCATTATTTCTCCGGTTTGTTTTTGAGTACATTTTTTCTTATCCCTTATTATACCTTGCTATCCAGGTTTGATTTGCAATTCATCCCCAAAGTTGATGAACTGGTGTTGCTTCCTCAAACTGTATTAAACTCATCTTCTCCGATTAAATCGGCGGTCGAGACAGTAGCAGTATCACCTGGAGAAAATTATACACTCTATTCCTACCTTGAATGTATTCCCTATCTTTTAATGGCCGGGACAGTGATATTTACAGTAATGATTATTACCCGGAATTATAGGCTAAATCAACGTATATTCAGAGCGTGCCGGTTAGCGGCTGATCAAGAGGTTTTGGAGATATTTGCAAAGTGCAAACAAGAATTAGGGATAGGAAAGGAGATACCGCTATACATTTCTGCTTATATAAACACGCCTTTTCTCAGCGGTATCTCCAAACCCCGTATCGTATTGCCGAACATCGAATTTGTCGCAGAAGAATTACGCTATATTTTTCTTCATGAACTGACCCACTGGAAAAATCATGACGCATGGCTAAAATCCTTAATGCTTTTCATCAATGCCGTCCATTGGTTCAACCCTTTAGCTTACCTGGCCAGACGTGATATTGACCGCTTGGGGGAGGCGTTTTGTGACGAAAGCGTTACCCGTTCCATGAATCGGGAGGAGAGGAGGCGATATTGCGAATTAATCTTAAACGTACTCTGGCATGTTTCCGAACCAAATAACATATGTTCCGCTTTTAGTGACAAGCGGAATCTCAAAAGGAGGATTTCTATGATTATGAAAGCTGAAAAGAGTAAAAAATGGGTTCGCATGTTCGCAGTGGCAGTAACATTGACACTGGCGATGACGGGGACAGCCGCGGCATATGCTGCAACGGCTGGAGGCGCGGAAATGATAATAGACTCCCCAGCGCCCATAAGCGCAAATGTTTTAAGCGGCGCAAACGCAGGCCTCCTAGTGGCGGAAGCAGATGGATTCACCCCCGCACAATCGGAAGCATTACCGGAATCAGAGGTCTATTCGATTTCGAAAGACCATGTTCCCATGGGAACGGTTTATTGGGCTGACACAACAATCCCCTACCATACCGAGATGAGATTTACCTCGTCAGCATCCGGCGGGTATTTCATAATAGGAAGCGGTATTACAGCAACGTTTAAGTTCAGCATAAAAGGCGGCAGCAGTGAAAACATCCGGGTGGCTTTTAAAAACAGGAGCGGCAACATAACTGTTTTATTTGAAGGTTCGGCCAGCTCGAAAACGGTATATTATACACCGTCTCAAGATACCGAGGGCAATTTTTATGTTTGGAATAAGGGAGTCGCTGATATTACCCTGACCAATATATCTTTAAGGTACTAAGCTTATTTAGGAACTTGCTGCCTAGAGGAAAAGACAAATCAAATGAAAACCACAAAATATAAAAAAACCTTTTCATTATGCTGGAAATTCTAAGGAAGTTTTTCGATACCGCTGCGAAAATTAATTTATCGGAGGTAAACTCCTTGCAGAACGACGGAAATTAACTTATGCAAGAAAATTGAATAAGCAGTTCAAGAAATTTGAGGCTCCTGCTTCGTATTTTTGCCAAATCAGAGCGTAAGCTGCAAGGTTTTCTTTGGCTTACGCTTTTTCATTGTCGTTTTTTTGCTGGATAGGACGAAAAAACAACAGCTTTTGTTGTGAAAAGGAAGCCGTAATATCGGGCAGTGGGATAGTTATAAAAATTTTTCTATACAACCCTGTATTTTATGCGTCTCATTTCAATGTATAGGGCGAGAGGAGAGGAAGCCCTATGAAAAGGAGTGCTGAAATCTATAAGGCGGTAGAAAAAGCGTTTTGCGCCTACATAAAAATCGTACTGACCCGTTCGTCACGGGGATATTTCCGCGCCCAATACAAGCATTTCATCCGGAGCATCCCCTTGGAGGAAGTGAAGGAAATCAACCTGTGCTCCGAAGCCGACATAAAAATTAATATTCCTGTTTTCAATGGGGACAAGCTGAATGAATACATGGAAAACGAAATCCTGTCTGCGGTTGTCAGCACGCTCCATGCAAAGGACAAGCAGTTGCTCTACCTGAAATATTACGAGGACAAGACCGATTATCAGCTTTCCCTCATATTCGGCGTGACGCAGCAGAGCATCACCGAGCGGAAAAACCGGATTCTGAAAAAGCTGAAAAATCGATTTCAGATATGAACCGGCCGTTTTCTATCTGATCCGCGCCCCTCCTGCTTCCGTAAAAGCCAATGACTTTACGGAAAGGACATGCCGGAAATAATGGATTTAATCGAAGCGGCCCAGCATGGTAACGAGTGGGCGATGGAAACCCTTATCCGGCAGTTTGAACCGCTGATTATCAAAAAATCCTGCCTGTTCGGAAAACTGGACGAGGATTGCAGGCAGCATTTGACGCTGGAATTCATACTGGCGGTACACAACTTTGACCTAAAGCGGTTTGAGACATAAATATATAAGGCTTGCGGAAAATTTTTCTCTGCAAGCCTTATTTTTGCCCTGTATTCTGCGGGGCTTTTTTCAATGTATAGGGGTGAGAAGGCAAGATGTGAAGAGTGCCGCCAGAGTAACGAGATACCCCTTATGTACTCCCAGTTCTGTTACCACTACCAAAAGTATTCGGAGAAAAAACGTGCTTCCATGCACGTCCCCAGAAAACCAGGCGAACAGTTGGAAGTTGACTGGGCAGGACAAACCGCTGCCCTGGTAGACCACGATACCGGAGAAATAGTTCCGGCTTACGTTTTTGTAGGAGTACTATCCTACAGCCAATATGCTTACGTAGAATCATTTCTATCAATGAATCTGGAAAGCTGGATAAATGCTCACGTAAACATGTACCGCTATTTTGGAGGCTCTACCTGGATCATCGCAGCTTTGCGTAATCAAAAGTTTTTTACTTTAGCAGAACTAAACCAGGAGATTAAAGTAAAACTGGATGAGTATAATAAGCGCCCATTCCAGAAAAAAGACGGCAGCAGGCTCAGCATCTTTCTTGGGGAAGAAAAACCGTTGCTGATATCGTTACCTGCTGCACCCTTTGAACTGGCAGAATGGAAACAAGCCACCGTTCAGTTCAATTATCATATAGCTGTTGATAAAATGCACTACTCAGTTCCATATGAGTACATTAAGCAAAAGGTAGATATCAGGCTCACACGCAACATGGTGGAAGTTTTTTATCATAACAACCGGATTTGTTCGCATAAAAGGCTTTATGGACAGCTGGTCAATATAGCACCATTGAAGGCCATATGCCTGAGGAACATCAAAAATATATTCAGTGGAACGGTCAGCGTTTCGTAGAATGGGCCGGAAAGATTGGTCCCAATACAGTAGTTACGGTTACATCTATCCTTAATACCTATAAGGTTGAACAACAAGGCTACAAACGTGTATGGGACTGTTAAAGCTAGCTGATAAATATTCTACCGAGCGATTGGAGGCTGCCTGTAAAAGAGCTTTATCTTACACCCCGCATCCCAGCTTAAAGAGTGTGAAAAACATCCTGGTTACTGGTCAGGATAAAGTCGATAAAATTTCCCAACCACACACTTCTGAAGCGGAGCGCTACGGTTTTACCCGTGGCGCAGAATATTACGGGGGTAAGTGATTATGATTAACGAAAGCACTTTTAACAAAATGATTGAGATGAGGCTTACTGCCATGGCTGATGCTTACCGTATGCAGATCAATGATAATTCCCTTAATGAACTGTCATTCCAAGAACGGATGGGACTTTTAATAGATATCGAGTACCGCAGCCGTAAGAACAACAGGTTAAAAAGACTCATTAAAAAAGCCTCTTTCGATCAGCCACAGGCTTGTATAGCTGATATTAATTACACTGCCGATCGCAAGTTGGATAAAGCCTTAATAACAAGGCTGGCCAATTGTGGTTATATAGCCGACAAGAGCGATTTTGTAAAAAACGCTTCCGTGGTCTTCGAACGCAACAAAGATGAGGCCGGTAAACTTAAAAAAGAGATGGAGGAAAAAGAGAGCCGTTATC
>ENA-UOOI01002001-UOOI01002001.1-fermentation-metagenome-genome-assembly--contig:-NODE-2001-length-19046-cov-3.734822_pt1 | contig 19046 bp, 11 predicted proteins | sample MGYA00245779_ERZ724027 | MGnify/ENA primary metagenome ERZ724027 (study PRJEB28704, sample SAMN03018318) | fermentation metagenome | biome: anthropogenic terrestrial biome; feature: soil; material...
ATAGATACTTCGGATAATGTAAAGGTTTCTATCAATAGCTTGCTTGAAACCATCCTGCTTGCCCTCGTTATTGTGGGTCTTGTTGTTTTATTATTCCTGGGGCGATGGAGGGCTACCGTAATTATCATGGTGGCTATCCCCATTTCGCTCATTGGATCGTTCATCTATTTGTATATCACGGGAAACACCATTAATATTATTTCGTTGTCGGCACTTTCGATCTGTATCGGCATGGTAGTGGACGATGCAATAGTGGTACTTGAGAATATTACCTCGCATATTGAACGTGGTAGTCGTCCCCGGCAAGCGGCGATTTACGGTACCGAAGAGGTCTCGCTTTCCGTGATCGCATCCACCTTAACCATTGTCGCGGCTTTCCTGCCGATGACTTTAGTTGGCGGTCTTGCAGGGGTAATGTTCAAACAGCTCGGATGGATGGTGACCATCATCATTACTCTTTCAATGATCATTGCGTTGACACTTACCCCGATGATGAGTGCCAAAATGTTGAGAGCGACGAAAGAAGCGAAAGTGAGTAAATTCGACAAATGGTATAACAAGCATATCCTTCCGTTGCTCGACAAATTAGACTTAGCTTATGGTAAGTTAGTGAACGGAGTGGTGAGAAAACGCGGTATTACATTGGGTGTGATTATAGGTATATTCATTATTGGGGCCGTAGTATCGGCTGTGACACTTAAAACCGAATTTATGCCGAGCTCTGATAATAATACCATCTCAATGACTGTGGAATTGCCTACAGGGACGAGGATGGAGTTAGCCCACACCACGGGTCAGCAGATCAATAGGCTGATAGAAGAGAAGTATCCTGAGATAGAGATCAATTCTTTTACTGTAGGGCAGGCTGATGAAGACAATATTATCGCCTCCATTCAAGAAAACGGAGCGCATATTATGAGTTTTAATATCCGTACGAAGGAGGCCAGGTTCAGGAAAAGATCCGTGGATGATATTTCGGACGACTTGCGCAGGGATCTTGAAGCTATCCCGGCAATCAGCAATTTTGTAGTGACACCCGGGGGAAATATGGGAGCTATGGGAGGCGGAAGCACGATGGATGTGGAGATCTATGGGCATGATTTTACCGAAACCGATCAGCTTGCCGCAGAAGTAAAATCTAAATTAGAGAATATCAAAGGTCTGCGAGACATCGTCGTTTCCCGTCAGGATTATCGCATGGAATACCAGATTGAGTTCGACCGGGAAAAACTCTCACTCAACGGTTTGAGTATGGGGACCGCTGCCGGTGCTGTCAGGAACCGCATAAACGGGATGACGATGACAAGTTTTCGCGAAGAAGGTGAGGAATATGATATCCGTGTACGTTATGACGAACAATCGCGCCAATCCTTGGAGGATGTTGAAAATATATTGATATACAATCCGATGGGCGTGGGAGTACGTGTGCGGGATTTGGGAAAAGTGGTGGAGAATTCTTCACTGCCTGAGATCGACCGTAAAGATCGCCAGCGAATAGTGACTGTGAGCGGCTCTCTCTATAACCGCGCTTTGAGCGATGTAGCCGCAGATGTGAGCAGTGCCGTTTCAACTTTGGATATTCCAACGGGAATACAAGTGGAGATAGGTGGTTCGATCGAAGACCAGCAGGAGTCGTTCTCCGATTTGACAATGTTGATTGTCATCGTTATCCTGTTGGTATATATTGTAATGGCATCCCAATTTGAATCACTCACATACCCGTTCATTATCATTTTTTCCATTCCGTTCGCGTTTATAGGCTCGTTGCTGTTACTTGCGATTACCGGTGAACCACTCGGAATTATGGGGCTCATTGGACTGGTCATGCTCGTAGGGATGGTGGTGAAGAACGGTATTGTGCTTGTAGACTATATCAACCTGAACCGGGAGCGGGGAATGTCGATCATCACGGCTGTTGTCCACGGTGGAAGATCGAGGTTACGCCCGGTTTTAATGACTACGCTTACCACAATTCTCGGTATGGTTCCATTGGCTATCGGCACAGGGCAGGGATCTGAAATGTGGCAATCGCTCGGTATTTCTATTATCGGAGGGATGACCTTTTCAACGGTTGTAACGCTTGTCCTTATTCCCGTACTTTACTCAATTTTCGGAGGAAACGGGGTGAAACGTCAACGCAAAAAACATTATGAGAAGATTTCCAGGCACAATAAAACCCTAACCATTATTAAACAAGCAGAAGGATGAGACCGGCATGAGAATCAATGTGACAAACGACTGTTGGCTGCGCCGATTTTCAATTCAACGGAACGAAGTGTAGTTAAGGTGAACAGTAGAATCAAGAGTCAAGAACCAAGACTATAGAAATTCCAAAATTCTTGGGACATCCTGGATTTCCCCACTTCTCCACTTCCAACTTCTAACTTCTAATTTCTAACTTCTAATTTCTAACTTCTAATTCAAAATTCAAATGAAAGCAGTTTTGATTATATTTGACCAGGCACACTATAGCCAGATAGAGAGAGACCTGCCTAAACTAAATATTCGGGGATTTTCGTCCTGGAAAGAAGTTTACGGCCGAGGCAGCAACACCGGGGAACCTCATTATGGCAGCCACGCATGGCCATCGGTAAATAATGCTATTATTACAATAGTTGAAAACGACAGGGTGCCGTTATTGCTTAAATATCTAAAAGAACTTGATAATGAGTATAACAATTTAGGGCTTCGTGCTTTTGTGTTGAACGTGGAAGATATGGTGTGATCCTGAAATCAAACATTTTCAATAAAATTGAAAATGCCTAATTTTAATGAACATACATTTAAGTCAGAAGCCGGGCATGGATGTGTCCGGCTTTTTTGGAGGGGTATAATAACAAAATATAGTTCATACAAATGAAGCGGTATATAATTCTGTTTCTTTCATTACTATTCTTTTTTTCGCCTGTTTTAGCACAGCGGAAAAAAGTCGGCCTGGTTTTAAGCGGGGGAGGTGCAAAAGGTGCGGCTCATGTGGGTGTATTGAAAGTGCTTGAAGAGGCAGGAATACCGGTTGATTACATTGCCGGGACAAGCGTCGGGGCAATTGTCGGGGGACTGTATTCGATAAACCACGACATTCATACGCTGGATAGTATGTTCAGATGCCAGGATTGGAGGTTTTTGTTCAGTGATGATATTGACAGGCGCTACAGAATGTATTCGACAGAAGAATACAGGGAAAAATATCTTGTCAGCTTACCCTATCATCTCAAACAAAGACAAGAAAACCCGGCAGGGCTTATTACCGGCCATAATTTATATAATTTGTTTTCCAATATGACTGTCGGATATCACGAAGTCGAATCGTTCAACGATCTCCCGATTCCCTTTGCTTGTGTCGCGGTCGATTTGGTTTCGGGGAAGCAAGTCGTATTGAATAAAGGCTCACTACCTAAGGCGATGCGGGCAAGCATGGCGATACCGGGCGTTTTAAAGCCTGTTGTACAGGATAATATGCTACTGATAGACGGTGGACTGTTAAATAATATCCCGACAGACGTTGTCATGGATATGGGTGCTGAGATCATTATCGGTGTCGATTTAAGCGTAGCCTGGAAAACAGATGAAGAGGTAAAACAATTATCCGGCATGTTGGGTCAGATAATGAATATCATTATTGAAAACGAGAATTACGAGAAAAATAAAAATAACATTGACTTACTTCTTAATCCCGACCTGAAAGGATTCGAGGTGACAAGTTTCTCGCAACAAAATATAGAAGAGATGATCCGGAGGGGCGAAGAGGTTGCAAGGAAGCATTGGGATGAATTAATACTGTTGAAAAAACAAATATATGAAGGGGTAGATGTTGAAGAACCACCTGAAAAAAGCAAATATATAATAGCGGATAGTTGGCAATTGGGAAATATCTCGTTTGACGGCATATCTGATTATGTTGAAAGTTGGTTAAGAAAACGTCTTCCTATAAAAGAAAATACATCCATATCGATGCAGGATATAGAAAAGACGATTGCTGTTCTGTATGGTACCGATCTTTTTTCTCAGGTAGAATATCAATTGGGTAATGATATCCCGCATCATATTCATTTTTCACTAAAGAACAAGCCGCTGAATAAATTGAATATCGGGGCACGTTTCGATTCCGAAGAATTTGCCTCTATATTGCTGAATACAACAATCAATCATCAGTTTATACGCGGATCGATTTTTTCGGTAACCGCCCGTTTGAATAGCAATCCATACCTTTTGCTTTCTGAACAAATCGGAAATACGTACGAGTCTAAAATAAGGCTTTCATACCGGATCAGGTATAACGATATTTCATTACGCGAAAAAAAGAGGACGGTTGATCATTTTACTTTTGTATCCCATTCACCGGAAATATCCTATTCGAGATCCGGCCATAATGTAAATTATGGAATTGGGCTGCATTACGATTATTTTAATTACAAAGAGAAGGTTTTTTATGAGGATTTTAAGGAATTTGCTTTAACGCCTGAAGGCTTTTTCAACTATTTCGCCGCGCTTACGTTTGACAGTCGCGATCAAAGCTATTATCCGACAAGAGGTTTCTATATGAATATGCAGGCCCAGATGTTTACCGACGATTTGATCAGGTATAAAAAAGACACGCCGTTTTTTTCTGTCATATGCGATCTGAACGGAATTGTCAGTTTCTTCGATCGATTTTGTATGATTCCATCCCTCCAAACCCGCATTCTTGTGGGTAATAATATTCCATTCATATATCAGAACTATATGGGAGGCGAACTTGACGGAAGATACCTGTCACAGCAGATCTCTTTCCCGGGTATCCAGAGGGTTCAACTTTTCGATAATTCGCTTCTTATTGCAAAATTGAAACTGCGGCAAAGGCTTTGGGAAAATCATTATGTAGCAGTTTCGGGGGCATACGTGAACAGTAGTGACAAATTTGATATGCCAGCCAGCAGGGATATATGGGGAAGCTCGATTCAATATTCTTACAACAGTAATTTGGGCCCGGTCGGATTGCAACTCTCTTATTCTGACCATGAGAAACGATTGAACGTTTTTGCGAGTATAGGATATAATTTTTGATCACTGCTATTCAGAATTTTGCAAAAAAATTAAATCAGGTTCAGGTTGTTTAATTATGCGAACTATGAAGCATCACTTTATGATGTAACCGTTTTCTTAACCGAAGGATAAATAGTATCTTTGCGGTGTTTTCAGGTAATTAAACCCGGACATTATCATGTTGTATTCATTGCTCCAGAACTCCTATTTTTCGGTTTTTCTTATTATAGCGCTCGGCTATATGCTGGGACGCATCAAGATCAAAGGTATTTCGCTAGATGTGTCGGCAGTTATCTTTATCGCCTTGTTATTCGGCCATTTTGGTGTGACTATCCCCAGCTCATTAGGATATTTCGGGCTGGTGTTGTTTATTTTCACTATCGGCCTGCAATCGGGTCCCGGTTTTTTCGATTCGTTCCAAAAGAACGGTAAAAACCTGTTGATGATGGCACTGATCATTGTTGTCAGTGCCGGCGCTGTCGCATTGGGATTGGCTTATTTCCTGGGTATAGATATGCCGGGAGTGACGGGACTGATCGCCGGCGCATTGACCAGTACGCCGGGATTGGCAGTAGCCATCGACAGTACCAATTCACCGCTCGCTTCAATCGCATACGGTATTGCTTATCCGTTCGGAGTGATAGGAGTGATCCTGTTCGTGAAATTCTTCCCTAAGATGATTGGTGTCGATTTGCAGCAGGAGGCGCTTCGGCTCGAACGGCACGAAAAGGCGGCTTATCCCGAAGTGAATTTTGCTATTTTCAGGGTGAAAAATCCTACCGTATTCGGTAAATCTTTGTCCGAACTACAGATCCGCAGCATGACGGGAGCCGTTATCTCCCGCCTGATCCACGATGGTGTAATGGTAATTCCCCGGGCAAGGACCATCCTCAGGGAAGGAGACCTGGTGAAAGCCGTGGGAACGGATAATTCACTGAACCAGCTCGCACTGTTTATCGGTGAACGGACCGAAATAGAGCTGCCTGTCGATCAGGATCAGGTGGTGGAGTCGCTCCTGGTTACCAATAAACGGATAGTGGACAAGACGCTGGGGGCATTAGATCTTTCACGGGCGTATCATTGTAATATTACACGCATCCGGCGGAGTGGAATAGTCCTCTCTCCCACACCCGACCTGAAGCTGAAATTCGGCGATAAAGTGGTGGTCGTAGGTGAACGGAAGAGCGTGCAGGAAGTAGGCCTGTTACTGGGTAACAACGAGAAGAAATTATCCGACACCGATTTTTTCCCTATTGCGATGGGAATTGTTCTGGGTATACTGGTCGGGCAGTTGCAGATATCCTTTTCCGATTCGTTCTCTTTTTCCCTGGGATTGACGGGAGGAGTGTTGATCACGGCACTTGTGTTGAGTAAACTGGGGAAAACAGGGCCAATCCTCTGGTCGATGTCGGGCATGTCAAACCAGTTATTGCGACAATTGGGGCTGTTGCTTTTCCTTGCGGAAGTGGGTACATCGGCGGGTGCCAACCTCTTCGCCACGTTCCAGACCTATGGCTTACCCTATTTCCTTACCGGAGCGGTTATCACCCTGGCGCCTATGATCGTGGCCGGATTGCTGGGATTTTATGTCTTTAAGATTCCTATCTTAGACCTGATGGGTACCATTGTCGGCGGTATGACCAGTACCCCGGGACTGGCCACTGTCGATTCAATGACCGACAGTACCGCTCCCAGCGTAGCTTATGCCACAGTATATCCCGTTGCCATGGTATTATTGATCGTATTGATACAAATACTGGCGCTGTTTTGATAACAGTTGATAACAGATTCGGGATCTGTTATTCAGCGATCTTCAGCACTACATTTCCCGTTTTTTGCCCGGTTTCTACATAACGGTAGGCATCGACAATCTCGTCCAGCTTGTAATATCTGTCGATTACGGGTTTAAAGGTGCCTGCTTCGAAAAGATTTCTTAGGAAAATAACATCCGCCTGCGTAATGGCAGGGATGGGAAATAATACTTTCTTTCCATTTCTGAATACTGTAGAGAGCGCCAGGAAGATGTTCTCTCCATTTTTGCCCAACTCGGTAGATATGTAGATGCCGTTTTTGCTGAGTAACGGTTTGCATCGTCCGAAGGAACTTTTGCCTACGGCGTCGAAGATGAATGAGAACTTTGTCCCGGTTTTTGTGAAATCCCCGGTTTGGTAGTCAATTACCCGGTCGGCACCAAGAGATCGGATCAGTTCCACATTTTTTGTGTTGCATACTGCCGTCACATTCGCTCCGAAATGTTTTAATAATTGTACGGCAGCCGATCCGATAGCCCCTGTCGCACCGTATACCATTACATCATTTCCTTTTTCGACCTTTGCTGCCCTGATATTGCCTAATGCATAATGGGCGCCTTCCGTGACAGGAGCGGCATCGTAAAAGGTGGCATTGGAGGGCATGATAGTTATGGCGCTGTCTTCCCCGATGGCGAGGTATTCTGCATGTCCGCCGAAATGGTTATCGTCGAACCCGAATATCTTGTCTCCTTTTCTGAATCGGGTAACGCTTTTCCCCGTCTCTTCCACTACACCGGTAAATTCACATCCCAATACCCGGATCTTTGGGCGGAACAGACCGCTCCAGAATCTCGATACAAAATATTGGGCGCTTCGAAATCCGCTGTCGGTACGGTTTACTGTGGATGCAACCACCTTTATCAACACTTCATTATCTTTTAGTTCCGGTTTATCAACCTCTGTGATTTTTACGACTTCCGGCGAACCATACCGGGTATAAACGGCTGCTTTCATATGATTAATGTTTAGAGCAAAGAATAAAGAGCAAAGATATATGCATCAGGACTTATTATTTATTTCCGGGTTGTGATCGTTACCTCTCCTTAGCGCATTGATTTTTATCAAGAGGGAATTTAAAATATTCAAGTTTCGCAAGTCGTATGATTGCAACTAAAACCTCCGACTAACAATATTTTATGACCCATAATAGTGCTCGTTCGCTAAAAGAGTAGAACTCGCTTCGCTTTGGACAGCTACTCTTTTGACGCTTATCTCGCACTATGGGTCCCCACAAAATATCTAAAGGTCTCCCTTTTAGTTGCATACATTATAAATTTACATGCAAAACTTAAGTAAAATATTTACACAAAAATAGTATATTTTCGATAAGAACAGAGGAATATCTGAACCGAATTTCGATTTAAGATGTTCTATTGTTCATAAGGTTACTAAACGAAAAGTTAAAAATAAAAATCAACACATTATCAAATTATTTAAATCAATTCATCTCATTGGCATATTAACTAATTAGCATATTGGCTCATTGAGTTTCATATTGGTTTTATACAATAAATTGAATAACTGAGAAATGGCAATTATCAAGAGTATCCTCGATACTGACCTTTATAAGTTTACCACCGGTTACGCCTATTCGAAGCTCTTTCCGAGGGCTTACGGTGAGTTTGAATTTATAGACCGCAGTAACGGCGACTATCCGGAGGGATTCGACCGGTTACTGAAAAAAGAGTTGGAAAAGATGACAAACCTCGCGCTCACCAAAGAGGAAGAGGCGTTTGTAAGAAAGCAGATGCCTTACCTGCCGCCTATCTATATAGATTTCCTGAAAGGGTTTCGGTTTGATCCTTCGGAGGTGGAAGTCACTATGGAGGGAAGCAAGTTGCATGTGAAAGCGCTTGGGCTTCTCTACCGTGCCACCCTTTGGGAGACGCCTATCCTGGCGACCGTCTCAGAGCTCTATTTCCGCGAAACAGGACGCTATCCCGACCTGAAATATATGGAGGAGGTGACTGTGGAAAAAGCAAAGAAGATGCAGGAGCATACCCTATCTGTCTCTCTTTTCGGAATGCGGCGTCGCTTCAGTGCCGATGTGGAAGACCGGGTGACCGGATTGTTGAAGCAGCATGCCGGCGCTAGTCTCTACGGGACAAGCAACGTATATATGGCGTTTAAACATAACCTGAATGTGTCGGGAACCCATCCGCACGAATGGGTGCAGTTCCACGGGTCTATCTATGGTTATAAGATGGCCAACTACATGTCGATGGAGAACTGGATCAATGTCTACGACGGTGACCTGGGTACCGTGCTGACCGATACTTACACGACCGATGTCTTTCTGCGTAACTTCAGCAAGAAACATGCCTCGCTTTTTACCAGTCTGCGCCACGACAGCGGCGATCCATTATTGTTTACCGATAAGGTGATCCGGCGGTATGAGGAGTTGCGTGTCAATCCAAAACTTAAATATCTGGTCTTTTCCGACAGTTTGAATGTGGATAAGGCCATCCAAATCAAAGAGTACTGTGGCGGCCGTATCGGCACCACTTTCGGGATCGGTACCAACCTGACTGCCGATGTGGGGAACAATATCAAAGGGATGAATATCGTGATGAAGCTTTTCCGTTGCAAGATGACACCCCGCGAGGAGTGGCAGGAGTGCATCAAACTGTCGGACGTGGAAGGAAAACACACCGGCAGCGAACGGGAGATTGCGATTGCGCAGGCGGTGCTGGGGTTATAGTAGTTTACTGCATTCCAATACTTTGGTAATTTTCAGTAATGCTTTTACTTCCCGGTCAAACGTACCTTCACTATTGTCGAGATTATAACATACCTGAATAGCAGTATAAATATCAGGAATGTAAAAGTCAACTTCAATACCTTGATTATAGAAATAAACGGCATCATTACGACCGTATTTACGCAGTAAATTTACCGCTACCATATTCTCCCATAAAGAAGTATTCCCGTCCAACAAAAAGAGACTTTCACTGAAAAGGTTGACAGATATAAGAAGGTTTAACTAACTAAGTTTACTTATCTAAAATATACTATAACTAACCAGGTTGACACCATCTCTAAATCAGTTTACACTTTCAAGATACTATCCCTATTTAAGTTTACATATTCTTTAAAATTTATTTGAGTACAATATTAATAAAAAAAGGTATAGCTGTACTCGCTTCGATTGCCCGCCCCGTCTACAGCGGTAAAAACCAGTTGTTGCTCCTCTCCGCGGTTAAGCCGGCTGTCATCGAACCGGTAGGTATAGACCGATGATTTGCTGTCGTGTGTGAAAAGTATAAACTCCCCGTTGATCTCCCCTCTGAAGAAAGTAATACCGCTTTTATCATCCGTAAGACGGATGCGTATACGTTTTTGATTCACCCAGGAGCCCGGCTCTATGGGTATTATCACGGGTACGATGGTGTCGGCAGATATCGCGTAGCGGTCCCCCAACTCCCGGATAACCACCGTTATGCCTCCGCGTACATACTTTCCTCCGATCCAACTCTCCGATCCTTTGTCGCTGACCCTTACGATACCGTAATTTTCTTTGTTCCGCAGCGTGTCGGTATGCATGCCGATCCACATGTCTGCATGGTCGTGCAACGGCACGGGACTGTCGTTCACCCGGTGCAGGTCGGAATAATGATCCCGGCTTCTGGTGGAGGAATGGGAGAAACAAAAGTCGCTGTATAGGTTCCCTTTCGGAATATGAAGTTGAAAGCCCGCCTCCATGTGGGAATTATAGAGGTTCCACGCCATCCGGTTATTGCATTCCGGCCTTTCGGGGATAGGCTGGGATTTTCCGTTGACCGTGAAATTGTAGTTGAGCCTGTTCCCGTAATGATCCTCCAGTTCGTACCGGAACCGGTAGGGCCTCTCTTCGTCGATATTGATATATCCGTTATTTTCGGCTTCATAGAAGGGAAGGGTGTTCCCCGGATTGATGAATGATTTCATAAAGAACGACTTGCGCTTTCTCCAATCTTCGAAGTCGACGAAAGAGTTCAGCATACGTGTTTCCGCAAATGAAAACCGGTTTATGGTGCTGCTGAATACCTGCCGGTCGTCTACAAAAAGGCGGATATGCTTTACACCATAGATATTGTTCTGGCCGTCCATCCTGTCGTAGGCTTTCACTCCTACGCCGATACGTCCCCACGCGTCGATATTTCTTCCCAATGCCGATGGATTGCCTGCTTTGTCTTTACTGATATTAAGCCTGATAGGATTGATGCTACCGTTGATCACCCCTTTTTCCATCACAGGATAAAAAGCGATCCCCTGCAAATCGGGTTTCCGGGTGTCGGGTATCTTGGCCAGGAATTCCAACACGTCCAGTGGCTCTTCAGAGTGGGTGTCGCGTATTTCAAAGTGGAGATGTGGCCCGCCGGAACTGCCTGTGTTGCCGCTTAAAGCGATTTGTTCGCCTTTTTTTACCGGTAATATGCCTGGCTCCGGATAGAGAGTGACGCTGAATCGCTCCTGTTGGTATTGTTGTTCCTTCACCCATTCAGCGATCTCTTTGGAGAAGCTGTTAAGGTGGGCATAGACACTGGTGTGGCCGGTAGAGGGATGATCAACATAGAGCGCCAGCCCGTAGCCCCCGGGAGAGACGCTGATGCGCGATACATATCCGTCCTCGATGGCGAGGATAGGTTTGTCGACCAACTGTTGTGTCTTGAAATCGATCCCCGAATGAAAATGGTTGTTCCTTAGCTCACCGAAGTTGCCGCTGAGTGCCGGCGGAATGGTGACGGGATTTCTATACTGTTGTGAATAGGAGAGGAGGGTGCTGGTGAAAAACAGGAAAAATATAAATTGTAATTTGAATAGTCGCATGAAAGATAGTAAAAAATGAAAAGTGAAAAATGAATATTATTAAACCTTCCCACTTTCTAACAGTCCGAAAGCCGTGTCGATGATATCTTTCGCCACTTCATTCTTTGATTTCAGTGAGAACGATTGCTTTTCGCCGTCACGGGAAAGGATCGTCACCTTGTTCGTATCGTGTCCGAAGCCTGCCCCTTTGTCATTCAGAGAGTTGAGTACGATACAGTCCAGGTTTTTTTCTTCCATTTTTTTCATCGCGTTGCTCTCTTCGTTGTTGGTCTCCAGTGCAAAGCCGACGGTCAGTTGTCCCGGTTTTTTAATTTTTCCCAGCGAAGCCGCTATATCCGGATTGGGAATAAGCGAGAGCGAGAACTTCTCCTTTCCTGAGCGCTTTATCTTCTCCTCCCTCATCTGTTCCGGCCGGTAGTCGGCTACTGCCGCCGAAAGGATGGCCCCATCCATTTGCGGGAATATCTTTAGCGCGGCATCATACATCTCGTTGGCCGACTCCACATTCACCCTTAGTATATTGGGATGTGTGGCCGACAGCATAGTGGGGCCTGTGATCAGGATCACCTCTGCGCCGCGTGAAGCGCACTCTTCTGCCAGGGCAAATCCCATCTTGCCGGAAGAGAAATTGCCGATGAAGCGCACCGGATCGATCCGTTCATAGGTCGGCCCGGCAGTGATCATTATTTTTTTTTTGTTGAGATCGTTTCCTGTGGAGAGGATCTGTTCCAGAATTGCCACAATATTTTCCGGTTCTTCCATCCTGCCTTTTCCTTCAAGGTGGCTGGCCAACTCTCCTTCGGTTGCATCGATGATCCGTACCCCGTCGTTTTTCAGCTTTTCGATATTGCGTTGGGTGGAGATATGCCTGTACATGTCGAGATCCATAGCCGGCGCCACGAATACAGGCGCCTTCATCGAAAGATAGGTCGTGATCAGCATATTGTCCGCGATTCCGTGGGCCATCTTGCCGATGGTGGCGGCCGTGGCCGGCGCCACGATCATCAGGTCTGCCCACAGCCCCAGATCCACATGGCTGTGCCAGGAGCCGTCGCCGGAAGCGAAGAATTCGCTGATCACCGGTCGCCCCGACAGTGCGGAGAGCGTCACCGGCGTGATAAACTCTTTTCCGGCCGGAGTGATCACAATCTGCACTTCCGCCCCTTTTTTTATCAGCAACCGGGTGAGTATAGCCGATTTATAGGCCGCAATGCTCCCCGTGACACCCAATACAATATGTTTTCCCTGAAGTGACATAATATTTTTATAGGTACAAATATAAGAAGAATTTCCGTACTATCGGCGTCCGGAGCCATAAAGTAAATATCGTGCGATACGTTTGTTGCCCGTCACACGTCGAACCTCATCTCCAACTGATAACTTTCAGAAATAATTATATTTAATAATGTAAATATTGTAATAAGACTTGGAAAAACTAACCGTATTAAGCTTTAAATAGTCTTTTATAGTTAAATAAATTTAATTATAGAAAAATATCAGGTACTTTGTATTGCATAATACCTTGCTTAAAGTATCTTTGTGGTGTAAAAACGATACAGAGATGAATATTGAAAATACGCAAAGTCAGATGCGAAAGGGAGTACTGGAATACTGTATTCTTTCCATCATTAGAAGGGGCGAAGCCTATCCCGGCGATATCATCGATGAGATGAAGGGTGCCGGGTTACAGCTTTTGGAGGGAACCCTTTACCCTCTGCTCAATCGCTTGAAGAATGCGGGGATACTTACCTACCGGTGGGTGGAAAGCACTTCGGGTCCTCCACGTAAATATTTCTGCCTGACGGGGAAAGGAAACGAGTTTTATATCCTCCTGCAGGCCACGTGGAATGAACTGGCGACGGGAGTAGAGACCCTTACCCAAAAGAGGGGCGAGTTATATGATAATCAATCAGAATAGAATCCATATGAAGAAAGTAATCAACATTAATTTTCAGGGACAGGTGATTGCCATTGAAGAAACTGCATACGAAATACTGAAGCAGTACATTGGCAGTCTCAAAATCTATTTTTCGCGGGAAGAGGGCGGCGATGAGATTGTGAACGATATAGAATGCCGTATAGCCGAACTGTTCGGTAATCGTTTGAAGCATGGCATCAATTGTATCACCGATGAAGATGTGAAGGCTATTATCGACAGCATTGGCAGACCGCAGGATTTTGATTCGGATTACGAAGAGGCAACTGCTTCCGAACAAGAGTCGCAGTCAGAAAATCCCGGTTCCCCCAAAAGCGAGTCGTGGTCCGCCGGTAGTGAACGCCAGAGCCTGTACAGGAATGCCAGTGACCGGATCATAGGGGGTGTTTGCAGCGGACTGGCGCACTATTTCAAAACCGATCCCGTATGGATACGGATCCTTTTTGTACTGTTTTTCGGTATTCTCTTCTGGATATATATTATATTATGGATCGTATTAAAGCCGAAAGAATTGAAATCGAATGTTTCCAAGCGGCTCTACCGGAACCCTAATGACCGCTTTATCGGTGGGGTGTGCGGTGGTATCGCGGCCTATTTCCGGATTGACTCCTGGATACCGCGTGTCCTGTTCCTTCTGCCGCTTGTGCTGAATATGGTAGGGATGATCTCTATTTTCCCGTTGAACCGGATCTTCGAGCATGTGGGGTTCAACTGGAATTTCAATATGAGTATGGTCCTGATTTATGTTGTCCTGTGGGCTATTATTCCCGTGGCAAAGACAGTGAAACAGAAATTAGAAATGATGGGTGAAGAGGATTATATCCGTTCCATTCGTGAAAAGGTGACCGACAATGTGGCGAGTTCAAGGAGCCGTGCCGGAAATGAAGGCACCCCGCGCCCGGTAGAAAAAGAAGATGTTTCCCGTTTCGCAGAGGTAGGCAATGACAATGAAAGACCCGGAATGGAGGAGATGCCTCCTGAACCGCCCGTATCGGGGCGCCGTGGAGAAGTGGTATCCCGTTCGGAGCGATCCGGTTGCCTGAATGCGTTCGTCATCTTGCTGAAGATCATCTTCTTCTCTTGTGTAGGGATCTTCTTATTGGTATTGATCGGGATTTTTATCGGATTATTGGTGACCGGCACGCATCTGTTGCCGTTGAAATCATTGTTTATCGATCCCGGTTATGAGACCAATCTGCTCTTTACGTCGCTGGGTCTGATCTTCCTTGTTCCCGTCGCAGCGGTTGTTGTATGGATCATACGCCGTGCTATGAAAGCCAAATCGCGTCCGGCTATCGGAATAGTCGCCTCTTTGCTCTGGATCGCCGGCCTCGTGATGACCGGCATCCTGGGTGCACGGATAGCCGACAAGTTCAACGTGGAAAGCTCCAGTGAAAGGACCGTTTCCATTACGCCGGTCACCTCCGGTAAGATGTATGTGGAAATGCAGCCTTATGCCGAAGATTATGCCGAACTCAGGACATTCAGGACAGTGTATGGGGTCGATTTCGGAATCAATCACGAATTCGACGAACTGCCCTATACCACGATCAATGAAGATTCGCTCCTTTTTGATAATATTAATATACAGATAGGTAAAAGCAGCGACTCGTTGTTCCATGTGCGGGTCATATCTGCCCTACACGGCAGGGATCTTCGTTCCGCCAAAGCCGATATATCACAGTTCTCTTATGATATTGTACAGAAGGACTCCGTGTTGTTGCTTCCTGAATTTTTATCGGTGCCGGTAAATCAGGGATTCAGGAACCAGAGCATCACCGTGGAAATATCGGTACCGGGGGGCAAAACAATTGAAATGAGTGAAGCATTGCGGGATTACAAAGACAACAGGCCTCCGGCCGTCGTACGCAAGAGGATCAGGAATTACTCACGCAATACCAACTATCTGCCTGTAGATATTTCCGAGGAGGGTGAAGTTTTTATGACACTTTCTACTGACTCAATATAAATAACTTTCTCAATCTACTCTACTTGACTTTTCATTGTGAATCGGAAGCCGTTCCCCTGTGGAGCGGTTTTCCTTTTTTAAATGTCGGCATTTATTTCTTCAAAACGGGCAGCCGCATTCAAAAAATGCGCGGTGATCCAGAATACAGTCCAACTTTCGGAATAGCCTCCGCGAAGCTTGTGGACATTCGACATATCACCGTGCTGTGCAAAATTGGTCTGCTGTAATTGTTCGCCTTGACTACCATACGCGTTGGTCAGTTGATAACAGCTGCGATACATAACGGAAGCCAATTTTTCCAATCTTTCGTCGTTTAAATAAATTCCCATCTTATACACTTCGGGAGCAAACAATACACCATATACATCAATATGTTGGTTTTGCGGTGAAACAACCGTCCATCCGGTTGTTTTAAAATTGTAATCCGCCATGCGGCCCGCCGGTAATGGAATATCCCATACCACCACATAACTTAAACAAACATCCATCGCATGTTTCGCCCAATCCAGATACCGCTTCTCTTTGATTCGTTCATAAAGTTCGAGAAAACCTTGAAAAGCCGCCCAGGCCCCCTCTTTGTCTTCACAAGTAGCATCAAGTGTCCCTCCCCAATAACAGCCATTCATGGTTAGATGTCGATTGGCATACAATTCGGACGCTTTGATCGCTGCCTTTTTATAATCTTCATTGTCAAATAACTGGGAGGCGATCACCAATGGAGCTATATAAAAACCTTCTGCCGTGGAATGCGGATTCCAATCATCACGGAGGATACGTTTACTTTGTCCGTCGCACGCTTTACGAAGAAAGGCTTCCCATTTTGTTGTACGATAGTTTTTATTTTTTCGTGCCGTTTCTATCGCTTTGGAAAAATTATACATCGCTTGTCCGCACGAGACATGATCACCTCCATGAAATTTCTTTTCGGCGACATTATAACCGACAGGAAACAAACCTTCCTCGTCAATCGGATAAGTCGTCAAAAAATCAAGTGAACGTTGTACTTTATCCGTAATATCCGGATCGTTCAATCTGGGTGCTAATACCTGCAAAGCATAACCCGGAGAGGCTGCTTGTCCGCACCATCCCATCACCAGGTCTTTTCGAAGGGAAAGGTCATACATCCCGAAGCCACAAACGGACCCTTCCTCGATCCAACGCGTTTGCGCGAAACGATATTTGTCTTCTATTATAGTTTGAAAATCATCAAAACGCTCCCCCTTATAAGGTTTATGCAGATCTAATGAAGTGTACAATGGATGTTGGAACCCACTTCCTTCCCGTTCGATAGGATACAGTTCTATATAAAATTCTTTCTCGATAATTCTTCCGGGTTCCAGTGAAAGATAAGTGTCGGTGTATTTCATCGGAGTTCTTTGCAGCGCTTTAGCCACACTATGCCGGCCATTATAACCGATCGGGCCGGAATAAAGTACAAATTCCGTATATCCCTCATGGGCCTCTATCCCCATCGACCACCATTGATCACTTAATACGGCACCCCTAACAGGACTGGGAGTCGTATGAACAGCTGCCGCGTATTTTTCGGAAGCATTTTCGAGCATGACAAAAGGCATCGGATAACGATGATCTTCAAAGACGGCAAATTCTCCCGTACGGCCGGTATAAACCGGAATAATATCGGGATTCACTTTCGCACCCATTTCATTCCCGTAATATAAAACACCGGGAATAAGCGGTTTCAATCGGTCTCCACTCATCCGGAACCGTACCGACAGGGTTGCATGATGCAATGTATCTGTTCCTTTCCACTCAAACCGGCGCACACATTTTAGTAATCCGTTATCAAGCTTACGGTATGAATCTCTCAATAACATCTCACCTTCCCGCAAAACAAGTTTCCCCAGAAAGATCATCCAATCACCGGATTGTTGCACTTCTGTGGGATCCGCATGTGCCCAATCCGCCATCCAATCGTCGCTCCAGCCGGTAGCAATCGACCACAACCCTTCGTTCGGCGGCATCACCACGGCCTTTCCGTTGAAAGAGATTTGAGGACCATGATTATCAAACGAAACCGTCTGGCTTTTCACAATCAAAGATGTAGTAATAAAAAAAGTAACTGATAGAATAAGATATTTCATAGGGTAATAAGGAGTTAATTTGAGTTACGAAGATATACAATCTATCCGGTATAAACAATTGTTATCCGTTCAGATTCGGCCACAAACTAACCGTTTTATCTAATATATACTAAGCGGACAAGCCATCAAAACGAGCAAACAAACCGTTACTTTATTTTTCATTGTGAATCGGAATCCGTTCTCCTGTGGAGCGGTTTTCCTTTTTTTCTGATTAGGCGGTAAATCTGAAATAAATTTTAAAAATATTCGTTCAGGTACAGAAAAAACTATTATCTTTGCATCCGCAATTCAGAAACAGGTGCCTGTCCATTTTTCCAATGAAAGGAATAGATATTTCGGAACAGGCGGTTCGCATACATGGAAACTTGGATTTCTGATATAAACAGGCGGAGGCCTGTTCTCCTTTAAAATAATGACAATGCCCAGATGGCGAAATTGGTAGACGCGCTAGTTTCAGGGACTAGTGTTGGTAACAACGTGCAGGTTCGAGTCCTGTTCTGGGCACTGCAAATGCGCAGGTGGTGAAATTGGTATACACGCTACTTTGAGGGGGTAGTGCCGGTTACGGCGTGTGAGTTCGAGTCTCATCCTGCGCACTTTAACACCACCACACTCAATGGTGGTTTTTTATATTACTCTGGTTTTCAGCCTCTCATATTTTGCCATTTCAACTTTTTTATTCCCGAAAAATTGTAGTTAGGAAAGAGCAAACTCTTCGCGATTGTTGTTGGTTGTTTCTAATTATTTGGTATTCAGTAATATAATTATGATTTTGCCTCTATTGTTTGTCAATGAAAAAGTTCGAGTACCAACAGGTCACCCTGTTGATATTCGAATGATATATTTACGAAATATAGATTAACTTATTGTTTACCTGTTTGTTGTATATTAACCAGTGAAGTCATCTCTTTAAGAAAAAACACTATTTCTGGAAATCTTCTCCAAAAGATCGAAGCTGCTTTAATTGTATTGTAATTGTTTTCTTTTACTCTTCTTTTCTTCTTATCCAGTATGGATAAAGTTCTTTCATGATAAAGCCTGCAACTTCATCGAAACGTTCCGGAACGTCATCATTAGAATTTATTTTTTTCAGAAAAGCTTTCCACTGTATTTGTTTTATTTCATTTTTTGCAAACTCTTTCATAAAAATCGGATGGTCTTCAGAATATCGTGTGAAACGTCTTTCCAAAGTAGCGTTGATTGCGGATTCTAAATCTTCACTATTTATATCTAAATGAGAAAATTTCCCTTGTAAATTGTACACTTCCTGAGGAAAGCCAAACAAATAAATCAAATAGTCCCATTCATGTATTAAATCTATAGAAACTCCTCCTCCTTCCTCTTTTTTAGCACTATATGATTTTTTGTAATCTGTATTAGGCCGCCAATCAGGT
>ENA-UOOI01002003-UOOI01002003.1-fermentation-metagenome-genome-assembly--contig:-NODE-2003-length-19025-cov-19.081919_pt1 | contig 19025 bp, 21 predicted proteins | sample MGYA00245779_ERZ724027 | MGnify/ENA primary metagenome ERZ724027 (study PRJEB28704, sample SAMN03018318) | fermentation metagenome | biome: anthropogenic terrestrial biome; feature: soil...
TGGCAGGGGCAGTAGGAATCGAACCCACAACCAACGGTTTTGGAGACCGCTACTCTACCAGTTGAGCTATACCCCTATATTATATTTGGTGCCGAAGGCGGGACTTGAACCCGCATGCTGTTGCCAGCGACGGATTTTGAGTCCGTTGCGTCTGCCAATTCCACCACTTCGGCAAGTAATTAACTAAGTAACTCTCAAAGTTACTAATATAATATATCATGATAAGCATTTTATGTCAACATATATTAAAATTTTCTTTGGGAATTGTTATTAAAAAAATTATTATAACAAGTATTTATTTAAAGAATGAAAGAGAAAATTATTACTTGAAAATTTTGATTATTATAGTAAAATAAAAGTAAAATATAATAGTTTTGTAGGGGTGCTTGTAAAAGCTGAGAAGAAATATTTCTAACCCTTTGAACCTGATCCAGGTAAGTCTGGCGTAGGAAACAATATTGTATAGTCTTATAGGCTTTTTAGGTGTATGTTTTCTGCATACACCTTTTGTTTTTATCTGGATACCTTAGAAATCAAGAGATTGCTTCAACTTAAATTAAGTTGTTTTTTAGGAACTATATGAAAATAGGTATTTCATACAGTAAATCAAATTATAAATGGAGTTGTTTTAGATGAAAAAAGTATTAACAATTGCAGGATCTGATAGTTCAGGAGGAGCTGGTATACAGGCGGATTTAAAAACTATGAGTGCCCTTGGAGTATATGGTATGAGTGTAATTACTGCGGTTACAGCACAGAACACTACAGGAGTACAAGATGTTATGGATGTGAGCACGGAAATAGTAGAGGCTCAGATAAGGGCTGTATTTGATGACATAGAAGTGGATGCAGTAAAAATTGGGATGGTTTCAAACAGCAGTACTATAGCTGTAATACAAAGACTTCTTGTGGAATATAAGGCTAAAAATATAGTTTTGGATCCTGTAATGGTATCCAAGAGTGGATATTTTCTTTTAAAGCAGGAAGCTACAGAAGCTATAAAGGATATAGTTAAAATTTCAGATATTGTGACTCCAAATATTCCAGAGGCAGAAGTACTCGCTGGATTTAAGATAGAAAGCAGGGAGAATATGGAAAAGGCAGCCTTTAAAATAAAGCAATTAGGAGCAAAAAGTGTGCTTGTAAAAGGAGGACATAGGTCTAATGATGCAGATGATATCTTACTTTTTCACCATAGTATATCAAACTTAAAGGGAATAAGAATAAATACTAAAAATACTCATGGTACAGGGTGCACTTTATCTTCTGCTGTAGCATCTTATCTTGCCAAAGGATGCAGTATTTATGAATCTGTAATTCTTTCAAAAGAGTATATAACTAAAGCCATAGAGAATTCATTTGATTTAGGTAGAGGTGTTGGTCCGGTAGGACATTTTGTTGAAATTTACAAAAAAGCTGGTATTGATTTTTAAATATTGTGTGTAAAGCTATTATTAAATATATGTAATGAATGTATAAATAGATATGACAAGGGCATATAGTACCTTGTACACTAGTATATTGGGAGGATAATATAAAATGAATGATTTAAGATTAAATGATGCTTCAAAAGTATTGGAGGAAGTTAGAAAAAAGGGACCTCTTGTGCACTGTATTACTAATTATGTAACTATAAATGATTGTGCTAATATTTTACTTTCTTATGGGGCTTCACCTGCCATGTGCGAAGCCTATGGTGAAGTTTTTGATTTTGTAAAAATAGCATCTGCTTTGTATATAAACATAGGAACCTTTACTAGGGAACAGGAATCTTCTGCAATTTTAGCAGCTGTGTCTGCAAAAATTCACAATGTTCCAGTAGTATTGGATCCTGTAGCTTGTGCTGCCATACCTAATAAAATACGGTTTATAGACAAATTATTCAAAGTCGGAAGAGTTGATTTAATAAAAGGGAATATAGGAGAAATTAAATTTTTGGCAGGAAAAGCTTCAAATGTAAAAGGAGTAGATTCTTTAGAAGATGGAGAAGGGGCATTGGAATGTTGTAAGATTTTATCTGAAAAGTATAATTGTGTAGTTGCAGCTACTGGAAAAAAGGATTTTATAGTACAGGGAAAAAACAGTGCAATAATTGAAAATGGAACAGAGATGTTAACTAAAATAACAGGAGCAGGATGTATGCTTGGAGCACTTTGTGCTGCCGCCTGCGGATCTTTTGAAAACAAATTTTTAGCTGCTGCAGGGGCAATACTTTCTATGAACATAGCAGGGGAAGAAGCTTATAAGGAAGCTAAGGCTCCAGGAAGCTTTAGGGTAAAGCTTATAGATTGCATATATGAGTTAAGTGAAGAAAAATTAAAGAAGGAGGGTAAAATAATATGGAATTAGATTATAGTTTATATTTGGTCACAGATAGAAATATTTTAAAAGGAAGACCTCTCCACGAGGCTGTAGAACAGGCAATTTTAGGGGGGGTTACCTTGGTCCAGTTAAGAGAAAAAGATGCCTCTACACGAGAATTTTACAAGCAGGCGGTAGAAGTAAAAAAAATAACTGAAAGCTATAATATTCCTTTAATAATAAATGACAGATTGGATATAGCACAAGCTGTAGATGCAGAAGGGGTACATTTTGGACAAAGTGATATGCCCTTAATTGCAGCTAGAAATATACTGGGCAAAAATAAAATAATAGGAATATCTGTAGGTAATATAGAAGAAGCTGTGGAAGCAGAAAAAAATAGTGCAGATTATGTTGGAATAGGAACAATATTTTTTACTGGAACTAAAAAAGACATAGAACTTCCAATAGGTATACAGGGGTTAAAGAAAATATATGATAATATAAATATACCTGCAGTTGCAATTGGAGGAATTAATGAGAATAATTTCAAGGAAGTATTATCTACGGGGATTGAAGGTATTTCTGTTGTGTCTGCCATATTGGGAAAAAACAATATAAAAGATGCTGCTGAAGCTTTGCACAAATAATATTTTTGTTGACTCATATGTATAAAGGTTTATACTTTAAAATAGAAATCGAAAATCTAATTAGGATATTTTAGGAAAGGGAAATAGGAGTATGAGTATGAAATTTATTAAAAAAATGCCTACGGCAGAGGAAATAATAGAGGAAATGCCTTTATCAAAGCATATGAAGGAGATTAAAAGAAATAGAGATGAAGAAATAAAAAAAATCTTTTTAAATGAAAGCAGCAAATTTCTTCTTATAATAGGGCCTTGTTCTGCAGATAATGAAGATTCTGTTTGTGAATATATAGGAAAGCTTGCCAAGGTACAGGAAAAAGTAAAGGACGTTATAATTATTGTACCTAGAATTTATACAAACAAGCCAAGAACTACAGGAGAAGGATACAAGGGAATGGCACATCAGCCAGATTTAAATAAAAAACCAGATTTGATTGCAGGGATAAAAGCTATCAGAAAGATGCATATAAGGGCTTTAAGTGAATACCATATGCCTGCGGCAGATGAAATGTTATATCCTGAAAATTATACATATCTTGGAGATTTATTAAGTTATCATGCCATAGGCGCACGCTCTGTGGAGGATCAACAACATAGATTTACCGTAAGTGGCATTGATATGCCTGTAGGGATGAAAAATCCTACCAGTGGAGATTTGACAGTTATGTTGAATTCTATTAAAGCGGCACAATTACATCATACTTTTATATATAATGGATGGGAAATTGAAACTAGTGGAAATCCAATGGCTCATGCTGTCTTAAGGGGAGCTGTAGATTCCTATGGAAGAAATATTCCAAATTATCATTATGAAAATCTAGTTATTCTATCTAGAAGATATGAGGAAAAACAATTACTAAATCCTTCTATTATTATAGATACCAACCATGCTAATTCTATGAAACGTTATAAAGAGCAGCCTAGAATTGCAAGAGAGGTACTTATGAGTAGAAAATATGATACTTCTCTTAAAAATATGATAAAGGGATTCATGATTGAAAGTTACCTTGTGGAGGGAAATCAACATGTAGATGAAGGTATATATGGAAAATCCATTACGGATCCATGTTTAGGATGGAAAGATACTGAAAGACTTATTTATTATATTGCTGAAAATATATAGATACCTGAAATGTGCATCTGCTTTTCACAGTGTGATTTTAACTGTTCTTTTTGAACAATATAAACATATATGTTAAAATATTATATAAAACACCTTCATGTTAATTATGAACAGATGAAACATATTTTAAATATAGTTATATTTACTGGAAGAGAGGATGATGTATAATATGAACATTTCATTTTTAGGAGGAGCTAGAGAAGTAGGAGGAAGCTGTATACTTGTTAGAATATATAATAGAAATATATTGATGGATTGTGGTATAAGACAGAGCTCATCTAAAGATGCCCTTCCAGATTTTAAATCAATTCAGGAACAGGGAGGCATAGAGGCTATAATTATAAGTCATTCTCATATGGATCACATAGGGTCTTTGCCCATAATAAGTAAAGAATATCCACTAGCTAGAATATATACTACTAAAATGACAAAGGATCTTATGAGGGTACTTCTCTATGATAGTTTGAAGATCATGAATAACAGGGAAGGGGAAATTCCCTTGTATGCAGAAGCAGATGTGAAGAATATGTTAAATAATATATTTACTATAAATTATATGGTGGAACTTCCTATTTTTGAAGATGTAAAGCTTACATTTTACACTGCTGGACATATAGCAGGAGCAGCCTGTGTCTATATAACTACTCCAGAGGGTTCATTATTTTATTCTGGAGATTTTTCAGTATTTTCACAAAAAACTGTGGAGGGCTTGAAGGTTCCAAGGCTCAGGCCGGATGTGGCAATATTTGAAGCTACTTATGGAGATAGATTGCATTCAAATAGAGAAGTGGAAGAAGAACGTCTTATAGATATTATAAATGAATGCAGGCAAAAAAAGGGAAAAATGTTAATTCCGGCTTTTGCTCTTGGAAGATCTCAGGAGGTATTGCTTACTATAAAAAAGGCACTGAATAAAAATATATTAAAGGATATTAAGGTTTATGTGGATGGAATGATACGTGATATAAACAGAACTTACAAGTTAAATCCGCTATACCTTAGAAATTCCTTAGGGAAAAAGATATTAAGGGGTATTGAACCTTTTTATGATGACAACATAATTCCTGTAGATAATAAATCAAGAGAGAAAATATTAAAACAAGAAGAATCTTTAGTTATAGTTTCAAGTTCAGGCATGCTTACAGGAGGATATAGCCAGTATTATGCGGAGAAAATAGCTCCTATGGAAAATGGCTATATAGTTATGACAGGATATCAGGATGAAGAATCTCCAGGAAGAAAACTTTTGGATCTTTTAAAGGAAGAAAAGGATAAAAAATTGCACATAAACGATAAAACCATTCCTGTGAATTGCAAGGTGAAAAATATAGGACTTTCAGCTCACAGTGATAAGAGTGAAATAAAATCACTTATAAATTTTTTAAGTCCCAGAAATATATTTATAGTACATGGAAATGAAGCTGTAATAGAAAATTTTTGTGTGCAGCTTTCAGCAGAAGTAAAAGGAAAAGTGTATGCACCTAAATGCAGTGAAGTTTATGATATTAATATAAATAAACCTCGAAAACAATGGAAAAAGTTCTTGGATAAAGTTATGAATTGTAAAGAAGAATTAGATGAAAGCAACTTAAAGAGATTTTGGGAATTTATATTACTTAATTATGGAGAGAGATTATTTACTCTGGAAGAGATGTTTTATATATGGAGCGGAGATAAAAAGGGAAAATATGATGTTGGGAATTTTCAAAAAATCATAATAAATTCCCCTTATTTTGAAAATGATAATAGAAGATTGTTTTTGTTTAAATGTAAAAGTGAGGGAAAGGTTCAGGAAAGTTTAAAAAACAAAGAACTTAAGCCAAATGAACTAAAAGAACTTACTAATAAATATTTCAAATATTTTAATCCTAAAAAATCCAGTTTTATATACGATGAAAAAAAAGTTATTTTAAATTTTGATTTTCCCTCTACAGTGCACAAAAGTATAAATAGTAAAATAGAACAATTTGAAAGGGAAGTAGGATGGAAAGTGGAAATAAGTGATACTATAAATATAAATGCAGCTTCTGAATTTATAAATAGCATTTTAAAGGAAGTATCCATAAAAAAAATATCTTACAGGTTAGAGCAAAAACAAGCTATAGTTATAACAAATTCTAAATACAGCATAGAAGAGGATAAAATCAAAGAATTTGAAAATACCACAGGACTTTATTTATTGATACAATCTACAGAGGATAAGGTAAAGGATAAAATAGGACATATATATATAAAGGCTCCAGACAAATGTGAGTCTATGGAGCAAAACAAAGCCTTGAGTTTGATTGGGGAGTTTTTTGATAAAGAGGAATTTAAGCCTTATAAAAAAAGTATAAAATCCTATAATGATAAAAAATATATAGAACTTTCTTTTATAAGTCCTGTAATTGGAGAAAAATATAGAATGCACATTCAGGATTTATCTAATTTAACAGGGTGGGATGTTGGTATATCAAGTAGTGCAAATCAAAATGAAATAATAAATATAGCTTTAGATGTATGTAAAAGAAAAAATATAAAACTAAAGAAAAATCCTTCTTTTAACAATGTAAATTTAAGCTTGGAATTAAAATTGCAGGATGTAAATGCAGAAGACTTGGATTCTGTCAAATCAGAATTTGAATACAGAACGGGATGTATATTAAAGTGGTAATCCAGGGGAAAATAGTAGTATATTCCCTGGATAAAAAATTATTTTTGCATAGAACACAGGATTATTTTATCTAATAATTCTGTAAAGGACATATTGATTCCATTAGCACTTTTAGGGAAAAGGCTATTTTTTGTAAGACCTGGCAGAGTATTCAGTTCAAGTACATAGGGAACCTTATCTTTAAGTAGCATATCTACTCGTACATACCCTTTGCATTTAAACAGATCCCAGCACTTTAAGGATATTTCTTTAATTTTATTTTGAAGGGGTTCTTCAAATTCTACTACTATTTCCTCAGAACCGCCATCTGCATACTTTGAAGTGTAGTCAAAGAAAGAACCTTTATTAGGTTTTATGGCAAGTATGGGAAGGGCAGTCCCATCTAATATGCAGCAGGTGATCTCATCTCCTTCTATATATTTTTCAATCATGACTTCTTTATCGTAGTTAAAAGCAAGACGAGCAGCTTCCTCTATATCTTCACTCTTTTTTATTATATTAGTTGCTACACTTGAACCACCGGAATTTGGTTTTACAACTACAGGGTATCCCATACTTTCTAAAGAGTTATAGTCAATATCTTCTATGGATTTTATACATATCCATTTTGCTGTATTTATATTGGCAGAGCACATAAGTTTCTTGCTTATATCCTTATCCATGCAAATGCTGCTGGTTAAAGGACTGCAGCCTGAATAGGGTATATCCATGGTTTCTAATACAGACTGTATTATACCATCCTCACCAAATTTACCATGCAGGGCAATAAAAGCAAAATCTATATTTTTTACTTTTTCAAATACATCACTTTTTTTATCTATAATGATAGGTACTATTTCATATTTATTTCTATCCATATAGTCTACTATGGATTTTCCTGAATTCAGGGAAACCTCTCTTTCAGAAGATATGCCCCCCATTATAATTCCTACTTTCATATTATGATTCCTCCAAAAATTCATTTTTAGGCAGCAAGCCTTTTAATATAATATTATACATTTTTACTTAAATATTAAAGAGCCACGTTGGTGGTATTTGTATATTGTAGTGGTTTGAAAAATAGTATTGACATTATTTTATTGTGTGCTGTAATTTATCCTGTAAATTATAAATTTAATATAAGCTTTATCAAGAGTGGTGGAGGGACTGGCCCTGTGAAACCCGGCAACCAGTATTGTTTTTTGATACATTGGTGCTAATTCCTACAGCGGAAGCTGAAAGATAGAGGATGGTTTGAGATTTTTGCTCGAGGTTATCCTCGAGCTTTATTATTTTAAATTTAATATTATAAGGGAGGAATGACAATCAAAAAGGTATTAACAGTTATTTTATCATTAATATTTGTTCTTGCATTAGTTGGAGGTGGAACACAAAAAAGTGAAGGAAGTACAAGTAAAGGCGAGAATAAAACTATTATAAAGATAGGAGAATCTCCACAACCTCATAAGGAGATACTTGAAAAAGTTAAACTTATACTTAAAAAAGCAGGGTATGATCTTCAAATAGTTGAGTTCGCAGATTATGTAACTCCAAATAAGGCACTTCAGTCAGGAGAAATAGACGCAAACTTTTTTCAGCACATACCATATTTAGAAAATTTCAATAAAAAGAATAATGCAGATTTAGTTTATGTTGCCAAAGTACATCTTGAACCACTAGGTGTTTATTCCAGTAAGATTAAAAGTCTCAGTGAATTAAAGGATGGGGCACAAATTGCAATACCAAATGATCCTACAAATGGAGCTAGGGCTTTAAAATTGTTGGCTAATGAAGGACTTATAAAGGTAAAATATTGAGATACTATATCAAAACTAGATATAACTGAAAATAAGAAAAACTTTAATATACAAGAGGTTGATGTACCGCAGCTTCCAAGAATACTGGCAGATGTGAATGCGGCAGTTATAAATACAAATTATGCCTTAGAAGCTAATTTAAATCCAACTAAAAATGCTATTGCTATAGAATCAAAAGATTCACCTTATGCTAATATAATTGTAGTTAGGAAAGAAGATAATGATAAACCTTATATAAAAGCATTGGCAAAGGCCGTAAATGATGAACAAATCAGAAAATTTATAAATGAAAATTATAAAGGAAGTATAATTGCTGTATTTTAAGCAAATTTCATATGGAATAACTTAAATAAATTTCTTAAAATAAATAATTTAAACTAAAATCACTTTATAAAATAAAGAATAATACCTTCTAAATAAAGAGTATTATTCTTTATTTATTTACTCAATTGTGTAAAAATATATTTGAGGTGAAATTTGTTATGTTCTCTAATATTAAAATAGATAAAGATAGGGTTGTATATATACAGTTAAAAGATTATATTAAAGATATGATATTAAAAGGGCTGCTCAGAAAGGATGAGAAACTTCCTTCCACCAGGGAAATGGCATCTATGTTTAATGTAAGCAGAAATACTATAATGTGTGCCTATGAATTTTTACAAGATGAGGGTTTTGTATATATAAAAAAAGGAAAGGGAACTTTTGTTTCAAATGTGAAGATAGATTTTCAGGAGAAATGGCAGGTGGCTTGGGAGAATAGGATAAGTAATTATGGAAAACTTTCAGAAAAATTAGATATAATTAAACATGAAATTAAATGGCAAAAAGAAATGATATCTTTTAAGAGTATAGCTCCTGATGAAAATTTATTTAATGTAGATGAATTTAAAAAGGCATTTTTAAACAGAATGGCAATAGAAGGAGATAAAATTTTAAATTATGGTTATGCAAAAGGATATAAACCTCTTATTGAATATCTATTGAGATATATGGAGAATAAAGGGGTAAATGTACAGGAAAAAGACATACTTATAACCAATGGTTTTACAGAAGGATTTGATCTGGTGTTATCCTGTATTACTAAAAAAGGAGATGGTATAATATGTGAAAATCCCACCCATAATACTGCAATTAAGATTATGAAGCTTCATGAACTTAATATAACAGGAGTAGATATGGAGAGAGATGGGGTTGACTTAAATATACTGGAAAAGGAATTGAAAAAAAATAAATTTAAAATTTCTTATTTTATTCCTTCGTATCATAATCCTACAGGTATTGTAATGTCCCCGGAGAAAAAGGTTTCTATATATAATATACTTAAAAATTATGATGTACCTATAATTGAAGATGGTTTTAACGAAGAACTTCGATATTTTGGAGCACATGTATCCCCTATGGCTGCTTTTAGTGGCTCAGGTAATAGTGTAATATACATTGGAAGCTTTTCAAAGATATTATTTCCCGGCATAAGAATAGGATGGATATTGGGAGACAGGCTACTTATAGATTATTTAGAAAGTATAAAAAGAAGCAGAAATATTCATACTTCTTCCCTTGATCAGGCCATTTTTTATGATTATCTAAATTGTGGTAATTTTGATAAATATATAAAAAAGGCAAGAAAGGTGTATAAAGAAAAATATGAATTTGCATTAAAATGTGCAAAACAATATATAGAAAATAAAGAAGTACTAGGAGAAGGGGGAATGCATATATTTATAAAATTAAAAAACATAAATTCACGAAAACTTTTAGCCAAGTGTTATAGAAGAAAAGTTATATTCACCCCGGGAGATGTATTTTATGTAGATGATAAGGGGCAGGATACTTTAAGACTTGGGTTTTCAAGGGTTAGTAAGGAAAATATAAAAAAGGGTTTTATGGTAATTGGAGAAGAAATTAAAAAATTAGGAGGATATGTATAATGAAAAGAGTATCGAAAAAAGTATTATATGAAGGTAAATGGGTTAGAATGGAAGAGGTAACTTATCTGGGAAAAGAAAATGAACTTTTAAAGTGGGAAAACATAGAGAGAACTAATACCACAAGTACAGTTATAATAATAAGCAAACTGGTACCATCTAATAGATATATATTTATAAAGCAATACAGACCTGCAGTGGATAAATACGTAATTGGATTTCCAGCAGGGCTGGTAGAAAATGAAAGTCTATTTGAAAGTGCCGCAAGAGAGCTTAAGGAGGAAACAGGTTATATTGGAAAGATAAAATCCATAGGACCTGAGCTCTATGCTAATCCTGCCCTTGTAACAGACAGAGTTAGGGTAATAAAGATGGAAATAGATGAGGATTTAGAAGAAAATAAAAATCCCACACAGCAGCTGGAAGAAGCAGAGGACATACAGGTAATTGCTTTGCATAAAGATGAAGTAAGAGAGTTTTTACTCAGAGAACAGGCAAAAGGTACAGCTGTGGCTATAGCACCATGGTATGTTTTTTATGGATTACATGAGGATTAATAATTTTAAAGTATAGGACAGCTTAAGGAGGATTGAATTTGTTTGCCTTATTTTTAATTATTAATCTTATAAATATTTTTGCAGCAATTTTCGTAGATTGGATAATTGGAGATCCCTATAAATTTCCTCATCCTGTAATATACATAGGAAAGCTAATATTATATTTAGAAGTAAAGGGAAGAAGGCTTTATAAAAATGAAAAAAATCTGAAATTATGGGGTGGTATAATAGTTTTAATAGTAGGTATGGTTAGTTTTTTAATACCCTTTATACTGCTTGTGATTTTGAGAAAGAACATAATTTTATATCAGATAGTAAATATATTTCTTATTTGGACAACTATCTCTGCTAGGTGTATGGCAGTGGAAGCTAAAAAAGTTTATCATGCTTTAAAAAAAGGAAATATTATAGATGCAAGGGCTAAACTCTCAAACATAGTTGGAAGAGATACAGTGGGTTTGAACAATAAGGAAATAATAAGGGCAAGTGTAGAGACAGTGGCGGAAAATACTTCAGATGGAGTTATAGCCCCACTTATTTATGCAGTTTTTGGTGTTCCTTTTGCAATTCTTTATAAAGGTATAAATACCATGGATTCAATGCTTGGATATATGAATAAAAAATACAGGTATATAGGATTTTTTCCGGCAAAAGTGGATGATATATTTAATTTTATCCCAGCTAGAATCACAGGAATTTTTATATGTATATCCGCTTCTGTCGTGAAAGGCAATATTTTTTATGCTTTTAAGATAATGATGAGAGATAGAAAAAATCATAAAAGCCCCAATTGTGCCTATCCAGAAGGGGCAGCAGCAGGAGCTATGAGAATACAGCTTGGAGGTACCAACAAATATTTTGGAGAGTTGATACATAAACCTACTATAGGCGATAATTCTGTGGAGTTAAATTTTAACCATATAAAAGAAAGTATAAAACTTATGTATTTTTCTGAAATAAATCTAATGGTTTTTTTTGCAGTAATATGCATAATATTAATTTTGACTTATTTTTAAAACCATATTTTAAAGCAAAAATTATTTTATAAAAGGAGAAGTCCAGATTTGAAAAAAAACATTGAAAAAAATAATCTCCCTTTACATATTTCGCTTCTATCTTCAAAAATAAAGGTGATCATAATAGGTGGAGGAACTGCAGCCTATATAAAATCTAAGGCTTTTATCATGAAAGGATGCCAAGTCTGCGTATTGTCCAAAAAGTTTATAGATAGTTTTGATAATATTAAAAAGTATTTAAATGTTAGTTTCATTAAAGAAGAGTACAATATACGATATATATTAGATAAGCATATTGTAGTAATTGCAACAGATGATAATAAGGTTAATTCAACTATAAGACAGCATTGCAGGGAATTTTGTAAGATATATGTGGATGCTGTGGATTTCAAAGAAGGAAACTGTATTTTACCCTGTAATAGAAGTACTGAAAATATGTCTATAGCAGTAAATATAAGGGGGGTATCTCCTATAACTTCAGTATTTATTGCAGATAAATTGATAAGTTATATTAAAAAATATGATGATTTTGTAGAATTTAGCTCTAATATGAGAAATAGTATTTCTAAAATAGAATATAGAAAAAATATTATGAATTTTATAAGTACAGATGACTTTTATTTTTTTTATAAAAAGGGAAAGGCACCTATTGTAATTGAAATGTTTTATAACAAATAAGGACAATTTTTAATATAAGGGTTAATGGATTTTAAAATATGAGGAGGAACATAATGAGCTTAATTGAAAATACTTTAAATAAAATAGAAAAAAGAAATGAAAAAGCTATGGAGAATGCAAAAAAAAGATTAGATAATCTGGCAAAGCCTATAGGAAGTCTTGGAGAATTAGAAGAGATAGTTGTAAAAATGGCTGGAATTACAGGAAAAATATATAATAAAATACATAAAAAAAATATAGTTATAATGTGTTCAGATAATGGAATATGGGAAGAGGGTATAAGTAATTGTCCAAAGGGATTGACGGTAAGCATTACTGAAAATTTTGTTAAAGGTATAACAGGAGTGTGTATATTAGGAGATTTTTTCAAATGTCATAGAACTATAGTGGATATAGGAACTGATTATGATTTTCAAAATGATGGAATTATAAATAAAAAGGTGGCTTATGGCACTAAAAATATAGTAAAGGAAGCTGCTATGACTAGGACACAGTGTATAAAGGCTATTGAAACAGGAATAGAAATAATAGATGGACTTGTAAAAAAAGGATACGACTTATTTGGAACAGGTGAAATGGGAGTATGTAATACGGCTACAAGTTCTGCGGTCTTAAGTGCTATATTAAAGCTGCCAGTAGATGAAACTGTGGGAAAGGGCTCTGGAATTACAGAAGATAAATTTAAGGCTAAAAAAGCTGCAGTTGAAAATGCACTTAAAATAAACAATCCCGATTCAGCAGATGTTATTGATGTTATAACAAAAGTAGGGGGATTTGATATAGCCGGAATATGTGGCTGCTTTTTAGGAGCTGCTAAAAATAGAGTTCCTATTGTAATAGATGGTTTTATATCTTCTGTAGCAGCACTTTGTGCTGTAAAATTAAATGAAAATATAATAGATTTTTTATTTCCTTCTCACCTTTCAGCAGAACCAGCAGCTAATTATGTAATGAAAGAATTGGGACTGAAACCCATGTTAAACTTGAACATGAGATTAGGGGAGGGCTCAGGATGTCCTATGGCTTTTGAAATAATAGAAGCTGCTCTATATACCATGGAGAATATGGGGACTTTTCAGGAAGCCAAAGTAGATGGCAGTAAACTTATAGATATTAGAAAATAAATGAAGCAGTTATGTGGAGTTATAAGAATATTTTTAAAAAGTAGAGTAATAAAACTGTACTCTACTTTTTTTATTTTATATATTTACAAAATTTTAAAGATAGGCTATAATTGAAAATGAATATCAATATCGATTAATGATAAAAATGAAAGAGGAGGAAGACTATGAGTATTCTAGTTATCGGAGGAGATAAGCTTGGAACTATAACTGACAAGTTAAGAGAGAATGGTTTTAATAAGATAGGGCATGTTACAGGAAGAAAAAAAGGTGATAGAAAGGTTAAAATTCCAGAAAATACAGATTTAGTACTGGTACTTACAGATTATGTAGGTCATAATATGGCGGAAATAATAAAGGAAAGATCAAGAAGAAGTGATGTAGCGGTAATGTTCTGTAGACGTTCTTGGTCAAGTATGTATAAGAATATAGATGATTACATGAGACAAATAAAAAGATAAAGGTAGTGGTAGCAATTTGTATGAATGAAATATAAAATGTATGATATATAAGTATAGTCTTGTGCTATTTATTCCACAATTTTTTATAGCCCAGGATCACTAAAAGAGTGAGTACGGAAACTAGGGCAATAGTACCACCGGGAGCACTGTTTATATAATAAGATAACAATAATCCTCCCATTATATCTAAAAATCCAAATAGTATAGAGAATATAAGGGTAAGTTTAAAACCTTTATGCAGCTGTAGAGATGCAGCCACAGGCATTGCTATCATAGATGATATTACCAGAATGCCAAGTATTCTCAAGGATACAGAAATTGTAGCACCTACTAAAAGTATAAATAGATAGTTTATAAGTTTTACCTTTATCTTACATACTTTAGCACCATTCTCATCGAAAGTTATGTAAAGTAATTGGTTGTAGAGTATTGATAGAGTTATTACAGAAATTATACTAAGTATGAATACGGTATAGAGTTCATTTTTAGATACCGTAAGTATACTGCCGAATAAATAGGAATTTACATTTCCGCTGGCTTTTCCAGTACTTATAAGTACAATTGCAATACCTACTGACAGGGTAAGTATAATCACAAGTATCAATTCTGCATATTTTTTATAATAATCTCTTAAAAATTCTATTACAAGTCCTGCAATAGAGGTAAATATGAAGGCTGTAAATATAGGATTGTATCCAAATACTATTCCGATTGCAACTCCAGCAAAGGATGAATGGGATAAGGTATCTCCCATCATGGAATATCTTTTTAAGACCAGAAAGGTACCTACTGCAGGACATAATATCGATATAAATATACCTGCAATAATTGCATTTTGCATAAAAGCGTATTGTAACATGATTACCTCCCAAACAACAAATTAATTTATTTTAAGTTTAGTAGTTTTTTATATTCTTTAATGGTGTATATGGTGGCAGTGCCATTCTTCATAACACATATGTGAGTAGAGTTTTTAAGCGCAGCTTCTAAATTATGTTCTACAGATATTACTGTTATAGATAAACTGGTATTTAAATGTTTTATTATAGTATATAGTTCTTTTTGACTTGTCATATCTATACCTGTAGAAGGTTCGTCAAGTATCAAAAGTTCAGGGGGCCCCATTATGGCCCTTGCTATGAATATCTTTTGGCGTTGTCCGCCAGATAAATTTCCTATAAGATTGTTTTTAAAATCTTTCATGCCAACGTAATTAAGACAGGAATCTATGAGTTTTCTATCTTTTATTTTTAGAACTCTCATGTGGCATTTAAGCATTTCTAATACTGTAATTGGAAATTGAGAATTAAAATTTTCCATTAGTTGAGGAACATAGCCTATTTTTTTAGTAGATAAATGAATATGTCCTTTTAATGGAGATAAAATCCCAAGTATTAATTTGATTAAAGTGGTTTTGGAACTTCCATTTTCACCTATTATTGAAACATAACTCCCATAATCAATGTGTAGACTCACAGAATCTATTAAATAAGGAGGTTTTCCAGTGTAGGAAAAATTTAAATTTTCTATAGTAAGCACGAATAAACTTCCTCCTAAAATTAAGAATTGTTTTATAATATATGGTAATAATATGCATAATACGATTTAATCAATATATATTATATACATAGTTGCAAGTGATTTGCAACTATATAAAAATATTTTTATTGTATTTAAGTGATTGTAAAAAAAGTATTGACTAAATAAGCTTGGAAATATATAATAATAAATGTTGGTTGAAAAGTGAATATGAGGTCCCTTGGTCAAGTGGTTAAGACGTCACCCTCTCACGGTGAAATCAGGAGTTCGATTCTCCTAGGGACTACCAATGACTGTATAAGAGTGTTTTGAAGGGTTTCAGGGCAGTCTTATTTTTGCGTTTAACACATTAGTTGTAGATAGATATTGATATGTATAGCGATAAATAGTATTTAACTATTTTCTGTTGTTAATAAGGTTATTATTTTCATATGATTCACCAGCTTTAAATTTTTCTAGCTTTTGCTTAACACTGTGTTCTTTTAAAACTGGAATTAGGTCAGATGGAATAGGAACAATTCTGTTACTGCTTTTAGTTTTAGGTGGCTGAACTAATATCTTATTTTCTTTTGTATTATCAGAATTCATAACTTTTACTCTTTTTATAATTTTATTTCCATTTTGTCTAAATCAACATCATTCCATGTAAGTGCTAGGAGCTCTCCTTGTCTTAGACCTGTAGTTAACGCTGTTAATATTAAACATTTTAAGTGGCTTGTCCTTAAAGCTTTTTTAATAGACAGATTTCTTTATCTGTAAATATTTTTATCTCTTCCTTTTCTAAGTTACTTCCTTCACCTGGTATAACTATTTTTTTACCCCAGTAAGGATTTTTTATTATATAACCTTACCTAAAAAAAGAAGTGTTACAAAAAATAGATAATCATTGAAAATAACTGATAAATTTTATGATAATGTGGAAAATTTCTCAATTTTATGAGAAGCAAAATTATTTACGGATAAGCTCTAATTTTATTATAATATAAGTTATATTTATTTTCCAAAAGTTCATCCGGTTAACTAGAGTATTTTTTATAGAACTGCACAAACTTTAAATGTAGCATCAAAGATTACTATTTAGAGAGGTGTTTATCATGACACGTAACAATAAGTTAGTAGTCCCAGAAGCCAGAGAAGCCTTGAATAGGTTTAAGATGGAGTCAGCCCGAGAGGTTGGAGTAAATTTAAAAGATGGCTACAATGGAGATTTAACTGCCAGAGAAGCTGGTTCTATAGGTGGAAACATGGTTAAGAAAATGATTAAAGCCTATGAAGAAGACTTAAAATAAAGTATGATACTAAAAACCTAGTAGGATCTTCCAACTAGGTTTTTAGTTTTCATGTTTAATAAATTAGATGTTCAAGTAAAAAAATGAGCTGAAATAACTACTCGAAATTTTCATCTAAATATCGTCCTCCGCCTTGAGGCGGTCTTCCTCCCTGAGGTGGTCTTCCTCCTTGTGGTGGAGGTACGTGAATTGGAGTAATACGTAATATGTCACGACGACGAACACGAACAGGTTGGTTACCAGAATGTGTAAATACGGTTAAACATACTATGTCTGTACGCCGATTGTAACGATTTATATGCGCTGTGACTGTGCCACGCCCCCTAATATTGACAAGTGCAATTTGACCAACATATGATTGTATTACTTCAGGACTAATACGTTGTCTAAAATAATTATAGTAGTCATCATAGTAATCAGAAAGACAATAATAATTTTCCAATATTTATTTTCTCCTTATATTTATCATTTCAATATTTATATTATGTTAGTATAATACTTTTGGGAATTGATTATTAATAAAGTTTGGTAATAAGAATTAATGGAATAATTACTAAAAAGCCCTGGCAGCACCAGAGCTTTTACTAATTAATAACACATAATGAGTGAGATAATAAAACATTTATAGAAGCATTATTATTATACCCAATTTACTACATTTAAAACAATAAAATCTATTTACATATATTGTAAAATAATATATTATATATTTATGAGGACAACATTCCTAATTAATTCGTTATAACCTAACATAAGCTTAATTCTTCTAAATTTACACTCCAAATAGTAATAGTTTTAAGCCTGCCAGAGATTTTTTCTGGCAGGCTTACTTTTATGCCTAAATATGGACAAACTGTTACTATATTGTTACAATATAATTACAATATATAAATAAATAAGGGGAGGGGAAATATATTGGATGATAAAAGAACAGCGGAATTTGTTTTAGGACTTATTGGTGGCATTTTTGGAATCATAGCAGGAATAATGGCAATGACAATTGGAGGAGTAGCTTCTGCATTTAGTGCAGATGGAGCTAATACAATTACTAGTCTAGGTATAGGAGCTATATTATTATCAGTATTAGGTATTGTTGGAGCAGTAGTTGTTAGAAATAAAGGAAAATTAGGTGGACTATTTATGACTATTGCTGCAATTGGAGGAATAATATGTGTATCATATTTTTATATTCTTTCAGGTATACTTTTAATAATACCAGGTATAATGGGATTGGTTAAAAAAGACCAAAGTAAAGCAAAGGTTAGTGTATAAGTTTAAACACTATTTTAAACAAAATAAAACTCCAGCCTTATTTTAGTCGAAAGTTTTATATATGCAAGATAAAGGAGCAAAATATTAATGCTCCTTTTCTAATTAAGCATTTCAGCATGTCTACAATATCTACATGTGTTGTCGTTGTCCTTATAACAGCGATAGCATATTAGGTCTTTTACACATATACCATACTTGGGCTTGATTTCATCTATGGGGATGTGATCGAAGTCTCTTTCGCTTTTTATTTTACCTGTCTTGTTTAACAAGTTTATCTGATCTTTTACTTTTTTATGATCCATTTTTTCACCACTTTTCATTTGAGTATTCTATAAAAATATCCTATTATGTAATGAAAAAGAAATATATGTATAAATATTGTAAAATATAAGGGAAGTTTAATTAAAAATTCTAAGGTGAAATTAACAAGAGAAATAGCTTAAAAGCCGTTGAGTTATCTATGAATAGTGCCAGTATTATTTAACACACTAGGGATATATACATATCAATATTTATTATACTTTATAGTAAAACAAATGTGTTAGACCAAGTGTTATCAAGTGATGTGGATAAATATATAAAACTATAGTCATTTAAAATACGAATCAGGAGTTCGATTCTCCTAGGGACTACTACAAGGAAAA
>ENA-UOOI01002004-UOOI01002004.1-fermentation-metagenome-genome-assembly--contig:-NODE-2004-length-19015-cov-3.636023_pt1 | contig 19015 bp, 15 predicted proteins | sample MGYA00245779_ERZ724027 | MGnify/ENA primary metagenome ERZ724027 (study PRJEB28704, sample SAMN03018318) | fermentation metagenome | biome: anthropogenic terrestrial biome; feature: soil; material...
ACTTCTATTTTACAAACAAGGCCTAACTTATTTACAGTCATAGGCATTTTTGACTTATCAATGCTTATAAAAAATATATGCCTTTATGTTTGTTTATAAATTTGTCACTGCAATAGCTTGAAGCCCGAGTGCCTGATAACGTTCTTCAACCAAATCTTTATCATATCCGACAATACCATTTGAGCCATATGGATCATTAAAATAATACAGATCATGGTCGTAGCCAACCAATACAAGACAGTGTTCTCCAGCAATCCACTGAAAGGTTTCTCCCGTGTCCTCTATCATCCAACTTCTCCCTTGTTGTGGTTCTTTCATATTTATTGTTGCCCAAATAAGAACGGGAGAATCGTTGTCAACATAGGTATGAAGCAGGTTCTCTATGTTTGTTCCGGTAACGTCTACCGCTTTTTGGGACTTGTTGTTAAAAAAAGAATTCATGACAGATGTTATAACCGGAGCATAACATCCAAATCCATTAGATGAGTGGGGATTACCAATAAATGTTTTGGATGGATCATTTCCAATAAGTCCACTCTTTGTCTGTTTCAATTCGGACTGCGGCGTATTTTGTACGAAATCTTCCACCGTGATATCATATCCATAAAATTGCATCACCATAGTAGCACTGACTAATTCACACCCGGTTGCCAACACACTCTTTTGGCTAATATAGGGAACATTAACAATTGTTTTTTTAAAGTAATTGGAATATCTGTAATAATCAATTCCTAATAGCACAGCAGATATTAGCAACGCAAATACAATAAAGTGTTTTACATTCCACTTTCTTTTCTGATATACGCATACTCTCATTCATTGGTCCCCTCGCCGTTTTTTATTCAAAAAACATGTTGTTTAGATTTTAATTATACAGTATGCACACCTCAAAATCAATAAGACCGTTATCCAGTAGACAGCCGCGATTTACCGACTTCCTGCTTTGCCCATATAGGCAAACTTGTAAGCGGGAATTTCAAAATTGATATGCAGATGTTTGGAACCAATAACAAAGAGGGCGTGACCTCTCTTTTTGCTTTCCAAAAGCTCCAGTTCTGCATCAGTCAGGTGATAAAGCTCTTTGGTTTCCTCGAGATTATTGCCGTCAGTACCCATCAGCAGCTTCATACACGGGATATCCAACAGAGCCTGCCCGTACATTTTGATTTCCGGAGCCAAAAAATCCACCACTGAGTGGGAAATGATAATTAATCCAGCCTCATATTTGCGGGACCGCTTCTCCACGTTGCGCAAAAATACAAGGGACTGTGGAACGTGCGGGTCAATCATCAGATAGGCTCCATCGCAGACCAGCAGAATACGGGCGAATATCTTCTCAAAAATATCGGTGCCCTCAAACCGCCGGGAATAGTTTTTTCCAAAGGTCGTAAAATGAGGGATCGGATCGTTCCAGTCATATCCCAAAAACCAGCGATATGCCGCATTGACCTCGATTTCTTTGATCGTCTGCCGCATGCTGCGTATCCCAAACAGATACTGGATGAACACTATCTTGAACAGCACCGCCGGGTCAATACTTGGGCGGCCCGTATCTTCGCTGTACCTGTCTTTCACCAAATCATATATGAAACTGAAATCAATCGCTTTTTCGATTTTCCTGAGAAGATGGTCTTTTGGAACCAAATCCTCCATGCAGTAAAAGCCGATTTGTTTCCGGCTGTCTTCTCTTTTTTGGTTCAGCATCTTTTATCACCTGCTTCTATTTTACCACCTTCTAACCACTAAAAAAAGACAATGCGCCTTCCCAGCCTTAAATTTTATTCTTCGGCCCATGCCAATAAAGCTTTTCCCATTTTAAAATGTCGTAATGACGAATTTACTGTATCATAACTGTATCATAGAGATAAAAATAAGCCCTCGGAATCGCATAGCAATGCGGGTTCCGGGGGTTTTGTAGTTTACTCCCACTCGATTGTGGCCGGAGGCTTGCTCGTAATGTCGTAAACGACGCGGTTTACGCCGCTGACTTCGTTTATGATACGGTCCGACGCTTTCGCAAGCACGCCGTAAGGTATCCGCGCCCAGTCAGCCGTCATAAAGTCTGAGGTCGTTACGCCGCGGAGGGCTACGGTATTGTCGTAAGTCCGGCCGTCACCCATTACGCCTACGCTCTTTATATTTGTCAGTACGGCAAAGTACTGGCTTATCTTCCTGCCTAAACCAGCCTTCTGCACTTCTTCGCGGAAGATTGCATCGGCATCCTTAAGTACTATGAGTTTTTCCTTAGTTATGTCCCCCATAACGCGTATCGCAAGCCCCGGCCCAGGGAAAGGCTGGCGCCATACGAGTTTTTCGGGTATGCCGAGTTTTTCGCCAACTTCACGCACCTCGTCTTTAAAAAGGTACCGCAGCGGCTCTACAAGCCCCGTAAAGCCTATGTCTTTAGGAAGGCCGCCTACGTTGTGGTGGCTCTTTATTACCGCCGCGTCGCCGGTGCCGCTCTCTACAACGTCGGGGTAAATCGTACCTTGGCAAAGGTAATCAACTTTACCGATTTTTTTTGCTTCTTCTTCAAAAACACGTATAAACTCCCCGCCTATTATCTTGCGTTTGCGCTCAGGCTCGCTTACGCCGGCGAGCTTTGCCAGGAAACGCTCTTCGGCGTTTACCCTTATGAGGTTCATGTCAAACTGCTTACGGAAAACGCGCTCCACCTCGTCGCCTTCATCCTTACGCAGAAGGCCGTGGTCGACAAAAATGCACGTAAGGTTTTTCCCGACGGCTTTATGCACAAGCACGGCGGCAACGGATGAATCCACCCCGCCTGAAAGCGCGCATATAACCTTTTTGCTGCCGATTGTTTCACGCAGGTTATTTACGGCGGTAGTTATAAATGAATCCATCTGCCAGTCGCCTGAACAGCCGCATATGCCAAAAAGAAAATTTTTCAGCACTTCTGTCCCCTGCTCAGTATGCTGCACCTCAGGGTGGAACTGTACTGCGTAAAAGCCTTTTTCGTCATTTTCCATGGCGGCTACAGGGCATGCATCGCTTTTTCCAATAACCTCAAAGCCCTCAGGAGCGGCCGATATGCGGTCAGTGTGGCTCATCCAGCAGACCGAGCTTTTTTTCATGCCGCTGAAAAGCCGTGAATCCCTGTTTATATCAACCAATGTCTTTCCATATTCGCTGACTTTACAATGTGAAACCGTACCGCCGAGCAGTTTTGCCATCAGCTGCGCCCCGTAGCATATGCCAAGAACAGGAACTCCGATTTCAAAGATTTCTTTTGGGCACTCCGGCGCCCTGTCTGCATAAACGCTGTTAGGCCCGCCGGAAAAAATAATTCCCTTGTATTTAGCTGAAGATATATCCGCGATTTTAGCCGAATAAGGTTTTATTTCACAGTACACGTGCAGGTCACGGACCCTGCGCGCTATAAGGTGGCTGTACTGCCCCCCGAAGTCGAGTACCAGTACCGACTCATGCTCTTTCATACGGTTTTCTCCTATTCTGAAATAAAAAGGTTCCAAAAATAAATGTTCGCCCGCCGCCTGTTTTCTTAACGGCGGCAGGCGGCTTTGGTAAACGGAACGTTTACCTTAAAATAATATCCTCACGCGCCGGGCCGTTCGATATCATCTTTATCGGGACCCCTATAGCCTTTTCCGCGAATTCAATATAATTGCGTGTATTTTCCGGCAGGTCCTCATATTTACGTATACCCCTTATGTCGCACTTCCAGCCGGGCAGCTTCTCTATTACCGGCTTGCAGCGCTTTAGCTGCGATGTAGGCGGGAACGCATCTATCCTTTTACCGTCAAGTTCATAAGCTACGCATACCGGAATCTCATCAAGGTAGCCGAGCGCGTCGAGGACCGTAAACGCGACCGACGTGGCGCCCTGCACACGGCAGCCGTACCTTGTCGCTACAAGGTCGAGCCAGCCCATACGGCGTGGCCGTCCCGTTGTCGCCCCGAACTCTCCGCCGTCGCCGCCTTTGTGCCGCAGCTTATCCGCCTCGTCTCCGAAAATTTCACTTACGAACTCTCCGGCCCCTACAGCGCTTGAGTATGCTTTAACCACAGCTGTTATATTCTTTATTTCATATGGAGGTATTCCCGCGCCTACTGCGCCGTAACCGGCTATGGTGTTTGAGGACGTAACCATCGGGTATATGCCGAAGTCCGTATCTTTCAAAGCGCCGAGCTGGCCTTCCAAAAGTATATTCCTGCCTTCTTTTACAGCATTGTGAAGGAACTCGAACGTGTCGGCAGCATACGGCTCAAGCATGGCCTTATAGCCCATCAGCGTATCATATATATCCTTTGCTGACAGCTTAGGCTGGTGGTAAAGGTACTCGTAATAAACGTTTTTTAGCGTTACTACATGCTCTATTTTTTCTTTCAGCGCGCTTTCATCGCCGAAAAGCTCGCTTACCTGAAAGCCTATCTTCGCAAATTTATCCGAATAAAACGGGGCTATGCCCGACCTTGTCGAACCGAAAGAGTGCGAGGAAAGCCTTGCCTCCTCAAAAGAATCAAGCTGTATATGGTAAGGCATGACTACCTGCGCCCTGTCTGAAACAAGCACCTTCGGCTGCGGCACGCCGCGCTCTTTAAGCGTGTTCAGTTCTTCAATGAATTTTTCAGGGCTTAAAGCTACTCCGTTACCTATAATGTTCGTTATATGGCTGTAAAAAACACCCGACGGCAGCTGATGAAGCGCAAACTTGCCGTAATTGTTTATAATCGTATGCCCGGCATTGCAGCCGCCCTGGAACCTGACTACAACATCCGAACCGGCGGCTTTCACATCGGTAATCTTACCTTTGCCTTCGTCGCCCCAGTTAGCACCAACAATAGCAGTAACCATAATTATTAACTCCGCCGCGCCGCAACGGGAACCCAGCGCCGCCCTGCGGCTGGATTTGGGCGGCGGCTCTTTAAAAAATTGAGCGTTGTCAACGTTGGTATTATATCACAAACAATTTGCAAAAACAAACGTAGGGGCAGCGCCCATCACACAGTTATTTTATTAATATGTCAAGGCGCATAAATATTTATCACACCGTTATATCGTCTTTTTCGCCGGAAACGTCGCCATACTTATTAAGCAATGGCTCAACAGTGTTTTTTATGAATTCCTCTGTCTGCTCCGGAGCGGCCCCCACGTATTTTTCGGGGCTGACGATTTTTTGAAGTTCCTCCGCCGAAACGCCGAAAGCCGGATCGGCCGCTATGCGGCTTAGCAGGTCGTTTTCTCCGCCTTCTTCTTTTATCACCTTGGCTGCCGCCATGGAGTGTACGCGTATGCGCTCGTGCAGCTGCTGCCTGTCGGCCCCGCGCTTAACGGCATCCATCATTATGTTTTCAGTAGCCATAAACGGCAGCTCACGGTCTAAATGCTGCGCGATGACTTTAGGGTAAACGACAAGCCCGCCGGCTACGTTCATATAAAGGTCAAGTATGCCGTCAACAGCAAGGAATGCCTCGGGGATACTTATGCGCTTGTTTGCCGAGTCATCGAGCGTCCGCTCAAACCACTGCGCTGAAGCCGTGATGCACGGGTTAAGGCTGTCTACCATAACGTACCTTGCAAGGGATGCTATCCTTTCGCTGCGCATAGGGTTTCGCTTGTACGCCATTGCCGAAGAGCCTATCTGGTTCTTTTCAAACGGCTCCTCCACCTCTTTCAGGTGCTGCAGAAGGCGTATGTCATTGGAAAACTTAGCCGCGCTCTGCGCTATGCCGCTCAGCACAGCAAGTACGCGGCTGTCAAGCTTGCGCGAATATGTCTGCCCTGACACCGCTACACATTCCCTGTAACCCATTTTTTTGGCGATAATGCCGTCAAGCTTTTTGACTTTGCCGTAGTCTCCGTCAAAAAGCTCCAAAAAACTTGCCTGCGTGCCTGTAGTTCCCTTTGAACCGAGCAGCTTCATATCTGAAAGCATATACTCCGTATCCTGCAGGTCGGTAAGTATATCCTGCAGCCAGAGCGCCGCGCGTTTGCCGACTGTAGTCGGCTGCGCCGGCTGGAAATGGGTGAAGGCAAGCGTTGGCAAGTCCTTGTATTTCATGGCAAAAGACGACAGCACTCGCGCCGTGCCGACGAGTTTGTCCCTTACGAGCTTAAGCGCTTCGTCCATGATTATTATATCCGTATTGTCGCCAACATAGCATGACGTTGCACCGAGGTGGATTATAGGTTCTGCTGCAGGGCATTGGACGCCGTAGGCGTACACGTGCGACATAACGTCGTGGCGGACAGCCTTCTCCCTTTCCTCTGCGACTTCATAGTTTATGTCATCCTTATGCGCTTCCATTTCATCAATCTGCTTCTGCGTTATAGGCAGCCCAAGCTCCTTTTCGGCCTGTGCGAGGGCTATCCAAAGCCTGCGCCACGTCCTGAATTTCTTATCCGGCGAAAAGATGTATTTCATCTTTTCCCCTGCATACCGTGAAGAAAGCGGCGATTCGTAAGCGTTTTTCAATTTTACGGCCTCCAAATAATAAAATCGCGTAAAGCTGCGCCGGGGCGGCGTATTGCCCCGATGTTTTGTTTAATAACGTTTTATAGGTATATCATACTCATACTTTTTACCCGACACAAGGTTTTCGGGCAGCGGGGTCGGGTAACGGCCTGAAAAACACGCATCGCAGAAGCCCGTGCATTTTCCCCCGAGCATCTTAGGGAGGTTTTCAAGGCTTAAAAAATCTATAGAGTCGGCAAAGTTCATTTCGCCTATCTCGTCTATGGTGTGTCGGCACGCTACAAGCTCGCTTTTGGAAGGTATGTCCGTGCCGTAGTAGCATGGCCACAAAAACGGTGGCGAGCTTATGCGCAGGTGCACTTCCTTCGCACCGGACTCCTTAAGCATTTTTATTATGCGCGCGCTTGTAGTCCCGCGTACTATGGAGTCGTCAAGCATGACGACGCGTTTACCGCGCACGGCCGTAGAAAGGGCGTTAAGTTTTATCCTGACGCTTTTTTCGCGTTCGGACTGGCTCGGCTTTATAAATGTGCGGCCTATATATGAATTTTTCACTATGCCTTTTTGGAACGGTATGCCGGACTCCTCGCTGTAGCCTATGGCGGCATCTATGCCGGACTCAGGGACGCCGATAACCATGTCGGCATCAACCGGATGCTGCCTTGCAAGCAGGCGGCCTGCCTCTTTGCGCGCCTCGTAAACGCTTATGCCGTCTATTATGCTGTCCGTACGCGCAAAATAGATATACTCAAAAATGCAGAGCGACTTTTTCTCTTTCGGCGGTTCATAAATGGAGTGCAGGCCGCTGTGGTCAACGTAAACTATCTCGCCCGGCCTCACGTCGCGCACGAACTCCGCGCCGCAGGCGTCGAGGGCGCATGTTTCCGAAGCGAAAACATAGGAATTATTTATCCTGCTATGCACAGCGGCCTGAAGCCGTGCGGGTCGCGCACGGCAAGCAGCTTCTGAGGGCTCATTATAACCATGGAAAAAGAACCGTGTATCTTTGGCATGGTGCGGCGCACGGCTTCTTCTATAGAAGGCGCGTCAACCCTTTCACGCGCTATCATGTAGGCTATGACTTCAGTATCTATAGTCGTCTGAAAAATGCAGCCTCGTTTGGCCAAAAGCTTGTGCAGCTCGTAAGCGTTTGTCAGGTTGCCGTTATGCGCTATGGCCAAAGTGCCCTTGATGTAGCGCATGACAAGCGGCTGCGCGTTTTCACGCACGCTTGCCCCTGCAGTGGAGTAGCGCACATGCCCCACAGACATCTGCCCTTTAAGCCTGTCTAAAACCTCAGGGGAAAAAGCTTCGGTGACAAGCCCCATGTTTTTGGAGTAAGAAATTACCCCGCGGTCGTTGACGGCTATGCCGCAGCTTTCCTGCCCCCTGTGCTGCAAAGCAAGCAGGGCGTTGTACGCCGCATAAGACGGGTCCACGCTGCCGTCTGAATATACCCCGAAAACGCCGCACTCCTCGTGCGGTCCATCATAGCCAAAATCGTAACTGCTCAAAAAGTTTCACCCCATCTTGCTTTTTACCGTGTTTAACACGTTTTGCCAAAAGCGTAAGCCGCCGTTCAGATTACCACATCCGGGCGGCGGCAATACTTTAATCCGCTTATATAATTAATTAAAGCCCTATCCTTCTCATTACTTCTGCGTAAGCTTCCTCAACCCCGCCCATGTCACGGCGGAAACGGTCCTTGTCGAGCTTTTCGTGCGTTTTTACGTCCCAAAAGCGGCACGTGTCCGGTGAAATCTCATCCGCAAGGATGATACCGCCCTTATAGCGCCCAAATTCAAGCTTAAAGTCTATAAGGTCAATATTTACGGACAGGAAAAAGCCGGTAAGTATCTTATTTATTTCGAATGCCATTTCGGTAATCGTCCTGACTTCTTCTTCAGTGGCAAAACCCGCCGCGAGTATATGGTACTCATTTACCATTGGGTCGCCAAGCTCGTCGCTCTTGTAGCAGAACTCGAGCACCGGCGTTTTCATCGGCGTGCCTTCCTCAAGGCCGAGGCGTTTTGCGAGGCTCCCCGCGGCTTTGTTGCGTACTATGACCTCGAGGGGAACAATCTCAACTTTTTTTACGAGCGTCTCGCGGTCGTTGAGTTCCTTTATAAAATGCGTCGGTATTCCCTTTTTCTCAAGCATTTTGAAAATATAGTTTGACATCTTGTTGTTTACGACGCCTTTGCCGGTTATGGTCCCTTTTTTTAGGCCGTTAAACGCTGTGGCATCGTCTTTGTAAGAAACGATGCAGCAGTCACCGTCATCAGTTGCAAATACCTTTTTTGCCTTGCCCTCGTAAAGCTGCCCTTTTTTTTCCATATAAGTTCCCTCCGTTAAAATCATACGTCAGTTAAAATTATAATTGCCTTACCCGCTGTTTTCTGCGGGTAAAGCAAATTATATCTGTAATCACACAAAATTCACAAAATTAGATATCTTCGTTATATCAACCACCGAAAGCTGCGTCGTCTGCACCCTGCGCGCGCATGTAAGGAACGCGTTGGCGGTGTCAAGCGAAGTAAGGCACGGTATGCCCGCCTCCACGGCGTTCCTGCGTATCTTGAACCCGTCGCGGTTGTGCGCTATCACTTTAGACGGCGTGTTTATGACAAGGTTTATGTCGCCTGAAATGATATGGTCTATTATATCCGGCTTGCCGGCGCCTATCTTATGCGTCCTTATGGTCGGTATGCCGTGGTTATTAAGGAATTCCGACGTCCCGGCCGTGGCGAATATCTTCCACCCCAGGTCGTAAAGCCCCTGCGCTATAGGCAGCGCTTCCTCTTTGTCGCTGTCTTTAACCGTTATCATTACGTTGCCTTTTTCTATCATATGGACGCCCGCGCCGTAAAAGGCCTTTATAAGCGCTTCATCGAACGTGCGGGCAACACCGAGGACCTCGCCCGTCGACTTCATTTCAGGGCCTAAGTCGACGTCCTGCCCGTACAGTTTTTCAAAGGAGAACACCGGCATCTTCACCGCTATAAGGTCCCTCTCGCGCTGCAGACCGTAGTGGTAGCCCATCTCAGGCAGAGTCCTGCCGAAAAATGTTTCCACAGCAAGCGGGACTATCGGTATGCCTGTAACTTTGCTTATATACGGCACAGTCCGTGAAGAACGCGGGTTAGCCTCTATGACGTACACCTTTTCATCTTTGACTATATACTGTATGTTCAAGAGGCCGACGACTTTGAGGGCTTTTGCGAGGCGGCGCGTATAGTCTACTATGAGGTTCTGCATTTCAACGCTTACGCCTATAGCCGGATAAACCGATATGCTGTCGCCGGAGTGTATGCCGGCGCGTTCTATATGCTGCATTATGCCGGGTATAACGGAGTCCGTCCCGTCGCACACCGCGTCAACTTCCACCTCGGTGCCCATGATGTACTTGTCAACAAGTATAGGATGCTCCTGCGCGATACGGTTTATTATGCCTATCTGCTCTATTATATCCTGGTCGGAATACGCTATCTGCATGCCCTGCCCGCCCAGTACATACGACGGCCTTACCAAAACAGGGTACCCAAGCTCATGCGCCGCCTGTATGGCTTCGTCGCACGTGAAAACAGTCCTGCCTTCGGCGCGGGGAATACCGCAGCCATTGAGTATGGCGTCAAAGCGCTTTCTGTCCTCTGCTTCGTCTATGCTGTCGGATGACGTGCCCAGTATGGGTATGCCCATTTTTTCTATATCTTTGGCAAGCTTTATCGCCGTCTGCCCGCCGAACTGGACTACGGCGCCGTCCGGCTTTTCAAGCTCGGCTATATGGAGTACGTCTTCCTCCGTAAGCGGCTCGAAGTAGAGCTTGTCGGCAACGTCAAAGTCAGTGCTTACCGTTTCTGGGTTATTGTTTACTATGATGGTTTCATAACCTAAATCTTTCAGCGCCCAGACGCTGTGTACCGAGCAGAAGTCAAACTCTATGCCCTGGCCTATCCTTATGGGGCCGGAGCCTATGACCATGACTTTCTTTTTGTCGGTTTCGGGCTTAGACTCGTTTTCCGTACCGTAGCTCGAGTAGTAGTAAGGCGTTTCCGCCTCAAACTCGGCGGCGCACGTGTCTACCATCTTGTAAACAGGAGCAATGCCCCATTCTTTTTCAAGCGAGCGTATTTCCTTGACGCTCTTTCCGGAAAGTCCGGATATCGTTTTGTCAAGGAATTCATATTCCTTCGCTTTCCTAAGGAGGCATGCATCAAGTTCCTGCCCCGCAAGTGCTTTTTCGACGTTTATTATATTAAGGTACTTGTTCAGGAACCACATATCTATTTTTGTTATATCGTGTATCTTCTGCGGCGTTACCCCGCGGCGCAAAGCTTCTGAAACCACCCACAGCCTGCGGTCGTCCACCGCATGCAGCTTTTCTTCAAGCTCATCGTCGGAAACGTCTTTAAGGGAAGCGTCCATAAGGCTGTACATGTTTATTTCGAGGCAGCGCACAGACTTCATAAGCGCGGCTTCAAAAGTAGGCGCTATGCCCATAACCTCGCCCGTCGCTTTCATCTGCGTGCCGAGCGTGCGGCGCGCATGTATGAATTTGTCGAACGGCCAGCGCGGTATCTTAACAACGCAGTAATCCATAGTCGGCTCAAAGCATGCATAAGTTTTTTTCGTTATGGCGTTAGGTATTTCGTCAAGCGTATAGCCGAGCGCTATTTTAGAGGCTACTTTCGCTATCGGGTAGCCAGTCGCCTTTGAAGCAAGAGCCGACGAGCGGCTTACACGCGGGTTGACTTCTATAACTGCATACTCGAAGCTGTCGGGGTTAAGCGCGAACTGCACATTGCACCCGCCCTCGACTTTAAGCTCTGTAATGATGGCGAGAGCGGCGCTCCTTAACATCTGCAGCTCTTTGTCAGCAAGCGTCTGGCACGGCGCGACGACTATTGAGTCGCCCGTGTGTACGCCGACGGGGTCAATGTTTTCCATATTGCAGACTGTAATGCAGTTGCCGTTATGGTCGCGCATTACCTCGTACTCTATTTCTTTCCAGCCCGCAATGCTGCGCTCTATGAGCACCTGATGCACGCGGCTCCTGTGCAGGCCGACCGTTGCTATGGAGGTAAGCTCCGTTTCGTCGGCTGCAATGCCGCCGCCTGAGCCGCCGAGCGTGTACGCCGGCCTCACTACAACAGGGTAGCCTATCCTCTTTGCTATCTTTACGCAGTCCTCAAGGCTTTCCGCAACGGCGCTTTTTGCCACAGGCTGGTTTATGCGCTCCATGGCGTCCTTAAAAAGCTCCCTGTCCTCCGCCATGCGTATGGTGTCGGCGTCAGTGCCTATCATCTCTACGTTATGTTCTTTAAGGAAGCCTGACTCCTCAAGCTCAACGGCAAGGTTGAGGGCGTTCTGCCCGCCGAGCGTAGGAAGGATGCTGTCGGGTTTTTCCTTAAGTATGATTTTCTTCACCGTGTCTGAAGTAAGCGGCTCTATATACACTTTATCCGCAATCTGCTTGTCGGTCATAATGGTGGCGGGGTTCGAGTTTATGAGTACTACTTCCACGCCTTCCTCTTTAAGGGCGCGGCAGGCCTGCGTGCCGGCGTAGTCAAACTCGGCCGCCTGGCCTATGATAATAGGGCCTGAGCCTATGATAATTACCTTTTTTATATCTTCCCTTTTGCTCATATGCGGCCGCCTCCCATCAGATCCATAAATTTGTCAAAGAGGAAACCCGTGTCAAGCGGCCCCGGCGAGGCCTCCGGGTGGAACTGCGTTGAAAACACCCTGCCGTTTTTATACCTGAGCCCTTCTATGCTGCCGTCGTTCATGCTAATGAAGCTCACCTGTGCAACCGACGGGTCCACGGTTTTGCCGTCCACTACATAGCCGTGGTTCTGCGATGTTATATATACCCTGTTTTCGGCAAGGCTTTTCACCGGATGGTTTATGCCCCTGTGCCCGTACTTAAGCTTATATGTGTCGCACCCGTTGGCCAAAGCCATAAGCTGGTGCCCAAGGCATATGGCAAAAACCGGTATGCCCGAAGCGTACATCCTCTTAAGCTCTTTAATGGATTTTACGCAGTCCTTAGGGTCGCCAGGCCCGTTCGAAAGCATTATGCCGTCAGGTGAAAAAGAGCGTACTTCATCAAAAGAAGCATCATATGGAAAGCGTTTAACCGTACAGCCGCGTTTTACGAGCGAGCGCATTATATTATTTTTAACGCCGTAATCCATAAGCGCGACTTTAACGCAGCCGTCGCCGTAAACCGACGTCCCCTTGCAGCTTACGCGTTCAACCGGGCTGCCTATGTCGTAAGCCGCGGCTTTTTCTTTAAGCCCGTCCGTGCTTTCGCAGTGCCCGTATGTTATAACTCCGCGCATGGTGCCCTTTTCACGGAGGACTTTAGTAAGGGCGCGCGTGTCTATGCCCTGCATGCCGGGGATGCGGTTGTCCTTTAAAAAAGTGTCGAGGTCAACGTCTGCCCTGAAGTTGCTCGCAGCGTCAGAAAGCGAATGGACTATGAACGCGGAAAGCCACGGCCGTACTGACTCCGCGTCATCGTAGCAAATGCCGTAATTGCCTATGAGCGGATATGCCATAACAACGCCCTGGCCCGCATACGACGGGTCGGTCAAAAGCTCGGTGTAACCGCACATGGCACTGTTGAAAACGACTTCGCAGGCTGTGTCGTGCTCGTCGCCGAAGCCCGTACCCTTAAAGGCCATACCGTTTTCAAGCGTCAGCAATGCTTCCATTTTATCACCAACCATTCTTAAAAATCACGGCTTTTCCGTATTGACGCAAAAGCCGTTCAAATGTTTAAAAAAGTTATGAGCGGCGCCCAAAAGCATCCGTTATTTTTTTGACCGCCCTTTCAGTGTTTTCCCTGGTGTTGAACGACGTAAGCCTGAAAAACCCTTCGCCGTTTATGCCAAAGCCCGAGCCGGGCGTACCTACCACTCCCGCTTTTTCAAGCAGCATATCGAAAAAGTCCCATGAAGAAATCCCGTCCGGAGTCTTCAGCCACACGTACGGCGAGTTAACGCCGCCGTAAACCGTAAAGCCGGCCTTGGCAAGCCCTGTTTTTATTATCTTCGCGTTGTCAAGGTAATAGTCTATATTTTCACGTATCCCGCGCCTGCCCTCCGGCGTATAGACAGCCTCGGCAGCGCGCTGCACAACATACGAAACGCCGTTCATCTTAGTTGACTGGCGCCTGTCCCACAGCTTGTTAACATTTACTCCGCCGAACTCAAGTTCTTTCGGTATAACGGTAAAAGCGCACCTTACGCCCGTAAAGCCGGCTGTTTTTGAAAAGCTGCGGAATTCTATCGCGCATTTTTTGGCGCCTTCTATTTCAAATATGCTGTGCGGCATATCCGGTTCGGAGATAAACGCCTCGTAAGCCGCGTCGTAAAGTATGACGGACCTGTTTTTCAGGGCGTAGTCAACCCACTGCTTAAGCGCCTGCCGCGTTATGCCCATGCCGGTCGGGTTATTGGGGAAGCAAAGGTATATCATGTCTGCGCGCGCGTCCGGTATCACGGGAAGGAAATTGTTTTTTTCATGGCACGGCATGTAGACTATCCTGCTCCAGCCTTTCGCCTTGTCGTACCCGCCTGCCCTGCCGGCCATCACGTTTGTGTCAACATACACAGGATAAACCGGGTCGCATACCGCTACGGTGTTGTCGGTCCCGAAAATATCCCCTATGCCTCCGGTGTCGCTTTTAGCGCCGTCGCTGACGAAGATCTCGTCAGGCGAGATATCTACGCCTTTGTCCTTATAGTCGTTTTTGCTTATGGCTTCCCTAAGGAACATATATCCGGCCTCAGGCCCGTAACCGCGGAAAGTTTCCGCGCGCCCCATTTCGCCGGCGGCCTTTTCCATGGCACTTACCACAGCCTGCGGCAGCGGGCGCGTAACGTCGCCTATGCCGAGCTTTATAATCTCTGTGTCAGGGTGCAGCTTTGAAAATTTCTCGACTCTCGAAGCAATATCCACAAAAAGATAGTTTGCCGGCAGCTTAGTAAAATTTTCATTAATTTTAAGCAAATTGCACATTCCTTTCCGCGATAATTCAAAAATTACGCATTTCGGATATTTATTATATCAGATTTCGACGTTTCCGTCAAAGACAAATTCAGCAGGGCCGCGCATAAAAACGTCGCCGCTCTTTTCGTCCCACCGCACGTCGAGCACTCCGCCCCTGAGATGCACTTTTACACGTCCGGACGTTTTTTTATTTAACACGCACGCGACGGCGCATGCGCACGCCCCCGTCCCGCAGGCGAGTGTCTCGCCGGAGCCGCGCTCCCAGACGCGCATTTTCACATTTTCATTATCTATTACCTGTACGAACTCCGTATTTACCCGTTCAGGGAACATGCCGTCGTTCTCAAAAAGGGGCCCTGTTCTTTCAATATCTATATCTTCGGTATTGTCGGTAAAAACGACGCAGTGCGGGTTGCCCATGGAAACACACGTGATATTGTATTTACGGCCGCCGAAAACGGCCGGTTTGTTTATTATCTCATTTTCCGCCGAAACGGCCGGTATCCCGCCCGCCGTTAAAACAGGCTTCCCCATATTAACCTCAACCGAAAGCACTTTGCCGTTTTCGGTTTCAAGGCTAAGAGTTTTTATGCCGCTGAGCGTTTCTACGGTCATCACGTTTTTTTTAGCTATGCCGCGCTCGTAAGCATATTTGCCTACGCATCTTATGCCGTTTCCGCACATTTTCCCGCGTGAACCGTCGGCGTTGTACATGTCCATCCTGCAGTCCGCTTTTTCAGACGGCTCTATCAGTATAATGCCGTCGCCGCCTATGCCGAAATGCCTGTCGCTCAGCTTTTTTGAAAGCTCAGGCGCGTTTTGGACTTTTTCCTTAAAACAGTTTATATAGATATAGTCGTTGCCAGTACCGTGCATTTTTGTAAATTTCACAGCGACAGCGCCCCCTTTAAAATCGCTTATATCAACACAGCCGTATAAACTATGTATTTAAAGTATTTAAAATTATCAAAGACGTTTCCGCGGTTTTCTTGCCAGTATCCATGCTTTTTTTCTGTATGAACCTGTGCGCCTGCGGCTCCGTGAAGTGGTTGCGCACCATAAGCAGTTCCTTTGCCTTTTTAAGCGCGGCCTTTTCGTCAAAATTTTCCGCCGCAAGCTGCTTTTTTACGCTAAGCGGCGTAAAGCCCGAGATGTTGAGGAACATATTTACAGTATCCACAAGGTCCCTGCGCTTTACCGGCAGTATGAGGCTCGCGCAGCCGAGCCTGCCGCACATCTGGGCAAACTGCGAGCCCATAAGGAACAGGAAATCATAGTTCGGTACTACGTCCGGAAGGTTAACCGCCGGCATATCCCTTAGTTTGGCACTTGAAACAACGACGCCGCCGTGGTAATGCCTGTGCGCAAAATCCATGACCGAAGCGCCGGTAGTTGAAACGCTTGCCACATAAAGTCCGGTCGAATGGAGCAAAGCCGCTATTCTTTTGGCATAATCCGGGTTTGAATTCGCCACTATAATGCTGCTCATGCCGCACCCCACTCCCCCAAAGCCGCTCTCTGCATCCCGTCTCAGAATTTATCGAGATATTCTTTAAGTTCCCATCCGGTCACGGTTGTAGAAAACTCGTGCCACTCTTTTTCCTTTGCCTCAACGTATTTGCTGAAAATATGCTTTCCAAGCACGCGCTCAACAAGCGGGTCTTCCCTCATGGCCGCTACGGCGCTTTTAAGGTCCGACGGAAGGCTTTCTATGTTTCTGTCTTTTCTTCCCTGCTCGTCTATATCATATATATTTGACGTAACAGCCTCCGGCGGCGTCAGGTTGTTTTCTATGCCGTCCATGCCGGCGGCAAGCAGAAGCGCAAACGCAAGGTACGGGTTGCATGCCGGGTCGGGGTTTCTTAGCTCTGCCCGGGTGCTGTCGCCCCGCGACGCAGGCACCCTTATAAGCGCGCTGCGGTTGCCGGCCGTCCATGCTATATAGCACGGCGCCTCAAAGCCGGGCACAAGCCTTTTGTACGAGTTTACGAGCGGGTTTGTCACGGCGCATATGCCTTTTATGTGTTTAAGTATGCCGGCTATGAAATTATACGCCGTATGGCTCAGCCCTTTTTCGCTTTTCGGGTCGTAAAACACGTTTTCCCCATCCCTGAACAGCGACATGTTGGTGTGCATGCCGGAACCGGCCCTGCCGGCTACGGGTTTCGGCATGAAAGTAGCGCACAGCCCGTGCGAATCTGCGCAGAAGCGGACAACCGTCTTAAAAGTTATGAGGTTGTCGGCGGCAGAAAGCGCCTCGCTGTACTTAAAGTCTATCTCGTGCTGTGCAATGGCAACCTCGTGGTGCGACGCCTCTATCTCAAAGCCCATCTCCTCAAGGTTAAGGCAGATGTCGCCCCTCGCGCTGTCCCCAAGGTCAGACGGGCCAAGGTCAAAGTACCCCGCTGTGTCGTGGGTTACAGTAGTCGGGTGGCCGAATTCGTCGGTATTAAAAAGAAAGAACTCGCACTCCGGCCCGACGTTGAACGTGTAGCCAAGGCTCGCGGCATGCTTTATCTGCTTTTTCAGCACATAGCGCGGGTCGCCCTCAAACGGCTTCCCGTCAGGCGTATATATGTCGCATATAAGCCTCGCTATCCTGCCGCTCTGAGTATTCCACGGAAAAATATTAAAAGTATCGAGGTCCGGATACAGGTACATATCCGACTCCTCTATGCGTACGAACCCTTCTATGGAAGAGCCGTCGAACATGCACTCGTTGTCGAGCGCCCTTTTTATCTGGCTCGGCGTTATGGTAACGCTTTTAAGTGACCCGAGTATATCGGTAAACTGGAGCCGTATAAACCTTACGCCGTTTTCTTCAACCATGCCTATGATATCTTCTTTTGTATATTTCGCCACAGTAATTCCTCCTTAAAGGCAAAAGCCAAGCGGTTCCACGCGATTTCAAGTTAATGCAGATTCATTTTATGCCTTTTGGGAAGTAGTGTCAATGCCTTTTAAATTGAAAGGCATATTTTATGAAAATGCAGAGGTAGGCAGCCGCGCGCGCCGTTTTCACCGTATTGTTCAGCACAGGCTCATTAAAGGTCCGGATTGCCGAAAAGCAAACCGGTTTTTAGAATTTAATCACAATTATATATACAAAAATGTTCTTATATAAATCATATTGTGGTATAATATATTAAAAACACGGCAAAACGTTAAATAAAGGAAAGGTATACTGTATACAATGGCAAAAAGATGTAAAAAAACAGCAAAGCTCATTACTGTGATTATCTGTACGGCGCTCTTGTCACTGCAAAGCCCGTTCGCGGCGCTTTCAGCCGGCGCTGCGCAAATAACCGGCGGAACGTTCACTTCACGCCCAGCGGCACAGATGCATACATATAAAGTGTACTTAAGCCCGTCGTGCCAGACATGGAACCCGTACTGCGACGGTTCAGGCAGCGAGGAGTACCATATGCGCCAAGTAGCGGAAGCAATGGTGCCGTACCTTAACGGCTACGGTATAGAGTCCGTCCTCGCGGCCGCACAGACAGGCTCGCGCGGCAACCAGCGCAGCACCATAGTCGGCAGGGCAAACCAGGCTTCTGCCGAAAAATGCGACCTTTACCTCGCGATACACTCAAACGCCCGCGACGGTGGGGCGAAGACAAACGGCACTATGGTCTTTTACCCGTCAAAAGACAGCGGGAGCCTTCGCTTTGCCAACCTTTTAAAAGACAATTTCATATACCCTGACAAAAGCGGCATCTGCCTTGCCACAAACGACGCGCTATGGGAAATGTACATGCCCAAAATGCCGCACTGCCTCATAGAAACAGCATACCACGACAACCCGTCCGACGTACAGTGGATAGAGAACAATACGGATGCAATAGCAAAAAACCTCGCGTACTGCGTAGCGCTTTGCGCCTACACCCCGGTTTCGGTTTCTATGGACACTACGCTTGTCACTATAAGCGCTGGCCAGACCTTCGACTTAAATTCAAAAGTCACGCTCATAAATAACAACGTTTACTATAACCGCACGTCATGGAGCTCCGGCAACTCAAACGTAGCCGCAGTGCAAAACGGCACTGTCAGGGGCGTTTCAAAGGGCTGCACGTCAATAACCGCGCGCACGTGCAACGGCCTTACGGCAAAATGCGTTGTTAACGTCACATAACCCCTTTTACCGCATGGCGGTTCCGTTGCGGGCACAGGTTCCATACATCTTATGTGATGTGTATAAAACATTTCCGCCTTATATATACATAATATGCACTTTTATTACAGATTTCTTGACAATACAGGCATTTTCTTTTATACTGTTATTTTAGTTAGAATATTATATAGTTTTTAATTTTTTTTGGCATTCCTTATTTATTTCTAACTAAATTATTCTGCGTGCATCAAGGAAGCAAGATAAAATACTTTTCAGGGAGGAAAAAGAATGGCAGAGCAAAAAAAAGGCAGGAAAAACACAAAAGGTACAGGGTCTTTTAGGAAAAAGCTTTCCAACATGCGGCTTTCAAAGCGGCTTATGTCCGGTTTTGTAAGCATCGCTGTTGTTACCGGCATTCTCGGAGGTCT
>ENA-UOOI01002005-UOOI01002005.1-fermentation-metagenome-genome-assembly--contig:-NODE-2005-length-19011-cov-26.405729_pt1 | contig 19011 bp, 14 predicted proteins | sample MGYA00245779_ERZ724027 | MGnify/ENA primary metagenome ERZ724027 (study PRJEB28704, sample SAMN03018318) | fermentation metagenome | biome: anthropogenic terrestrial biome; feature: soil...
TTACAAAATAAACCCCTTTGCGGAAATAGCTCAGTTGGTAGAGCATAACCTTGCCAAGGTTAGGGTCGCGAGTTCGAGTCTCGTTTTCCGCTCAAATGTTAGTATATACGCTCCAAAAACCATCGTTTTGGAGCGTATATTGCTTAACAACCGGGCTTTCTAAACTCAATTAAAACCTATACCGATAGTACTAAATTTAAAGCAACATGAAAAAGGTTTCCGTTTTTTTAATGTTATGCAGCGTTTTGTCCCTTCAAGCACAACTACGCAACAACGATGTTTACGAGGTAACGGAGATGGATAATTCGCGCGTGAGAAGCGAAATTCACATTCCTGACATTGACGGTTATAAAACATTGAAATGCGATTTTCACATTCACACCGTTTTTTCAGATGGAAAGGTCTGGCCCGATATCCGGGTAGCAGAAGCCTGGCAGGAAGGATTGGATGCCATTGCTATAACCGATCACATTGAGTATCGGCCGAACAAAGAAACCCTCAAGGGAGACCTGAACGAATCGTATAAAATTGCCAAAAGAGCCGGAGATGCCACCGGATTTATGGTTATTCACGGAACAGAAATCACCCGAAGCAAACCCCTGGGTCACCTCAACGCACTTTTCATCAGTGATGCCATGCCCATGGATGTTGAAGATCCCCTGGAGGCTATTGAGAAAGCTATACAACAAGGTGCGTTCATTATGTGGAATCACCCCGGCTGGCCCGATGACAAATCAACCCTTTACCCCGTTCACGAAGAACTGATAAAAGCCGGAAAAATTCACGGTGTAGAAGTATTTAATTACATGGAATATTATCCGGTAACTTTTGACTGGAGCAAAAATAATAATCTGGCTTTTATGGCCAATACAGATATTCATGGTTTGATAAATACCGACTACGGTGCGGGGAACAAAATCCGTCCCATGACACTCGTTCTGGCCAAAGAGCGAAGTGTGGAAAGCATCAAGGAAGCTCTGTTTGCAAAACGAAGTATCGCTTATTTTCACGGTGAGCTGGCAGGTAAACCGGAACACCTGAAAGGCTTGCTGAAAGCCTCCGTGAAAATACGTATCATCAATGAAAAACGAGCAGAAGTAACTAATATCTCCGACATTACTTACCGGGCAGTTTCCGGCAATAATTTATACATTCTCCCAGCAAATAAAACCGTCTTACTAACTATTCCTGGACCTGAAACCGTTTTTACCGTAGAGAATTGTCATACCGGGAACGGAGAAAAATTAACCGTCACCGTTTCGGATTTCGATATTTAGTAAAATTTTAAATATGTATGCCATATGAACAGACGAAATTTTATAAGAAATGTATCTGCACTCTCTACGCTGACCATTTTAAAGCCCGAAATTGTTTTTGCATCCAATACCAATTCTGCCGTGAGGATCGGGCTGATTGGGTGTGGGTCTCGCGCAACGGGAATATTGGGCAGCATGGCCGACAATGCCAACATTCATATCACTGCCCTTGCCGATATCTTTGAAGATAAAGTCATCAAAGGAATAGAGTTTGCTAATGGACTGAACAAAAAAAGAAACTATGCGGCAGTAGCTAAGAACAAAACATATGTTGGATCAGACGCTTATCTCAGGTTATTGGAAGATAAAGAGGTAGATGCTGTCATCATTGCTTCTCCCGGTTACTCACATCCTCAAATACTGGAAGATACCGTAGCTGCCGGAAAACATGTTTATTGCGAAAAACCGTTAGCGGTTGATGCGGACGGATGCAACCAGATTATCCGGACAGCCAATACCATTAACGGAAAGATTTCGGCTTTCGACGGTTTTCAGATCCGTTACGCAACACCCTACGTTGAAATGGCAAAAAGAATAAAAAGAGGCGATATAGGTGAACTTGTTACAGTACAACTTTACTATTTCTCATCGGGTGCTGCCATAATACCTTACGAAGGAATGTCGTACGATGAGATGCGTATCCGGAACCACTATCATTTCCACGAAATTTCGGGAGGATGTTACCTCGACCAGGCCATTCATATGATCGATGTTTGCAACTGGATTCTCGGTACCACTCCGCTATACGCAATTGGAGACGGCAGCAAAAAGGGCGGACCAGATTTTGGAAATGCCTGGACCAACTACCAGGTAATATACAAATATCCCAACGATGTAAACGTATCTGTTCATTCTTCCAAGTTCGGAAAAGTTTTTGGTGATGTATGCGCCCGATTCATCGGGACCAAAGGGTTGGCAGAAGCACATTACAGCGGAGGAGTCTTTATCAACGGCGACAACAAATGGGATTCGGGAATTGTGCGTTCTGCATCGGAACTGACTCCGGAATCCATAGCAAAAGGTGCCAGTTCATCTTCACTGGACGATGCCGACCCCAACAAAGGCAAAGCTTTCATCGAAAGCATTACCAGCGGGAATTATTTAAACCAACTGGAATCGGGCTGCCACTCAACGTTGAGTGCGATCCTGGGAAGAGAGGCTGCTTCGAAACAAGAAAAGATAATGTGGGACGAATTGATTTACACTCCTCAGAAAATTGACCCAAAATTGGATTTAAAACAGTTTCCGAGAAAATAAAACCTGAAAAATATTTTGTAAAGGTTTAAAAAAGATTTAACTTTGCAGCCACAAAAAATGAACACGGCAGTGGCCGTATATTTCTATAAGTAGTGGAGCACGCCCGGATGGCGGAATTGGTAGACGCGCTAGTTTCAGGGACTAGTGTTGGAAACGATGTGCAGGTTCGAGTCCTGTTCCGGGCACTTCGCAAACATGTTTGCGCAGGTGGTGAAATTGGTATACACGCTACTTTGAGGGGGTAGTGCCGGTTACGGCGTGTGAGTTCGAGTCTCATTCTGCGCACAACTAAAACAGGTATTCAAGAAATTGGATGCCTGTTTTTGTTTTTACAGGGAAAAAAGATAACTTAGCGTGCTAAAACCGATGAAAATGAAAATACTCACTGCCGAACAAATCAGGGAGATTGACTTAAAGACAACTACCTACGAAAACATTTCTTCGCTGGAACTGATGAAGAGAGCATCAAAGGCTTTCTTCGACTGGTTTACAACGAGGTTTACCGATAAAAACCTTCCTGTTTCGGTATTTTCTGGAACGGGAAATAACGGCGGTGACGGATTGGTTGTCGCAAGAATGCTTCAGAAATCGGGATACAAGGTTAATGTTTTTATAGTAGAGTACAGTCAGCACTATTCCGAAGATTGCGCGCACAATGTTCGTCGTGCCAAAGTTGAAAATATTCCGATTAAAAAAATTACCTCAACCGGTGATCTCCCTTCCTTGTCCGGCTTTGAGATAATTATTGATGCTATTTTTGGAACAGGGCTTAATCGGGAAGTGACAGGCATAGCCCGTGAAGTGATTGAAAAAATCAACAGGAGCGGGAAAAAAATCATCAGCATCGACGTACCTAGCGGATTGTCGATGAACGGAAAAACTTATTTTGCCGTTCACGCCACAGAAACGGTAACGATGCAGATCCCCAAGCTTGCTCTGTATTTGCCGGACAACCGAAATTTCACCGGAGAGGTGTATCTGATAAACATTGGACTAAACGAAACGGCCATCAGTGATGCGAAAACCGCTTTTTACTTTATCACAAAACAAGAAATAAAAGAACTGCTGAAACCGTTGGATAAATTTGCTCATAAAGGTACTCAAGGACACAGTTTGCTTATCGGCGGAAGCATCGGGAAGATGGGCTCAGTCTGCCTGGCATCCCGGGCGGCCTTGAAAACAGGATGCGGACTGGTCACTGCATATGTACCCAAATGTGGAACATCGGTTCTTCAATCCGCTTTTCCCGAAGCGATGGTGGTTGAAGACAGAAACGACACACACATTACGGGAATCGATTTCACCATACATCCGGATGCCGTCGGGGCCGGTGTGGGCTTAAGCGAATCACCGGAAACACAACATGCTTTTTACCGCTTTTTGCAGCAGAATAAATCCCCTCTGGTTATCGATGCTGACGGATTGAATATTTTGTCGAAGAATAAAGAATGGTTAGCCCTATTACCCTCAAGAACAATCTTGACCCCTCATCCAAAAGAACTTTTCAGACTTATTGGGGTGTGGAACGAAGACTATGATAAGATATATAAAACAAGGGAATTCGCAAAAAAATACCGGTTAATTATCGTTCTGAAAGGAGCTTACACGCTGATTATCGATTCAGAAAATGTTTATGTCAACAGTTCCGGAACCCCGGCGTTGGCTACAGCCGGAAGCGGGGATGTACTGACAGGTATCATCACAAGCTTGCTCGCACAAGGTTATGAGCCTTTGGACGCAGCTAAAGCAGGTGTTTTTATCCACGGTTTAACGGCAAACTTGTCGGCAACGAAGATTCACGCCCGAAGTTTTACAGCTTCGGACATTATCGATAACATCGGAAATGCCTATTTTGACATCGAGAAATAGCAATTTCAAACATTGTACTGTTGATAAGAAAAATAAACTAAGTCAAACAACATGCTTAAAAAGAATTTGATTAAAGCCAACACCGTGGCTATTTTATTTGCTTTAATAACAGGTTGCTCCGACCGTGTTCAACAACCTGCCGATTACGTGAACCCCTTTATTGGTGCCAGTACCAACATGGAGAAAGCCGGTGCCAGTCACGGACTGGGAAAAACATTCCCCGGCGCCGCTACTCCTTTTGGACTGACTCAACTCAGTCCGAATACAATCACAGGAGGAGACAATGCTTCCGGTTACAGCAATGAACATACGACCATTGAAGGATTTGCCTTTACCCAAATGAGCGGTACCGGATGGTATGGCGACCTGGGAAATTTTCTGGTTATGCCCGTAACCGGTGAATTAAAAACAGCAGCCGGAAAAGAAGAAAAACCGGAAGAAGGATACCGCTCCCGCTACTCAAAAGAAGACGAAACAGCATCTGCCGGGTATTACGGCGTAACGTTGACAGATTATGGTATTCGCGCTGAAATGACTGCCGCTCCTCATAGTGGGATCATGCGCTTTACGTTTCCAGAGCATAACCAATCACGTATTCAGGTTGACCTTGCGCGAAGAGTCGGCGGCACATCAACTCACCAGTTTATCCAGGTGATGGACGACCATACAATCCGGGGATGGATGAAATGCACTCCGGAAGGAGGCGGATGGGGAAACGGTGACGGAAAAGCGGATTATACCGTCTACTTTTATGCCCAATTCAGTAAGCCTTTTATCAATACGGGGGTTTGGAGTGCCGAAATCCCGGATTCGTGTGTCCGTAAAAGAGAAGAGGTGACTAGTCCGGAGTATCAGGCGCTTGTTGCCCAAGCACCGGTATTCCGCAATGTACAGGAGATGGAAGGAAAGCACCTGGGTTTTTTCACTGAATTTACCACCAAAGACCGGGAAGAGGTTTTGCTGAAAGCCGGCATCTCGTTTGTCAGCCTGGAGGGGGCCGAAAAGAACCTGCAGGCGGAAATTAGCGACTGGGATTTTGACCGAATACATGTCCTTGCCAGGGAGTTATGGAATGAAGCACTTGAAAAGATTAGCGTGGAAGGGGGCACCAAAGATGAAAAAACGATTTTCTATACCGCCCTTTATCACACCCTGATCGATCCGCGAACATTTACCGATGTGGACGGAAACTATCCCGGGGGTGACGGGAAAATCCGTCAACGCTCCACATTTACCAAACGCACTATTTTCAGTGGCTGGGATGTTTTCCGAAGCCAGTTTCCTCTGCAAACGATCATCAACCCGGAGGTGGTCAGTGACATGATCAACTCGTTGGTGACCCTGGCCGAAGAAAGCGGAAACGATTATCTGGAGCGCTGGGAATTTCTGAACGCTTATAGTGGGTGCATGATCGGCAATCCGGCCGTTTCTATCATCACGGATGCCTATGCCAAGGGAATACGGAATTTTGATATCGCTAAAGCTTATACATACTCCCGGCAGACGGTTGAAAAATTCGGCAACGGTGAAAAAGGATTCTCTGACGGGATTTCAACAACCCTCGAACATGCTTATTTCGAATGGTGTCTTTCGCAACTGGCCCATCACCTGAATAAACCGGAAGACGAAAAGCTTTACGCTGTCAGAGCACAAAGCTACCGGAATATTTTCGATCCTTCTGTCAATTGGTTCAGGCCGAAGAAAGGGAGCGGTGACTGGCTTCCTTGGCCTGAAAAAGGGCGGTTGACCCAGAATTACGGCTGTGTGGAAAGCAACCCCTACCAGCAGGGATGGTTTGTGCCGCATGACTTGGAAGGTATGGCCAACCTGATGGGTGGCCGGGAGAAGGTAATCAAAGACCTTATCTCCTTTTTTGAAAATGTACCGGAAGATATGTTATGGAACGATTATTACAACCATGCCAACGAACCTGTACATCATGTGCCGTTTCTGTTTAACCGGCTGGGTGCTCCCTGGCTAACTCAAAGATGGACGCGCGAAATCTGTTCGCGTGCATATCACAACAGTGTGGAGGGGTTGGTCGGAAACGAGGATATCGGACAGATGTCGGCCTGGTACGTGCTGGCTGCATCGGGACTTCATCCCGTGTGTCCCGGTGAAACCCGTCTAGAGATTACCAGTCCGGTGTTTTCAAAAATAACTATCAGGTTAGATCCCCGGTATGCACAGGGAAAAACATTTACCATCGAAGCCCAAGATAATTCTGTGAAGAACCGCTATATTCAGGGTGCTACCCTCAACGGAAAAACGTGGAATAAATGTTATATCGACTACGCTGACATCATCCGGGGCGGAACATTGACGCTACAGATGGGAGCCGGCCCGAATAAGGAATGGGGAAACTGAAAAATGAACTTACATATCATCCCGTCGGTAAATTTATACTTCACATATTTGGCAATTTCGTAAAAATTATGTACTTTTGCACCTCGATTCGCTAATAGGCTCAATAAGAAGGGGCACAACGCCGCTCGCCTCAGGCATATAACGTATAAGTTATTTAATATGTACGTAATTGTAGATATCCAAGGTCAGCAGTTTAAAGTTCAGCAAGACCAAAAGTTATTTGTCCACAGAATCAATGCCGATCAGGGCAGTGAGGTGGAATTTGGAAAAGTGATGCTCATCGATAACGATGGCGATGTACAAGTGGGTGCTCCCGTCATTGAAGGAGCAAAAGTGATTGTAGAAGTTCTTTCGCACGTAAAAGGAGATAAAGTTCTCGTTTTCAAGAAGAAAAGAAGAAAAGGTTACCGGAAACTGAACGGCCACCGTCAACAGTTTTCAGAAGTAAGGGTTAAAGAAATTATTGCTTAATCAGTTAAAATCAGAAGAAAATGGCACACAAGAAAGGTGTAGGAAGTTCAAAGAACGGCCGCGAATCGGAAAGTAAACGATTGGGCGTTAAAATATTTGGTGGAGAAACCACAAAAGCGGGCAACATTTTGGTTCGCCAGCGGGGAACGGTTCATCACCCAGGAGAAAACGTAGGAATCGGTAAAGATCATACGCTTTTTGCGTTGATCGACGGTGTTGTGGTTTTCCGTAAACGTCACAACAACCGTTCATTCGTATCGGTTCTTCCGAAAGTGGAAGCAGAAGCATAAGGCTTTTGTCTGCTTGAAATCAAGAATACTTGATCCATAAAATAATAATTTTTTAGTTGATAGGAACAACCTGCTATTTCGATAGTCAGGTTGTTTTTTATTTTCACAAAATGAAACTGACTCAGCAGCAAAAGAATTTTATCCGCCAGAACGAACAACACGATGTACGGGAACTGGCGTTGAAACTCGATAACGGGAAACAGAGGGAATTGAATGTTGAGTTTATTTTAAAACAAATCTCGGGACGCCAAACAGCAAAAGAGAAATTTCCTTTTTTTTATGCCAACGATGAGATCATTTATCCGGTTCATTTATCGTTGGAACAAGCATCGTCTGAAGCCACTGCCAACTATAAGGTTTCATTGATTCCTGACGGATACAAAACCTTTGTGGATCTGACCGGCGGGATGGGGGTGGATTTCACCATTCTCTCCCAACGATTTATACTGTCGGTTTACGTGGAACAAGACCCGGAACTTTGTGAGATAGCCGCCAATAATTTCCAAACACTTGGCCTGCAAGGCTTTGTGGTAAAGAACGAAGCAAGTGAAACTTTTGTAGAAAAAATGTCCCTTACAGACATGGTTTTCCTGGATCCGGCGCGCCGGGATGATGCAGGACGCAAAGTGATCCGGATAGAAGACTGTTCTCCAGATGTGTCTGAAATTCAGAATGCTTTGCTGACCAAAGCAAAGTTGGTTGTGATTAAATTCTCACCCATGCTCGATATTTCATCAGCGGTAAGAAGCCTGAAAAAGGTGAGTGAAGTTCATGTTGTCTCCGTGGAGAACGAATGCAAAGAGTTGCTGTTTTTACTTTCTTCCCAGGCTGAGGATACGGTGTACTATGCTGTTAATCTGAATAAAGGAGGCAACATTGAAGTGTTTTCCTTTACTCCGGAGGAAGAGCGCAGCCTCGAGATTCCTTTTACCAGAACTATCGGTAAATACCTTTACGAACCCAATGCTTCCATCCTCAAAGCGGGAGCCTTCAAAAGTGTAGCACAACAGTATGCTGTTCAAAAACTGCACGTAAACAGCCACCTGTATACTTCCGATAACCAAATTTCCACTTTTCCCGGACGCGTGTTTGAAGTGAAGGAATGGTTTGTACCGAACAAAAAAAACGTAAAATCATTTCTATCACTGACAAAAAAAGCGAACATCGCTGTCCGCAATTTTCCATTGTCCGTTGCCGAGATCCGACGAAAAACCGGATTGAGAGAGGGTGGGGACGTGTACCTTTTTGCTACCACTGTTGCCGACAGCGAGAAGATCTGGGTGATAGGAACGAAATTATAAAAACCTTTCCAGCATTTCCGCCATCTCCACCTGCAGTTTTCGGGCTTCCTTGCCGGCAGCTTCCGCAAATGTCTCGGTACTGTCGGCATAGATAATACTGCGCGAAGAGTTGACCAATAAGCCACATGCTGTGTTCATTCCGTATCGGCAAACCTCTTCCAGCGACCCACCCTGAGCTCCTACGCCTGGAACAAGGAAGAAATGATCGGGAGCGAGTTTTCTTACCTCTTCGAATAATTTTCCCTGTGTAGCGCCCACAACGTACATCATTTGGTCTTCCGACGCCCATGCCTGCGACCTGCGGAGTACTTTCTCAAACAAACGCTCACCGTTTTGATCCTGAACAAACTGAAAATCTTGTGACCCTTTATTGCTTGTAAGAAGGAGCAGAATAACCCATTTCCCGTTGTAATTCAGAAAAGGAGTTACGCTGTCTTCGCCCATGTACGGTGCTACAGTTACGGCATCCACCCTGGCAGTTTCAAAAAATGTACGAGCATACATTTCACTGGTATTGCCGATATCGCCCCGTTTGGCATCGGCTATCACAAATTGGTCGGGATACCGCTGCCTGATGTAGGCTACCGTTTTTTCGAACGCTAGCCAACCGGTCACGCCCTGACTTTCGTAAAAAGCCAGGTTAGGCTTGTATGCCACGCAATAGGGTGCCGTTTTATCGATAATTTCTTTGTTAAAGGCATAAACCGGATCTTCTTTTTCCAGCAGATGTTCCGGAATTTTCTTGATATCGGTATCCAATCCCACACAAAGAAAAGATTTCTTTTTTTGAATTTGTGCAAAAAGCTGTTGTTTGGTCATATCTTGTTCAATTTTATCAGAATATTGCTCGTCGCGACACATTTGGCTGCTGCTTTTATGGCACAACGCGATGGTGCTATGTTGAAACATCAATAATTTCGATGTGCCAAGTGTCGGCCGGAGGACTAGCAACATCGATATTTTTTATCAGAAATAATTTATTCCCCGCTTTGGTGGAGAAAAAATAACGGGCAGACGTATGGTAATAATCCTTTGTTCCATTGTATGTCGCCACATATTCGTTTAGTGCGATAGTACGTTTTAGGTCAAAGGTTTTGTCGTCGTATTCCGCAATAACCTCTTTAAACCAACTTTGGGAAGGATCATAAGGACTGTAGGAGATCCAAACAGAAGAGGTTAAGGCCGAATGATGCATCCAGGTAATTCCAGTATGTGACTGCAAGCTTAATTCACCCAACAGGTGAATCGTATTGCCGGTATTTTCATCCGGAAATTTGTAGATGGAACTGGTAAAAGAAAACAGGTATTTGAAATCTTCGGAGGTCAGTAATTTCTTTCCAAAGCTTTCGTACCAATAATGGACGAGTTTCAAATCATCCGGCACGGCTGCGTCGATCAGATAAAAGCCATTTGGGGAAACAAAACTTCCGGTTAATGCCAACTGCGATTTATTTCCTACTTTCAATAGGATATCCGCTTTTATTCCATACCCGAATGAATCGGCAATGGACTGTTTTTTTACCTCTTTGGACGAAAGGTTAAAGGAGTAGATCTCCCCTTCCTTGTTCGAATAATAGTAATGACCATTTTCACCATCGACAATATCCGCAACAATATACGGTAGAACAACCTTTTCTTTTACGGTGAACGTGGATAAATCGATGAACTTCATCTGCCCACTTTCTCCTAGCAGAATTGTGTTACTTTCGGCAGACAAGCCAACGCAATAGGGATTTTTGTCCAACAGTTTTTCTTTTTTCATACCGGTGTCGGCATTGAACGCAACCAGTTTTGCCGGATTGCGGGTAATAAAGACCGCTGTGTTTGTGGTTTTATCAAATTCTGCATCCACCACTTCACCTTCTATGGGGATCATCGTTTCCGGATTTTCGTATGTCCTTTCTCTAATTTTTACGTTAATCTTGAGAAGAGGGTGTTCCGGGTCGGATGTTTCGAAGACAATTTCACCTTCATGCACTCCCGGGCTTAATTCATCAGCGTCAGGAATCAGAAAAAGGGTATTGTATCTGTTTGGTTCCAGATAGTTTACATCCCCTGTCTTTATATTATCACTGTCCCAGGATGACTTGCTCACCTCCAGCCACGACGGCTTTTTCGTCAATTTATAAAAAAGTATTCCGTCGGCAAAATTCTCAATTCTAAGTTCTTTTCTGTCCCTTAACAAATCAAAGTCAACCAGCGTTTCGCGAACGGATGCTTTTGGCGTTCCCCAGTTTATGCTTTGAACGTTTATAGACAGGAGTCCAAATTCTTCTACATTTAAAATGATGCTTCCCAGGTTTTGTGGCTCCAGTTGAACGGGATTATCGTATGCATCCACTTTTATTCGGAATGACAATTTTCCCGACTCATCTATATGTCCGTCAAAAGTTTCAAAATGAATAATTTTCGGATACTGGAGTATCCTGAAACCTTTGTTTTTTAAATCGGGAAGGGTAACTGAGGCTTCGGTGTATGCTGAGACAGGCTGCACAAAAAGAGGTGTATCGAGATGATATCCATCAACCTGTTTTTTGTTTTCTTCCAGAAAATCGTTGTTGCACGAAGAGGAAATGAACAGGACAACAACAGTAAGCAGATAAATGATCTTCTTTTTCATGACGCTTCATTTATTTGTTGATGTAATACCGCAGACCGGTTGTTAAATTTACGTTGGAAACATTGATGTTGTCTTCTCTTCCCAATTTTTTCACTTCGGTACTGATACCGTCCGTCACTTTCACCGTATAAAAATTTGTCCAGAAAAATGCGGTATTCAATCCCCATGAAAAGTTCGAATTTAAAAAATATTCAATTCCCATCTCGTAATTTACACCGTAAGCATTTCCCGTAATCAACATGTTCCTCATTAATACGTGGCTTTCGTCCCGCAATCGGGCATAACCGCCTGAAGAAGAAGCAAAAAACTGAAATCTCTCTTCTCTTCCAAACCTGTATTGTCCTGATACAGAAAGTCCCACGTAGTTTACATACATCTTTTCCAATGCATCGCCAACCAGATAATGCTGGTTATCCTGGACATCCACAATGAGATCCGTCGCCGTGGCAGAGGAAGTATTGAAAATATACTTCACTCCCAATCCCCAATCTTTGAATAGATAATGCACATCGGCGTTCAAGGAGGGAGTCCACCTCAAATCATTGTTGAATTGCGTGATTTTTTCAACATTGACGATAGAACCGGCATCGCCGGTACTTCCTTCCGCAACCAAATAACCCAATCCTCCCGATGTACTAATGCGTAAACGCGGTATCTTGTATTCCGTTTGTGCGGATAAAGATACGCTGATTAACAACAGAAGTGTCGGTAACAAAATTTTTTGTTTCATAGGTCATATAATTAAATATAACTTGTGTTTTTGTCTAGATTCAACTAGATTTCCGCTTCCTTCATCCGTTCAGCATTTTCGCTTACGATAAGCTGATTGATGACATCCTGGATGTCACCGTCCATAAATGCGGAAAGGTTATAAACGGTGTAATTGATGCGGTGATCGGTAATGCGTCCCTGCGGATAGTTGTACGTGCGGATTTTAGCCGAACGGTCACCGGTGGACACCATGGTCTTTCGCCGCGAAGCTATGTCGCCCTGGCGTTTGGTAAGTTCAATATCGTATAGCTTGGCACGCAACATCTGCATGGCCAGTTCACGGTTAGCCAATTGCGAACGGGCCTGCTGGCAAACCACCACAATACCGGTGGGTTTATGGGTAAGCTGAACCTTTGTTTCCACCTTGTTTACATTCTGCCCTCCGGCGCCACTGGAACGTGCTGTATGAAAATCTATATCGGCAGGATTGATTTCTACATCAAATTCTTCCGCCTCAGGCAGCACGGCAACAGTGGCAGCCGAGGTGTGCACACGGCCTTGAGTTTCGGTCGCCGGAACACGTTGCACCCGGTGAACGCCCGACTCGTATTTCAAAGTTCCGTAAACATTTTCGCCACTAACCGTAAATATGATCTCCTTGAAACCACCCGCTGTACCTTCTGTGTAACTGGATACTTCGGTTTTCCACCCTTTGCTTTCGCAATACCGGGTGTACATTTTATACAGATCCCCTGCAAAAATCGATGCTTCATCGCCTCCCGTACCGCCACGAATTTCCATGATCACATTTTTTTCGTCTTCAGGATCGGCCGGAATAAGCAAAAGCTTTATTTTCTCTTCCAATTCCGGAAGTTTCTGGGTGTTGGCAGAGAGTTCCTCGTTGGCAAGCAAACGTAAATCAGTGTCCGATTCGGTTTCCAGAATTATTTTGGCTTCTTCGATGGAGTCTAGTGCCTGTTTATACTCGTTTCGGGCTTCCACAATTTCTTCCAACTCCCGGTATTCTTTGTTGAGTTTTACAAAACGCTTCATATCGCCTATGATTGTAGGGTCGGTAATCAACGTTCCTATCTCTTCGAAACGGGTGACCAAATGATTGAGTTTATCCAATAATGAGTTTTCTGACATAGTATGATGCCTCTGATTTTCTTGAAAGGAATTTAATCGTTTTGTTTGATGATATTATGTTTTTCCATTGGGAGGTACAACGAATGAGGATTTAGGAATAAACAAACCTTCCAAATTCACTCTCAATCACCAATTCCCGGATATTCGATTTCTCCACACGTCCAACTACCTGTGCATCAACATTAAACGATCTGGAAATCTCAATCACCTTCGAAGCATAAACTTCCGGCAGGTAAATTTCCATTCGATGTCCCATATTAAAAACTCTGTACATTTCTTTCCAATCGGTATTCGATTGATCATGAATAAGTTTGAACAAAGGAGGAAGAGGGAAGAGGTTGTCTTTTGTAACGCGCAGACCATCGTTAAGAAAATGCATAATTTTTGTTTGTGCACCTCCGGAGCAATGTACCATTCCGTGGATATGCCTACGCAAATCCCTTAATATCAATGATATAATTGGCGAATAGGTGCGGGTAGGGGACAGAATCAACTTCCCGGCATCCATTCCCAGGTTTTCTATTTGTTCAGTGAGCCGCATATTGCCCGAATAGATTAAATCTTCAGGAATGGCAGCATCGTAACTTTCGGGATAATCCTGTGCCAGATAATGGGCAAATACATCGTGGCGGGCAGAGGTTAGGCCATTACTCCCCATACCGCCGTTATATTCACTTTCGTAGGTGGCTTGCCCGGAAGAGGATAAACCAACAATAACGTCTCCGGCCTGTATATTGGCATTATCAATAACATCCTTGCGTTTCATGCGGCAAGTCACCGTACTATCCACAATGATCGTCCTCACCAAATCGCCCACGTCAGCCGTTTCTCCGCCTGTAGGATAAATACGTACGCCCAGCGACGATAGTTCTTCGCAAAGCTCGTTTGTGCCGTTTATAATGGCGGAAATTACTTCTCCTGGGATCAGGTTTTTATTGCGCCCAATGGTGGAAGACAACAGTATGTTATCGGTAGCGCCAACGCACAACAAGTCATCAATATTCATGATGAGCGCATCCTGCGCGATTCCTTTCCAAACGGAAATATCGCCGGTTTCCCGCCAGTAAACATACGCCAGTGACGATTTAGTTCCGGCACCGTCAGCATGCATGATGTTACAAAAATCCGGGTCATCGCCAAGTATATCGGGAATTATTTTGCAGAATGCTTTCGGATAAATTCCTTTATCGATATTTTTTATGGCATCATGCACATCTTCTTTTGAGGCGGAAACACCGCGAAGGTTGTATCGTTGATCGTTTTTTTTATCCATATCCTGAACCGAAGACAATGTCAAATAATGTTACCGTGCAAAAGTAATAAAAAACTACGAATTTTCGCCCATTAATTCAAACGCAAATAAATTTCCTATAATTACTATTATGTTTAATTCAATCTCTATCCTGTTTGCATAGATAAAAAAAGTGGCATCGGTTTTTACCGATGCCGCTTCTCTTTATGCTATTAAATAATCGTTTCAATTTACAACCCAAGTTCTGCTTCCACTTGTTTCAGTTGTGCAGATTTGTCAACACCCATCATGCTTAAGTTATAATAAACATTTCTGAGTTTCATTAAAGCGCCGTCAATCTCTGTTTTGTCGGCAGTCCTGTCTTTCAATGACTTGGTAAATTTCTCCAGGTGCGGCAATGCTCTTTGGTAAAAATCGACCGTTTTTTTGTCATTTTCCAACTGCAATTTGCGGTCCGACATGGTTGCTGTTTTTTCCTTTAAATTCTGAGCCTGCAGGATAAAGTTCACCGCAAGTGCTTCAAGCGCTCTTTCACAATTGGGATCTTGCGTTAATGCCTTGTTATATTCTTCTTCAGCTGCTGCAAAATCTCCTTTTTCTGCCAATAATGCCCCTTTTACACTGTTTAAATCACACGCGTTGGAAGGATCGTTCTTAATGGCTTCATCCAGGTATTCCATGGCTTTCTGATTGTCGCCCTGACGGATAAAAACGTTTACCAGATTAGGAGTAAAATACTTGCTTTTGGGGAATTTTTCCGCTCCTTCGTAAAGAGTTTCTATATATTTAGCCGTATCTCCCTGTTGAATATATTCGCTGGCAATAAGTTCGTAAATATCGCTTTCCTGATAAGCACTGTTGGCGATAAAAGGTTCACTGGCCGCTCTTTTCAGCATAGCTAATGCTCTTTTGTGGTCTTGCGCCTGAATAGCCGTGATAATGGCATAATATTTAATGGTTTGAAAAGTACTGTCGATCAGAAAAGGGTCTTTCTGTCCGGCAAACATCGGTAACGAAGGAATGTTCCAGTATATTTCGAAGAAATCGGAAGCTTTGGCATATTGTTGTTTTTCGTTAAAGAAAATTCCCCCGTTGATGTAGAAAGGATGATTAGCTTTTAAAACTCCGGCGATGTCTTTTCTGAATTTGTTTTTCACTTTGCCTTTTTCATCCGGCAACTCACCTAGTGAATCGGCTTTCAGATACGGTGTGTAAGATTCCAACAGTCCGTTGTACATCACTTCCTGGTTTGCTTGTTTTCCCAACATTTCATTGGTTCTCTCGTTGTCGAATGCCTTGTTACCGATATCTCCAAAGATTTTCCAGGTTTCAGGATCATTGGCGGTTTCTGCGTTAGTAGTGGCCTGTTTTATCAGGGTGCGAGCTTCATTCAGGTCGTTGCTTCCTAAAGATCTCTTGGCATCTCTCAGAGCCGACTTTTGTGCAAACATGGAACTTGCAGCAAAGACAGCCACCGCAGTAAGGAAAAATAATTTTCTCATTTTATTCATCGTTTTAAGTTAAGTATTCGTCTTTTCTTAATTGTTTAAAATTTCTATTGATTTATTTGACTGTAAAAATACAAAAAGTTTAAAATATGTACATTATTCGCTGACCTCATCCGTAAAATTTTCCTCACTATCGACATCTTCCGGCAAAACGGTTTCCACCTCATCTATTTCTTCTTCGGAATTAACTTTACATACCGAAGCGATTTCATCGTTTCGTTTTTCCAGGTTTATGAGCCGAACTCCCTGTGTAGCACGTCCCATTGTGCGAATATCGGAAATTTTCACACGTATTGTTATGCCCGATTTGTTAATAATCATTAAATCATTATCGTCTGTCACACTTTTTATTGCGACAAGTTTTCCGGTCTTTTCTGTAATGTTCAGCGTTTTAACCCCTTTCCCGCCTCGGTAGGTAATCCTATAAACCGGTTCCCCATCCTCGTCATTAAGCATTGTTCGCTTACCATACCCTTGTTCGGATACAACCAGGATAGTGTCTTTTGAGTCGGGATCCATGCAAATCATACCGATTACATAATCTTCGCCGTCCTCATCCAACGTCATTCCTTTTACTCCGGTTGCAGTACGGCCCATCGGTCTCACATCCTCTTCGTTGAAACGAATAGCCCGGCCATTTCGGTTAGCCATAATGATGTCCTTTTTACCGTCGGTCAACCTTACGGAAATCACCTGATCATCCTCCCTCAATCCTATGGCAATCACCCCATTTTGACGCGGTCGCGAATAAGCCTCCAGCAATGTTTTCTTAACAACCCCCGATTGTGTTCCGAAAACCAGGTAATTGGAGTTGATGTACTCTTCGTCGTCCAGGGTAAGCACTCGTACAAAAGCGGTGATGCTGTCATCTGAATCAATGTTCAGCAGGTTTTGAATGGCTCTTCCTTTCGATGTCTTGGTTCCTTCCGGAATTTCGTAAACCTTCAACCAGTAACATTTGCCTTTTTGAGTAAAGAAGAGCATATAATTGTGGTTGGTAGCGGGATAAATGTATTCCACAAAATCTTCGTCCCTTGTTTGCGACCCTTTAGCTCCTACTCCACCCCTGTTCTGTGTGCGGAACTCTGTCAGTGGGGTACGCTTGATGTAACCAAAATGAGAGATGGTAATAATCATTTCATCATCGGAGTAAAAATCTTCGGGATTCATCTCTTCCGAAGCAAAAATGATTTCAGAACGGCGTTGATCACCGAACTTGTCGCGCACTTCAATCAACTCCTCTTTGATAATCTGCATACGCAGTTCCTCATTATTCAGGACATCGTTTAAATGAGCGATCAACCGTTGAATTTCTTCGAATTCGGCATGAAGCTTATCTTGCTCCAGCCCGGTAAGTTGCCTTAACCGCATCTCTACTATGGCACGTGCCTGGATATCGGACAACTCAAAGCGTTCGATCAACCGTTGAATGGCCTCTTGCGGTGTGCTTGAACCGCGGATTATGGCAATTACCTCGTCAATATTATCGGAGGCAATAATCAGACCTTGCAATATGTGTGCCCTTTCTTCTGCTTTGCGAAGTTCATATTTTGTACGTCGCACAACCACATCGTGGCGGTGTTCAACGAACAGTTCAATCATCCGCTTCAGGTTAAGCATTTCCGGACGGCCATTCACCAACGCAATATTGTTCACACTGAAAGACGACTGCATGGCAGTTAATTTGTATAGCTTGTTAAGAACAACGTTTGCATTAGCGTCGCGTTTGACATCAACAACTATACGCATTCCCTGGCGGTCCGACTCATCATTTACGTTTGATATTCCCTCAATCCTCTTTTCGCCCACCAAGTCAGCAATGTGCTTAATCAACTCCGCTTTGTTTACCAGATACGGGATCTCTGAAATGATTATTTTATCGTGGTTTTTTCCCGATTCAATTTCGGCTTTTCCACGCATAACGATGCGTCCCCTACCCGTTTCAAAAGCATCAATAACCCCTTTATAACCATAAATATAACCACCTGTGGGAAAGTCGGGCGCCTTGATGTAATGCATCAACCCTTCAGTATCTATCTCTTTATCATCAATATATGCTATAATTCCGTTAATCACTTCCGTTAAATTGTGCGGTGCCATGTTAGTTGCCATTCCTACCGCAATACCCGATGCGCCGTTGATGAGCAGGTTGGGTATCCGTGTCGGCAAAACCGTTGGCTCCTGAAGAGTATCGTCGAAATTGAATTGAAAATCTACAGTTTCTTTATCGATATCGCGCAACATTTCTTCGCCAAGTTTGTTCATCCTGGCTTCGGTATAACGCATAGCCGCAGGGCTGTCACCGTCAACACTTCCCATGTTTCCCTGACCGTCAACCAGCGTGTAGCGCATGCTCCACTCTTGCGCCAGGCGCACCATGGCATTATAAACCGATGAATCGCCATGCGGATGGTACTTCCCGAGTACCTCCCCTACGATTCTAGCCGATTTCTTGTGCGGCTTATCCGATGTGTTCCCTAATTCGGACATTCCAAAAAGGATACGTCTGTGCACGGGTTTAAATCCATCACGAACGTCAGGTAATGCACGTGAAACGATTACGGACATCGAATAATCGATGTACGCCGACTTCATTTCATCTTCAATGTTGATCTTAATGACTCTGTCTTCTTGGTCAATCATATTAAAATGTAATTTTTTTCTTCAGACATGTCTTATATTTTGTTGAAATACAGAATAATAAACAGGCCTTTTACTTCTTTTTAAATAACGTACTAAGGTACGGATTTTCCACGGTTTAACAAAAGAAATCCAATCAAAAATCGTTTGCCTCAGACCGTAATTAATGTTTTTTATTGTTTGTTCCAGAAGGTTTTTTCCAACAAAAAACAACCCGAAGCAAGTTAAATTTGCTTCGGGTTTGTTTGTTCTGTTGTTTT
>ENA-UOOI01002006-UOOI01002006.1-fermentation-metagenome-genome-assembly--contig:-NODE-2006-length-19011-cov-9.866744_pt1 | contig 19011 bp, 19 predicted proteins | sample MGYA00245779_ERZ724027 | MGnify/ENA primary metagenome ERZ724027 (study PRJEB28704, sample SAMN03018318) | fermentation metagenome | biome: anthropogenic terrestrial biome; feature: soil; material...
TCTTCTGACTTGGATTCATCACCCTTACAGCCTTCCCAGTTTCCCAGTGGCATATATTGCAAGGATTCCTCTTTTACAGCGGCGGGACCGTGCAGACTTTTCATCTTGCTTCCCTTTTAAGCAAAAGCACCTATATATTCATATTATATTTTAAAATAAAATTAAAATTATCATTCAATCAATAACTAAAATAAGTTTCTCACAAACTTATAAAACTGTCAAGTTAAATTTACCATCTAAGCATGGCTTATCTTTCCCCTCTTTACTGCTATACTTATTATATTGAATAAAATAATACCTACTACGGTATTTATAGCAGCTGCAGGTAAGACTACACTTAAAAACAATACCTTGAAGCCGGTGCTGAGTCCTACTGTAAACAAAACCACCGATAAAAATGTAGTTCCACTCACTACTGTACCAACTGCCGTGGCCAGTATTATATTTATTTGGCTGCTTATTCTATCTCTAAGGGGTTTTATCAGAAAAAACATTACATTTATAGTCACCAGCCTGTCAATTATATTGGCAAATTGTCCTCCTGGAAAGGCAGAAGTCGCCGCCGCCAAAATTCCAGCCACGGCACCAGAGCAAACACATATTTTATAATCTCTATTGAATATAAGTATTACAAAAAGCATGGCCAGAGATATATCCGGTTTCATGCCGAACAAAACTGGAGGCACCACTTGATGCAGAACCGCACCTACTGCAAGTAATATTGAATTTATAATCATTTTTTTCAAATCCATAATTTACACACTCCTAAAAATTAAAATCATAATTTTAAATATTAAACTCTAAGACAACACTCCAAATTTATACATATATCTTAAATATTTCTCTCATAACATAATAAACACCACCAATTTTCACATTTTCCCATCAAGTGATTCTTAGGTCCAGGTGGAGTTTACTTATAAGGAATACTTTTCTCAACCTGAAACTTAGAAGAACTTATCCAGACGTGCAGCATTTAGATAAAAAAAAACTCCATCCTGAAAACAGGACGGAGATTTCCGCGGTACCACCTAAATTGTGCTTTAAAAAAGCACCTCTTTTTTCGGATACAAACATATCCTATCCATTATAACGTATGGCCAACGTTAACCACTACTTTCTACACCGGGTAGATTTCAATTTACTCCTCTTAGGTCCATTCACTACATATTTGGTGCCGGGATCCCACCTTCTCCGGCTCTCTTCAACTTGAGTACATAGTTACTCTTCCTCGTCAAAGGATTTAATATTTGAATTATACAATGTCAATTACATTATTCTTTTTATTAAACAATTGTCTATAACAATAATTTATTATGTCACTTCTCTTTATTATGCCTATAAACACGTTCTTGTCATCTATCACAGGTACAAAATTCTGATTTACCGCCAGTGATATCAGATCTTTCATATCCGAATTGATCCTCACTGATTTATTATTCATGCGGGTTGGAATTTCCCTTAAAAGCACCCCATCGGTATTTTTGAAATTCAAATCAGGAGTATTTTTAAGCTTCCAAAGCAGATCACCTTCAGTAAGAGTTCCCACATACCTGCCTTTATTATCAATAAGTGGAATAGCCGTATATCTGTACTTCTCCATTTTTTCCAATGCTTGCTTCATAGTAGAATTTGGTGTTTCATAGACCACCTCTGCCTTAGGTGTAAGAAAAAATGCTACATTCATACCTTTTTACCCCTCAATAACTTTATTTATACAATATAGTAATTCAATTAGATAACTGGAAAAACTGTTCATCAAAATTTAAGCTCTGTCACCTCATGCCGGTAGGCCAATGTAAATTGGCCCAACAGCACAGGCTTTTAACAAATATTACTTTGAACACTCAGCTTCTACTTGAAGTAATTTTCTAAGTACATCCTCTATATTATCCGCCAATTTTTCATCAATCTTCATATTGTTTTCATTTACAGCATCAATCGCAATTTTCAAACCTTTAGTTATATTACTTATTTCCTCCAGTGTTAATAACATAAGTATATTCTCTTTCATGTCAATAACCCCCTTATCTAACTTAATTTTTTAGAAAGCGACTATTATCTATTATCCCTTTTTTATTTTGTAAAATTTAAGTTAACATAGAGTGTTTATTTAGAGATAATCTATAAATTAGTGTTTTTGTAAATATTTTTTATAGTAAACAGCAAATTTATAATTAATTTGCCGTTTATTTTTAATTTTATTAGAAGTTCGCTATAAAATCATAATATTCTTCCATCATAGATTCCGTGTATATCTTTCTGCCCATAAGTCTGTATATCACATCAAAACTTTTATATCCTTCTTTGTACAATTTACAATCTTTTAAAAGTTTTTTCAACATACCCTTATTTATTTGAAGAAGAGTAATCAATTCATCCAATGTATAGAACTTTTTATAAAGCAATTTCTCAAGTTTATGCTGCATTTCCAGCTTATATTTCAAATCCAATTTTCTATTCTTGTGAGGTCCATATTCTCCCCTGTGATGTTCAGGACACAAATATTTAAAATTCAAGGGGAAATCCACACCTCCCTGACTTTTATAAACTATATGATGTCTCTCCGCTGGCTTACCGCATATTTGGCATCTTAGCAATTTATTCCCTCCTAGTTTTCTCTAATGGATATTATAATTTATATTAACATTATAACACAGGTTGTACTGTATTACACTTACAAAAATTTATGAATTAACTAAATTATTTTTTATTGTTTTTTATTGTTTTAATAAAAACCACTAGAAGGAAAATAAATAATGCTACAAAAATAGGTACAGCCGAATAATATATTATTTTATCAAAATCAAAATTCATCAACCCAGCCCCTTCTTTACATACCCTGATATTTATAGAACTTCTACATCAAGAACAAAATTCCTTTAAAAATTATAACTTAAATTTAACTGCCCCGTCAAAATATTCAAATTTTGACGGGGCAGCCATTTGATGATTTATTCTACGTCATTATTGTTATATTCCTTGATAAGTCCCTTTCTATAGGCTATCAGAAGCTTTTCCAGATCAGCTATCTGTTTTTTAAGTTCCTTCCCTATATCCGTATCCGCTACTCTTTTTCTCTTTGCAGCATGTTCTAGAATTATAGTAGAGGATATGATATCTTTATCCTGCTCTACAGCATTTTTTATAGCTGAAAAAGGTTTATGGGAGGTAAGCAGCAGTCCATAGGAATTATATATGAGTGTGTACCCTGCAATTCCGGTCTCAGGCTGATAAGCCTTGCAAAAGCCGCCATCTATTACAAGAAGCTTTCCATTTGCCTTTATAGGACTCTCGCCTTCTTTAGTCTTTACCGGAATATGTCCATTTATAATGTGTGAGTTATCTGGATTCAAATTAAATTCTGACAATATATTCCTGCACACTTGTTCATTATCTCTATACTGATAGTAATAAGTCTTGGGCTCATAGTGGGATTCTTCGTCATCAATAAAGTACCTTTCAAAGGTGGTCATCCTGGTTTTCCCAAACATGGGTGAATCCTCTCCACACCACATGTACCAAACCATATCCATTGCATAATTTTTTGCAGCACTGTCGGGTTTCAAAAAATATGCATCCCTTGCTATCCTATCATATCTGTCCATAAGCTTTTTCCCGCTGTAGCTTATTTTACCTATCTTAACTTCCTTGAGACTTCCGTCCTTATTCAGGGGAATACAGCCGTGATACAGAAGGTTGGAATTATATACGAGATACATGCTTCCCTTTCCATATAAAAACTTAATATGTCTTTGAAGCTTCTCACTGTTTACAAAGGAATCAGTCAACTTTTCAATAATTTCCTCTTCCCTGCCTGTCAGCTTATAAGGATCATTCCAATCCATCGTGGGAAAACTGGTATCATTTAATTTATAGGTATGTCCATATACAGTTATCTCCCACTTTTTGCTATCTATTTTATCTAACAGAAGTCTGTCATCCATTTTAAACTCAGGGTGTCTTTTTATTATCTGTCCTTCTATCTTAAATTGCATTATGGCAATGGCCTTATGCATTTTTGCCAGAAGCTGCAGTTCATTTTTATTTACCTTTTTGTCCAGAGTTCTGGGAGTAAAGCTCCTGCAGGGATCATCACGATAAAATTCCAGAGCAAAAGTTGCAAGTGGAAGTAAATTTATTCCATAACCATCTTCTACAGTCTTTAGATTGGCATACCTGAGAGATATTCTAAGTACATTTGCCACACAGGCCTCACAGCCGGAGGCTGCTCCCATCCAGAGCATATCATGGTTCCCCCACTGAACATCCACAGAATGATGATCCATAAGGGCATCCATTATTATTTCAGCTCCAGGCCCCCTGTCATATATGTCCCCTATAATGTGAAGCCTGTCCACCACCAGTCTCTGTATTACGTTGGATATTGCTATAATAAATTCAGGAGCACGGTCAATGTCTATAATAGTCTTTATTATGCCGTTGTAATAAGCTTGCTTATCTACTCTGTCTTCCTGTTCATTAAGAAGTTCATCTATTATATATGAAAAATCCTCGGGCAAAGCTTTCCTGACTTTAGAACGGGTATATTTTGAAGATACATTTTTACACAGCTCGATTAATTGGTACAGTGTAACCCTGTACCAATCTGTAAGATCCGTTTCCTTTTCTTTAATGAGTTCCAATTTTTTTTCCGGATAGTATACTACTGTAGCTAAAGCTGCTTTTTGGTCCTCACTCAACGAATTTCCAAATACATCATCTATCTTCCTCTTAATAACTCCGGACGCATTTCTAAGCATATGGGTGAAAGACTCGTACTCACCGTGAATATCGCTTATAAAATGTTCTGTAGCTTTCGGTAAATTCAATATAGCTTGAAGATTTATAATTTCCGTACTCGCGCTGGATATAGTAGGATATTCCTTAGATAATAATTGAAGGTACCTCAAATCCTTTTCTATTACATCCAAATTGTTATCATCATAGAAAATCATTCTTGCTTTCTCCTTCTCAAATATTATAAAAATAAAAAATGATATACTATTAATATATTATAGTATATCATTTTTAACATGTATAGTACAAATTAAGGTATCTAGCATAGCACATATCCTATAAATTAAAGCTATTAATATCCAAATCCCTATATTTTGTGAAAAATGTTCTTAACCTTCTCATAATTATCTCTGGACCTGTTTCAGTATCCGATTCGATATTTAAACACATTACCGGTTCATGAAGGGAAAGCCTCAATAAAAACCATCCGTCTCCATTTTTCCTGTCACACTCAACTCTTATTCCTTCATAATCATTATTTGCTTCTTTCCATCCATTGACTTTCTCTGTATACTCTTTTAATTCTTCTATTATTCTGGAACCATATTCTCCAGGATTTTCTTTCAAAATGGAAAATCTAAATTCCAGGCTCTTAAGCGGTATTTTCAAATTCACTATTAAATCCTTTATATTTTTTCCCAGTTCTTTAAGTTTAGCCATCTTTACAAGTATCTTAGCTATCAAATAGGCACCGTCATCCAGAAAGTAATTTTCCCTCAAAGCTACATGGCCCGAAGTTTCAATGGCCAAAAAACACTGCTGTCCCTCATTATTCAGTTTTATCCCCTGATCTATAACGTTTCTGTAACCTCTTTTAAATCTAAAATGTTTTCCACCTAGATTTTGGATAAATTCGCCCAATCCCCTGGAAGTCACAGAATCAGTAACTACAGTAGTACCGGGATGTTCCTCCAAAACTATGGAAGATATCAAGGCTATAAGTGCATTCCTATTTATACTTCTTCCTGAATCATCTACAATAGCTGCCCTGTCTACATCTGCATCGAAAACTATGCCCATGTCAGCCTTATTTTTAATAACTGCATTTTTCATGGAATCCATGGCTTCTTTAGCTTCCGGATTTGGAATGTGATTCGGAAAATTTCCATCCGGATCTATAAATTGGCTTCCATCGGTCTTTGCACCTAAAGGCTCCAGAACCTTGTCTGTGAAAAATCCGCCTGCTCCATTGCCTGCATCTACTATGATTTTAAATCTACTCAACGGTTTTTCATAATCTACTTTGGAATTTATTCCTTCCCTTATTTCTTTGACAAGTAATTCAGAATACTTATCTATAAAATCCACCTTTAAAACTCTACCATTACATGAAATTGCTTCACCGTTATCCCGCAAAGCTTCTGTCAATATATACTCTATATCTTCCTTTTCACAGCCTCCCTCATCTGTAAAAAATTTTAACCCGTTATAATAATAGGGAAGGTGGCTTGCGGTTATCATAATGGAACCATGGCATCTACAAGTTGGATATACAGTTGTCATAAACATGGCTGGTGTGGTGCAAAGTTTGCAATCATATACGGTACATCCCAATTTTGAAAGCTCGCGGGATATAGTATCCTTAATTTGAGGTCCCGACAACCTTGAATCCATTCCCACAGCAACTTTTAATTTTCCTCTCTCAACATCTTTTTTATTCTCAAGCCATGCTACAAATCCTCTTGTTATCATTTTCACTCTCTCTAAATTTAAATTTACATCTCTCTTACCATTTTCAATGGCAACTCCCCTTATATCCGTTCCATTTTGAAGTTCATATAATTTTCCTCTCATATTTGTCCTCCACTTTTTAATTCTTAATGTATATTAACATTATACAACAAATTAAAATCTCAAGGTTCTCATAGAGTTTAATACTGCTATAATGGCAACTCCAACATCCGCAAATACCGCTTCCCACATATTGGCCATTCCCAAAGCTCCCAAAATCAAAATCACCAATTTTACTCCCAGCGCAAACACTATATTCTGTGTAACTATCTTTTTAGTTTTCCTCGCTATTTTAATTGCCACAGGTATTTTCGAAGGTTCATCCGTCATTATAACTACATCTGCAGCTTCTATGGCGGCATCTGAACCAATTCCTCCCATAGCCACCCCTACATCTGATCTTGCAAGTACCGGGGCATCGTTGATTCCATCTCCCACAAATGCAAGTTTATTTCTTCCATGATTCCTGTCATATATTTCTTCCAATTTTTTTACCTTATCATCTGGAAGAAGTTCTGCATACACTTCATCCACTCCTATATTTTCCGCCGCTTTTTCACCTGCTGAATAACTGTCTCCGGTTAACATCACTACTTTTTCTATTCCCATTCTTTTTAAATTTTCTACTGTTTCTCTGGAATCTTTTTTTATTTCATCAGATATAACTATATATCCTGCATACTCGTGACCTACAGCAACATGTACCACAGTTCCCATTTGCTGAACTTCTTTTACCGGAATTCCCTTATCCAGCATGAGGTTTCTACTTCCAACCGATACCTGTACGCCGTCTACAACAGCTTCCACACCCTTACCCGGGACCTCATTGCAGTTTTTTATCAAATCCCTTTTTATTTTTCCACTATAAGCTTTCAATATTGAAGTTGAAATAGGATGGTTTGAATAGGATTCAGCATAAGATGCATACTTCAAGACCTCTCCCTTTCCGAAATCCCCAAAAGCTTTTATATCCGTAACCTCAAACACTCCCTTAGTCAAGGTGCCGGTCTTGTCAAACACCACCGTATTCACATTATTCAATGCTTCCAGATAATTTCCTCCCTTTACAAGAATTCCATTTCTGGAGGCACTTCCTATTCCACCGAAAAATCCCAGAGGTATTGATATAACAAGTGCACAGGGGCAGGAAACTACCAGAAATATCAATGCCCTGTAGAGCCAGGTGGAAAAAATCTCTCCGCTGATGAAAACCGGGGGCAGCACGGCCAATACAATAGCCAGTATAACTATTATAGGAGTATAATATCTTGCAAATTTGGTTATAAAATTTTCAGTAGGAGCTTTTTTACTCCCGGCATTTTGAACCAGATCCAATATTCTAGCTGCAGTGGATTGTCCAAATTCTTTAGTCACTTTTACAGACAGCACACCATTTTTATTTATAAATCCACTCAATATTTCATCGCCTGAAGATACCGACCTAGGAACTGATTCACCTGTAAGAGCTGAAGTATCCACCATTGAACTTCCCTCTACTATTCTTCCGTCCAATGGTACTTTTTCTCCCGGCTTAATCAGTATCATATCTCCAACATTTATTTTTTCCGGAACAACTTTTATCATTTCACCATTTATTTTCACATTTGCGAAATCCGGTTTTATATTCATCAGATCCGATATGGACCTTCTGGAATGATCTACAGCTTTATCTTCAAAATATTCACCGATTTTATAAAATAACATTACTGCTACAGCTTCTGGAAATTGTCTAATGGAAAGAGCACCTATAGTCGCAACACACATAAGAAAATTTTCATCAAACACATGTCCTTTAATTATATTTTTAAACGCTTTCAAAAGTACTTCTTTCCCAATTATGAAATAGCTTATCAAATACAGTGCTATTTCTACTTTTAACTGGAAATTAAAAATTATAGCAATTGCATAGAGTAAAACACCAATTCCCAAAACTATATTTTCAGCTCTTCTGTTTCCCAATTCACGACTATCCTCATTTTTTTCAAGTTCATTGATTTCTCCGCCGTATAGAACCTTTACTTCAGGTTCTATGGTACTTACTATATCTTTTATCTTATTCACTACACAATCCAGTTTCTCTTCATCTTTCAGCTGTACAACAAGTTTCTTGGACAGGAAATCCAAATAAGCTGTTTTTATTTCAGGAATACCTTTTACCTGATTTTCAATTTTACCGGCACAATTGGCACAGCACAGATTTTGAAGTAAAAATTCTCTTCTTTGGGAATTGCCCCTGGCATCTGTATTCTCGCTTTCCTGTGACATTCCTCCTGCGGTCATGTTCATTTAAGCTCCCTCCATTTCCATTTTATCCAGGTACCTGATATTTTAATATTTATATATGAATATATGATTATTTGTTCATATGTTTATACTATTAGTATATTTATATAATGTGAAAATGTCAATACCATATAAAAAAATGTTGGGTAAATAATTTTACCATTTACCCAACATTTCAAGATCACATTATTTATATTTTACTCAATACTTTTTACCTCATAGCCTGCATCCTTGATGGCCTTTTCTATGTCTGAGTTGTCAATCTCAGAAGACGACTTTATAACTGCAGTCTTACTGTTTAAATCCACTTTAGCACTTGAAACTCCCTTTATTGATTCCAAAGCGGATTTAACATGCTGCACGCAATGCTGACAGCTCATTCCCTCCACATGTACTGTTTTTTTTATTTTTCCTTTAAAAAACATTTTTACACCTCTCTATTTTACATTTTATATTTATTTTTAAACTGGCAGCTTTAATTCAAAGTCCCAATTTAAATCACAAGTTAAATCTCTTAACTGTATGCAGGTTTGAATCTCTTGAGCCTAAGTGCATTTAAAAGCACCGAAACCGAACTGAAGCTCATAGCTAATGCCGCTATCATGGGATTCAAAAGTGGTCCCCCAAATATGAAAAGCACCCCCATGGCAACCGGTATGCCAAGAGAATTGTATCCAAAGGCCCAAAACAGATTTTCCTTTATATTCTTTATAGTTTTTTTGCTTAAATCTATAGCCGTAACAACATCCATCAGATCACTTTTCATAAGCACTATATCTGCCGACTCCATAGCCACATCCGTACCGGAGCCTATAGCTATTCCCACATCTGCCTGGGCCAAAGCCGGGGCGTCATTTATTCCATCACCCACCATAGCTACCTTCTTGTTTTCACCCTGCAGCTTCTTCACCTCGCTAGCTTTATCTTTGGGAAGGACTTCAGCAAACACTCTATCTATACCGACCTGTCTCGATATGGCCTGAGCTGTATTTTTATTATCCCCGGTTATCATAACTACTTCTATCCCGAGTGAGTGAAGCTTTTTCACAGCTTTTCTGCTATTTTCCTTGACCACATCTGCCACGGCTATTATTCCCATCAATTTACCATTTATAGCTATATACATAGGCGTCTTACCTTCGCTGGAAAGTTGCTGCCACTCTGTTTCAATGTTCTTTTGAGAAATTTTTCTGCTGGAAATAAGTTTTATGTTTCCCAGAAGCACCTCATTGTCATCTATGGAAACTTCAATACCACAACCTGGTATGGCAGCAAAGGATTTTGCATCTTCCAGCGGGATATTTCTGTTCTTAGCTTCTTTGACTATAGCCTCTCCAAGAGGGTGCTCCGATGCACTTTCGGCAGATGCAGCAATTTGAAGCAAATAATCTTCTTTTGCAGTGCCAAGCGGTATTATATCTGTAACTTTAGGCTTTCCTTCAGTTATAGTCCCTGTCTTGTCAAATACGACAGTCTGTATTTTATGGGCAACTTCCAAGGCTTCACCGCTTTTTATAAGTACACCGTACTCTGCTCCCTTGCCAGTTCCAACCATTATAGCCGTCGGAGTAGCCAATCCCAAGGCACATGGACAAGCTATTACAAGTACAGATATGAATATAGTTATTGCAAAGACAGCGGATTGCCCGGATATATACCACCCTATAGAAGCCAATATTCCCAATGCCAATACCACAGGTACAAAATAACCGGCTATTACATCCGCAAGTTTTGCAATAGGTGCTTTCGAACCCTGGGCTTCTTCCACCAATTTTATTATCTGAGAAAGTGCAGTATCTTTTCCAACTCTAGTTGCCCTGTATTTTACAGATCCATTCTTATTTATACTGGCACCTATAATCTTACTTCCCGGAGTCTTTTCAACCGGTATGCTCTCCCCGGTAAGCATCGACTCATCTACAGAAGTCATCCCTTCAATAACCTCGCCATCTACTGGGATCTTCTCTCCAGGTCTCACTACAAGTACATCCGAAACTTTTACCTCGTCAATCGGTATCCTAATTTCCCTTTCATTTTTTATTACATTTGCAGTTTTCGGGGCCAGCCCCATTAATTTTTTAATTGATTCGGAAGTTCTGCCCTTTGCCAGGTTTTCAAAATATTTTCCAAGAGTTATAAGGGTAAGTATAACTCCTGCAGATTCAAAATACATATGTCGATAGATACCGCTCTGCAATATTTTAAATACAGAAAATAAGCTGTATAGAAATGCTGCCGAAGTACCTATTGCTATAAGGGAATCCATATTGGGACTTCTTTTAAATAGGGATCTAAATCCACCTATAAAATATTTTCTTCCAACCACCATTACCGGAAGAACCAATAAAAGTTGAATCACTGCAAATTCCCGGGGATGCATCATGGGATCAATGGCACTGGTTATCATAGGGCCCATGGCCACGACAAGAAGAGGGACCGTGAACACCGCAGATATAATAAATCTTCTTTTTAATCCTCTGATTTCATTTTCTTTCTTCTTTTCCTTTTCGCCAATACTCTCTTCTTCGAGAATTTTATACCCCGCCCTTTCAATATCTTTCTTTAGGTGGTTTATTTTCATCTTGGAAGGATCAAAAGATACAGTCAGTTTTTCAGTAGCAAAATTTACATTGGCCTCTTTTACTCCTTCCACTTTCCTGCTTACCTTTTCTATTGTCCTAGCACAAGCCGCACAGCTCATTCCCTCTACCTGAAAAGTCCTGTTTTCCATTTCTAAAAAACCTTCTTTCAATTTTTATCCAGCAGTTTACTCAATAAATCCATTATTTCATCTACCTTTTCCTCTCCTGAATTGTGAAGAAAGGCATCTTTTACACAATGATTCAAATGCTGCTTCAATATAAGCAAATTTGCTTTTTTCAACAGAGCCTGAGCTGCTATTATCTGATTTGATATATCGATGCAGTACCTTCCATCCTCTATCATCTTCATTATTCCTTCAATTTGTCCCTTTGAGGTCTTCAATGCTCGAAAAGCTTTCTTTTTTTCCTCATTCACTTTTGCCTCCTCCCCACCCCTGCGGGGTGGTAATTATAAAAAATATAAAATTTAAACAAGTACTTGTTTAAATTTTATTATTGATTGATAATCATTCTAAATACATTATAACTCATATTTTAATTTTGTACATACCTTACACATATATTTTTATCTACAAAATCCCCGAGGTACATCAAGCAAATTAACTTTTTCAATATCCCCTGTACCCGGATTTATCAGTGCAACAGCTTTTTCCCTGCTCAGGGTCACCATAATATTGCCGTTGACCTTATTCAGAGATATGTCCGTAGGATATCTTCCGACCCTCATCTTCTCCGTATTCTTAAAATTTTCCGTATTTACCACAGTTATGGTGTCCTCTCCTGTATTTGCCACATAGCAGTATTTACCATCAGCAGACAAACAAAGACCTATGGGTCTCCTTCCGGAGGATATAGGCTGCAGTAAAGTATAATTTTCAGCATCAATCAAAGAAATATTGTTGTCCTTGGTATTAGTAACCATTATATAATTTTTATTGCCGACAAAGGATATTCTTGAGGGATGTTTCCCGACCTCTAATTTTTTTATGAGTTTATTGTCCTTGATATTATAAAATAATATGAATCCATTCTTATCCTCGTCATCTGCATTTAATACTACTACTGCCAAAGTCTTCCCATCTGGAGAAATCTTCACATCTTCCGGAATACCTTCTACATTGATTCTGGAAACAATTTGATTTGTAACGGAATCAATCTTACATATAGTTTTTTTCCCCGTGATTACAAAATAGCAGTTTTTGGAATTCTGTGCCTCTTTTGCCAGGGATTTTGCCCTATATCCCATAGTTGCAAAAACAACAGTTAAAAATACTGTAAGTAAGCTCAAAACCAATATGATACTATTCCTTTTGTATTTAACCATGCCAAAAGCACCCCTTATTGTTACACATATTTGATATTTTATTTTGTGCTTTTTTTATCCTATATATTCCCCCAGAATAATATTTTTCATTTATATATCTCAACGGGAGTTTTAAAGGGTGCATAATTTTTCAATATGTTCATGTCGCCGTCAGATAAAGTTATACAGCCATAAGTCCAATCATATTTGGATCCACCTCCATGTATACCTATGGCCCCTCCAAGAGGAGTGTTCCATGGAGGCTGTCTTTTATTTTCAATTGCACGCTTTATTTTTTCATATTGAGCACTGCTTATGATATTTTTGTCCAGTCCCCGCTGTGCATCTTCTATATTAGGGTAACTTATTCCCAAAAAATATGTATATTTTGTTTGGGAATTTACATAGCATATATAATAACTTCCCTCCGGCGTCTTTTTATCTCCCTCCAATTCTTTTTTACCCTGTGGAGTTTTACCAAGACCGATTTTAAACCTTCCCATCAATCTTCCATCTCCATAAAGTTCCATTATTCTCTTGCTTTTATATATTTTTATAGAGATATCATCGGGAAATTTTTCAGGCTTTTTAAAAAATATCTTTCCATATTCATTGTCTTTAAGTTGTGTACTTTCATAAGAGGTCTCTTTATTTAAATTTGCCTTAACATAACTGCTTATGGATACTGAAGAAACAAGTCCCACTAAGATCAGTCCGCATACCAAGAATAAAATGGGAAAACTTGCGCCCTTATTTTTCATTTATCTCCTCTCCTGTCTCAGCTCATCAATTTATTCCTATTATAGTTTTAATCCACTGTATTATATTCTCATTTTTCTTTTTCATATTTTCATACTGCTGGTATTTTGTATTATAATCCTTTATATCTTTATTATATTCATTTACATGAGAATTATATTCTGACAATTTGCTGTTATATGCCACTACCACGTCATTCCACTTGTGATTATATTCCCGCTTGCCGGTATTCATATCATTTTTCAGTTTCTGCAGCTCCGTGCTCTCCTTCTGCACAGTATCCCCCAAAGTATCTATTGACTTTTTATACTGCTGGAGGGTAATCTGCATATCATTTACCATTTTCGAGGTTTGGGAGGATTCTTTGGATTTTATATCCACCAAAGATGCCATAAATATAATCAATAATATTACAAGCACAACTGCAATTTCAGTTAAAATGGATTTAAATTTTTCCATAAGTATCCTCCTAGTTCAAAATTTAAGCCTTTAAAAACTTGATTTATCTATATATATTATATAATACTATCATTATGATGAAAAATATGATAAAAAACCGGCAACTTCTCATCATATGAAGCCGTAGATTGACGTTATCAATTCAATTATATTTCCAACTACATTTTCAATAGTATCTACATTTTTAACAGAAAAATCACAACAGTCCCTATAAACAGGATACCTGTATTCAAATATTTTCTCAATCTCTCCAGCATTATTTTTTAAAAGAGGCCTGCAATTTATATCTAAATCACCAATTATATTTTCAAGAGGTCTGTCTATAAAAATTATCAACCCTTTTTTACTGAGATTAAGTATGTTTTTTTTGTTCTTTATCACTCCACCACCTGTAGATATCACAATATCTTCCCTTTTGCTCACCTGTGCTACAGCTCTTGATTCCAAATCTCTAAAAAATTCCTCACCACTTTTAAAAATCTCCGAAATAGTGCACTCCTGTTGTTTTTCTATATATTCATCTATATCTATAAAACTCTTATCCAATTCGCCGGCCAGTATTTTCCCCAAAGTAGTCTTTCCAGAACCCGGCATGCCTATCAGAACTACATTCTTATACACTCTTTTCATAAAATTACATATTCCCTTTATCTTTATGAATATTTAAAAATTCATCATATAACTCATCTACAGCTTTCAAAGATATTTTCTCTCTCTGCCAGATCTGCTGGGATGCTGCAGCTTGGGCTATCAGCATATACAATCCACTGACAGTATAAAGCCCCAATTCATCTGCCAATCTCAAAAACAAGGTATTCCGGGGATTGTATATTAAATCTACCGCCGTGTCAAATTTGTCCAGAATTTTTTTATCTACAGGAGAGCTGTCGACATCGGGATACATTCCACAGGGCGTACAATTTATTATAATATCTTTTTTCTTCATCCGGCATAGATCATCATATCCTATAACTTTAAATTTATTTCCGCGGAACTTTCCCGGATCTCTGCTCACATATGTCATACTGCCGGCTCCCCTGTCCAGGACATATCTGGCTGCAGCTTTGGAAACACCTCCTGTACCCAACAGCACTATACTCTTATTGTGCACCTCTATGCCGTACCTTTTCAAAGTCAGTCCGAAGCCATAATAATCCGTATTGTGGCCTATAAGCTTATCTCCTGAAAATTCCACAGTATTTACGGCCCCTATATTCCCTGCCTCACAGGATATATCATCTATGTATTTCATAATTTCAACCTTATAAGGTATAGTTACATTGACACCCCGACACCCAAGTATTTTTAAACTCTCCAAGCACCTGTCCAAATTTTTTTCTTCTATTTCAAAGAGATTATATTCTCCGCTCTTCCCCATAGACTTAAAAATAAGATGGTGTATTGTGGGAGAAAAGCTATGTGCCAGGGTCTTTCCTATAAGTCCATAAAAATTACTCAATTAAATCAACTCCCTTAGACAATTAACAATTTATAATTTACAATTGTCAATTATCAATCGTAAATTATAAATTGTAAAAACTAATCCTCCTTATAACTCCCCAATAATTTAAAATATGAGCTTTCTGTCCTTATGCCCTGAAGTGCGTATTTAGTTTCAGACTTCGTCACATTGCCCTGAAAATCAATGTAAAAAAAATATTGCCAGGGTTTATTTATTATAGGTCTTGAATCTATTTTAGTCATATTCAAGTTATTTTTCCAGAAAAATTTAAGTATATTGTACAAACTTCCGACTCTATGCGGTAGAGCAACAAGAATGCTGATTTTGTCAGAGTTTTTATCGCATATCATATTTCTCCCTATTATTATGAATCTAGTATAATTATTGTTATTGTAATTTATATTTTCTTTCAATACGTGCAATCCATAAAATTCTGCAGCCTCCTTACTTGCAATGGAAGCTTTGTGCTTATTATTTTCTCTGCTCACATATTCAGCACTCTTGGCAGTATTAAAATAAGGTATAAGCTTCCACCGGCTGTGTTTCTTTAAAAACTCCCTGCTCTGCAGGAAAGCCTGACTGTGAGAATATACTTCTTCTATATCGTCAATTGAAGAGTCATAAATACCCAGTAGATTTTGAGTTACCTCAATACATTTTTCCCCGACTATATAGAAATCATATCTTTCAAGCAGATCATACACTTGAGAAATCCCGCCGGTAGAAGAATTTTCAACAGGAAGTATTCCATAATCTATATTCCCATTCCTCAGCGATTCAAAAACATCTTCAAAATCGTCAAAACCAACTGCCCTGACTTTATCCCCAAAATAGCCAACCAGGGCTTCATGACTAAAAGATGCCGGCACACCCTGAAATCCAACTTTACAGGAGCTGTCATACTTCATTGGTTCCAGTTCACCACCATATCCGCAAAATTTCTCTATTCTCTTCTTTTGAAAATTCTTACTTATGTCCATAATGTTTTTCAAAAAAATTTCCACTTCATCCACATCTGCCATAGAATATTTTTTTAAATTTGTCAGATGGATTTTTATAACTTCTTTTTCCCTATTTTCATCCAGTATATCCATACCATTCATTCTTTTATAATCGGCCACACTGGAAACCACACTCATTCTCTCCTGAAAAAGCTCAATCATCTTCTCATCTATGCTGTTTATTCTCTCTCTAAGTTCCTCTAAACTTTTCAAAATATCACCTCGCCAATTATTTCTTACATCAAATTCAATATACCTATGGCAGCAGCGGCTTCTATCACCGGAACAGCCCTCGGTACAATACAGGGATCATGCCTGCCTTTTATTCTCAAAATCGCGTCCTCACCGCTTTCAATATTTACGGTCCTCTGGGCTTTTGCTATAGAAGGAGTCGGCTTCACGGCTGTCTTGAATATAAGCGGCATTCCATTGGTAATTCCTCCCAAAATCCCCCCGTTATTGTTGGTATAGGTCTTTATCTCATGATTTTCCGACATATAGTATTCATCATTGGCTTCTGAGCCTTTCATTGCAGCTATGTTGAAACCTTCTCCAAATTCCACTCCTTTAACTGCAGGAATAGAAAATAAAAGCTGGGAAAGTGTACTTTCCACTGAATTAAAAAATGGATTCCCCACACCTGCCGGCAGGTTCAAAACCATCGTTTCCACAACTCCTCCAAGAGAATCTCCCTCTTTTCTGGCCCTCAATATACTGTCTTTCATCTTTTCGCCACAGCCTTTATCCAATACAGGAAATATATCTTTTGAAAGTTTTTCAAGCGTGTTCTTATCAGTGGAAACAGCATCGAAGGAATACTTATCTTCCACGCGGCCTATACTCTTTACATGGCTCCCTATCACTATACCTCTTTCCTCAAGTACTTTTCTGCACAGTGAACCGGCAAAAACCAGAGGTGCTGTAAGTCTTCCGGAAAAATGTCCCCCTCCCCTGTAATCGTTAAAGCCCTTATATTTAACTCTGCCGGTAAAATCCGCATGACCCGGTCTCGGCATATTTGAAATTTCTTCATAATCTTCTGAATTGACATCGCCGTTCAATATCACGGCACAAAGTGGAGTCCCCGTAGATCTGCCTCTGAAACATCCACTCAGTATATGGAACTCATCATTTTCTTTTCTTGCAGTAGACAGGCTTGTATTTCCAGGGGCCCTCCTTTTCATCTGTTCTCTTATGTATCCAAGATCAATTTCAATACCAGGTTTCAAGCCGTCTAAAACTATACCGACAGCTTTTCCGTGGGATTCTCCAAAAATGGATATTTTTATTTTATTCCCCCATATTCCGCTCATAATATATTACCTCCCAAAATCATAAAATCTTTCCAAAATCCCGGATATGATTTTTTGACACATTCAGCCCCTTTTATTGTCATAGGGTTCAAACATCTTGAAGACACCGACGCCAGGGACATGGCTATTCTATGATCATCCCAGCTGTCTACCTCACCGCCAGCCAGCCTTTCCCTTCCTCTTATAAGAAGTCCATCTTCTTTTTCCAAAACATGTCCGCCAATTTTATTTAATTCAGATGATATGGCTTTAAGTCTATCTGATTCTTTAATTCTAAGTCTTCCTGCATTTTTAATTTCAGTAGTACCGCAGCTTACAGAAGCCAAAGCTGCAAGTACGGGTACAAGATCGGGGCATTGTGAAGCATCAATGGTACTGCCATAAATTCTATCGGAAGGCATGGCAATCAAACTGTTTCCCGTCCATTTAACTTTTATACCCATTTTTTTCAGTATATCCACTATCATCCTGTCACCTTGAAGGGAATCTTTTTTTAGTCCGCAGCATACAATGCCATTTCCAAGTGCTCCCATAACAAGCCAAAAAGCAGCCTGCGAAAAATCCCCTTCCACTCTATAGTCACTGCTTTCATATTTTTGTCTTCCCCTGACTACATATCTTTTAAGCCCGTCTTCACATACTTTTATTCCAAATTTTTTTAATACATCCAGTGTAATATCAACATAAGGTCTGGACTCCAATGCAGTAGTTAAATTTACCGAAGAATCTCCGTCCAATATAGGAAGGACAAATAAGAGCCCTGTTATAAACTGGGAACTTATATCCCCTCTCACTTCATAATCTCCTGGTTTTAATTTTCCCTTTAAAATCAGGGGCAGTTTCCCGTTAAAATTTTTATAATATATTTTTTGATTATCGAATATGTCGTAATAGACGTCAAGAGGTCTGTCTATAAGCTTCCCACCGCCCGTGAAAATAATTTTCTCATCAATTGCGGCTGCTATAGGTACTAGAAATCTCAGGGTGGAACCTGACTGGCCGCAATTTATATACGGATTTTTCACAGTCAGCCGGGGATTTCCTTTTACAGTTAAATTAGATTTCCCTCTATATATTTTCACGCCCAGATTTTCCACAGCATTACAGGTAGCATATATGTCTCTGGAAAAACTGATATTTTCCAAATTGCTTACACCATCACCCAATGAAGCACATATTATCGCCCTATGGCATATACTCTTAGAACTAGGTACATTTATCTTGCCATTTAATTTTGCCGGATTTATATGTACATATTCCAATATTGTCCTCCTCCTTTCATCTTATCTTATCTAAA
>ENA-UOOI01002007-UOOI01002007.1-fermentation-metagenome-genome-assembly--contig:-NODE-2007-length-18995-cov-33.229250_pt1 | contig 18995 bp, 17 predicted proteins | sample MGYA00245779_ERZ724027 | MGnify/ENA primary metagenome ERZ724027 (study PRJEB28704, sample SAMN03018318) | fermentation metagenome | biome: anthropogenic terrestrial biome; feature: soil...
TATGAAGAGGTTTATTTGTTGTGCTAAAAAAGGCATCCATTAATCAAAATGGATGTCTTTTAAAAGCCTAGCGATTGTCAATGTCTTAACTTAATGACATTGGGTAAAATCCTTCAGCTTCTTTTTGCTATTCTTATTTTTCATTTCTGTTTAAGATGGAATGCATCTTGGTGGTTAACATATCGATGGCAACGTCATTTTCGCCGCCTTCAGGGACAATAATGTCAGCGTAACGTTTGGTGGGCTCGATAAATTGGTGGTACATAGGTTTAACGGTACTTAAATATTGTTTGATTACTGAATCAAGCGAGCGGCCCCGTTCATTCATATCTCGTTCTAGCCGGCGAATAAAACGAATATCATCGTCAGTGTCTACGTAAACTTTAATATCCATTAAATTGCGGATGCTTTCGTTAAATAATACCAAAATACCTTCAAGGATAATGATATCGGCGGGTTCGGTATGAATGGTTTTAGAACTTCTTGTGTGAGCTTTGAAATCATATGTGGGCATTTCAATTGCTTGGTAGTGTAAAAGTTGGTCTAGTTGTTTTTTCAGCAGTGGTACGTCAAAGGCATCGGGGTGGTCATAGTTAATTTTCATCCGTTTGCTCATCGGCACACCGGTATTATCTTTATAGTATGAATCTTGAGTCATGATTAGGATATGATCGTTGGCATTCATTTGGCCGGCAATTTTATGAGCAATGGTAGTTTTACCACTACCTGATCCACCGGCGATACCAATCACAACGGGTTTATCAAGTTTGGACATTCAAATACTCCTTTGTTTATCACATAATATTTTACTGTAGTTTTCTTAGAATACCAGTAAAAGGGGGCTATTTTATTTAAATTGTTCGGGAATTGGTACTCTTTTATTAGTGTTAAAAAACGATACGGCAGCTCTCTTAAAAAAGAGTACAATAGGAATATATAAATGATGTTAAGTTTAATTTAGGTGAAAAAATATGCGCAAAAAGTTATTTGGTTTAATTTATATGTCTTCATATAAAATTCAATTAAATATAGTTAATTTAAAGGATTTATCGATCTTGGAAAAGGTTGATTCCCCATCTTTTGTACAAGCCAAGAGTAATGAACGAGTTTTTGAACAGGATATGGGGAAAATTTGTTCAGCTATTGATGGCTTTAAGGAAAAATTAAAGGAATATAAAGTTAAAAATTTTAAATTCTTTGGTAATAGGCAATTGATTGATGACGTTTCTGCTAGTTATATTGCGGATCAGATTCAGGTTAGAACTGGTTGGAAAATTAATTGGCTAAACGGTGAACAAGTTGTTTATAACAAAGTTCTTGGGGGTATTTCTTGTTTTTCTGAAGTGCAGCAGGAACGGATGGAGAAGTTCCCAATTTATATTTTAAGTTTGGGTTCTGCCATGATGAACCTATCACTTTTCAAGAATAATAAGTTTGTGGCTACCTGGAATTTACCTTTAGGTCCACGAGAAATTCGTGAGATTGCCAAGGTTACCAATGAAACACCGAATAATCCGATTGACGTTATGAGTGATTATATTGGTGCCAAGATTGACCACTTGGCTCGGCAGATCAAAGCAAGTCCTAACTCAGCCTTAGTTATTCAACATGCGGATGCATTGAGTAATTACTTTTTGCACCGCGATGATTCGGTTACCAGAATTTCTGAGAGCGATCTGAACGAGTTCTTTAGTAAGACGTTAGAAATGCCGTATGAAAACCTGGTACAGGATTATCAATTAGAGCCAGCGGTTGCTGAACATACAGTGCCTAACATTGTAGCTATTCGTGAATTTGTTAAATTGCTTGCCCCAAAAGAAATTTATGTAACTGATATTTCAGTTATTACCGGCCTGTTAATTCAAGAGGCAAGCAAGGGCAAGGCCCTTAAAAAGCAGTATGGTGATATTGTGATGACCTTTGCCCAAAATATGTCCCAAAGATATTTGGTCGATCAGGATCATGCTAATGCGGTTAAGAAATTTGCCTTACACATTTTTGACCGTTTACGTAAAATTCATTTATTGCCAGAAAATGACCGTCATTTGTTAGCTATTGCCGCAACGGTTGATGATGTTGGTAGTTTTATTAATCAAATTAGCCGTTACGAACAATCTGCTCGGATTCTTGAGGCTAATAAAATTATTGGTTTGTCTGACCGTGAAAATCAAATTGTAACTGAAATAACCCGTTATCAGAGTGATGAAGATGGACCAGAAATTGGCGATCACCATTACCGTAATTTGAGTCCAGAGGTTCAATTAACGGTTGCAAAATTAACCGCAATTCTACGATTAGCAACGGCGCTAGACGCATCGCATAAACAGAAGATTAGGCGGATTATTGTTTCTCTTAAAAAAGAAGATCAATTAATAATTCATGCTGTAACCAATAGCGACATCACTTTGGAGAGATGGTATTTTAATAAACGAGCAAGTTTATTTGAAGAAGTATTTGGTATTAAAGTTAGTTTAAAGCAAGAGGGTATGAACAGAAAATGACAACAAATCTGATTAAGAAAGAGAAAAAAGAAACAAAACCATTTAGAAAACATTCTTATTTTATGAACCGGGAATTAAGTTGGATGGAATTTAATGATCGGGTCTTGGATGAGGCACGTAGACCTGATAATCCATTGCTTGAGCGACTTAATTTCTTAGGAATCACTCAAAGTAACGTTGATGAATTCTTTATGGTTAGAGTTGCATCCCTGCACAAATTAATTGCTGCGGGAATTAAATCAACTGATCCGTCGGGAATGACTCCCAAAGAACAGTTGGATGCAATTAATAAGAAGGAACACAAAGCAGTTGAAAAGCGTTATTCAACTTATAGCCGTTCCCTTATGCCATTGCTACAAAAAAATCACATTCAGATTTTAGGTATTAAAGATTTAAACAACGACCAGCGGGAATTTGTTCGTCGCTACTTTAATGATGAACTTTACCTGGTGCTAACACCGATGGCTGACGATGCTATTCGTCCTTTCCCATTTATTGCTAATGATTCGTTAAACATTGCAATTCGTTTAAAGGACAATGATAAGGGCCACCACCATTATGCAACGGTTAGGGTACCAAATATTTTTAAGCGTTTGGTTAAGTTGCCAGATGCAGATAATAGTTTCATTTTAATTGAAGATATTATTAAAGAATTTTTGGGTAAATTGTTTGTTGGCTATAAAGTTGAAGAATCTGGTTGTTTCAGAGCCACCCGTGATATGGATTTAGATGTAGCTGAACGCGATACTTCTGATTTCTTGCGTAGTGTGCAGAAACAGTTAAAAGACCGTGAGCACGGCCAAGTTGTTCGCCTGGAAGTAGAAAAGTCGATGGGCGACAAATTGCGTAAACGTTTGATTAAAAAGATTCAGGTTGATAAGAGTGCCGTTTATAAAATTAACGGCCCAATCGATCTGACATTCTTAAAGAAGTTGCCGGGCGCAGTAAAAGGTCATGATGATTTACGTTATAAGCCGTTTAAGCCGTATATCAATCCAGATTTGGAATTAAGTAGCAATATTTTTGCCAATATCAGAAAGCATGACTACTTAGTTCAACACCCATATGACACTTTTGATGCTGTCCTTAACTTTATTCATAAGGCTGCGATGGATGATAAAGTGTTAGCAATTAAGATGACCCTGTACCGTGTTTCTAGTAATTCACCAATCATTAAATATTTGGGTCAAGCGGCCCAAGCCGGCAAACAAGTTACCGTACTGGTAGAAGTTAAGGCACGGTTTGATGAACAAAATAACGTTCACTGGGCCAGAAGATTGGAACAAATGGGTTGCCACGTAATTTACGGGTTAAAGGGTTTAAAAACTCATACTAAGACCACTTTGGTTATTCGTCGTGATGAAGATGGCATTCGGCGTTACCTACATTTAGGAACTGGTAACTACAATGATGTTACGGCTCATTTCTATACCGATATGGGGTTGTTTACTTGCCGGCGTGATCTGGGTATCGATGCCACTAACTTGTTTAACATGTTATCTGGTTACTCCAACCCACCATACTTTAGATTATTAAAAATTTCTCCGGATCATATTCGTGAGTTTATTAACCAAAAGCTTGACCAAACAATTGCAACTGCTAAGGCAGGACGTAAAGCAGAAGTTCATATGAAGATGAACTCACTTTCTGACCCTGAAATTATTGCTAAACTTTATGAAGCATCAGCTGCAGGTGTAAAAATTCACCTGATTATTCGTGGTATCTGCTGTCTTCGGACCGATATTCCAAAGATTAGTGACAATATTGAGGTACACTCAATTGTCGGCCGTTTGCTTGAACACAGCCGGATTTACTACTTTAACAATGATGGTGCCGAAGAAATTTACCTTTCAAGTGCTGATATGATGAAGCGGAATTTGAACCGCCGAGTTGAAACTTTATTCCCAGTTTTGCAACCGGATTTAAAGCAAAGAGCTATTTCAATCTTTGATAAAATGTGGCAAGATAACGTTAAAGCTCGAATCTTACACAATAATGTTTACTCTATGATCGACCGTCGTGGTAAAGAAGCAGTTAATGCACAAGAATACTTTATTCACGAAGCTGAACAAAAGAATAAAGCATTAAAAGAAAAGCGTAAGCAAGAAGCCAGAACACCTGAGACATTTGATGTTATGAAAAAGCATAAGAATGATCTGCATTTAGGTGAAAATAAAGATTAACCGCAGGAAGGTAACAGGATGGCCGAAAAGCTAAATAAAGTTAAGAAGTTTGTGCTGCAAAAATTTACCATTGATAAGTTAAAACTCAATGATGATAAAGACCAATTAATTGCAGCAGGTAAGGGGAAGGCAAATGAAATTCCCGTTTCGAAGATAACCGAGTTTAAGCCGGGTAAACGGGATGTGGTCAAGATGATCAAATCTGAAGAGGATAAGATGATCCCTGAGCTAATCCCACTTCGGCATAAGAGAATGATGAAGAATACCTTTTCCTTCTTTCGTGGCACTGCCGGTGTTATGAGCTACGATTTGCTTCATGAAACCAAGGCGCAAATTCCGATTATGATTTGTGGTGATGCCCATGTCAATAACTTTGGCTTTTTTGCCTCCCCTGAAAGACAACTTTTATTTGGCTTAAACGACTTTGATGAAACCCGGGTCGGTAACTGGGAAGTTGACTTAAAACGCCTGCTTGTTAGCGCCCAGTTAGCCGGTGAAATTAACGGTTATGATGAAAAAGACATTAAAGATGTTCTGAATAATACTGTTTCTGCTTATCGTGCAGGCATTAAGTATTCTGATGGCTTGAAGTTGATGGATCGCTTCTACCTTGCATACAACATTGATGATTTGCTTGATTCAATTAGTGATAATGATAAGCAAATGGAAAAATTGCTGAAAAAGATCGCTAAAAAAGCCCCAAAGAATAATTCTGACAAAGTGGTTAAGAAATTCACCTCTAAGAATGATGACGGTAAAATTGTCTTTACTGAGAACCCGCCTCGTGCTAGAAGAATCACCGACCAATTATATACAGATTTTATTAAAGCAATTCCGCAATATCTGCGCAGTGTGAGTCAAGATGTTCAAGTATTACTGAGTAATTTTAGAGTTTCAGATATTATCCGTTATAGCGTCGGTGTTGGCAGTTTTGGTACGCGTTGTTACCTGTTATTACTTACAGGTAGGGATGGCAGTCACTTAGTTTTGCAAGTTAAGGAAGCTTTACCATCCAGGTATAACTTAACCAGGTTGACTAGAAGTAATGCGCAAAAGCAAGCTCCTGAAGAGGGTAAGCGAATCATTACTGGTCAAAGAATTTTACAAACCTTTAGTGACCCATTCTTAGGTAGTATGAATTTTGATGGTCGTAGCTTTTACGTTCGTCAATACAGGGACATGAAGGACTCGGTTGATGTAGACAAGTTAGATCTTGATAGCTTTAACGCATATACTCATATGTGTGCCTTTGTCCTTGCGGTTGCTCATTTTCAAAGTCCAACTGCACCGATGATTTATGGTTATATTGATGAGAGCAAGAAATTTGATAAGAAATTTGCCGACTGGGCAAGCGATTACAGTAAGCAAGTTCATAATGATTATGAGGCTTATAGAAAATACCTTGAAGGAGAAAATTAGTTAATTATTAAAGAACACACACGGTTTTTTAAGATTAAAACCGTGTGTGTTTGTATATTTTATGGCAAACTTATTATACGGGATAAGGAGATGGATTAAATGCTTAACTTTGTTGTTATTGATTTAGGGTCAAATTCCGTAAGAATGAAAATAAGTCAAATTGGTCCCTATGGCGATTTTAAAGTTGTAGGATACCAGAAAAAATTTGTCAGGTTGTCTGAAAATATGGGTAAAGAAAAGACATTAAAGAAAGAACCCATTGAACGGACAATGAAGGCATTGAAGGAATTCAAGGCGACATATTCTAAATTAAAAAATGTTAAAATTCGTGCCGTAGCAACGGCGGCTGTACGGCAAGCCAAAAATCAGAAATATTTTTTGAACCGGGTTAAAAAAGAACTCGGAATAAATTTGCGTGTCATTTCAGGAGCAGCTGAAGCATATCTGGATTATTTGGGCGTAGTTAACACTTTACCAGTTAAAAATGGCTTAATCATGGATACTGGTGGTGCCTCAACGGAATTAATCTGGGTTCAGAACGGTAATTGTGAGAAACGAATTAGTTTGCCTACTGGATCAGTTTTGTTATCACAAAATTATAATTTAACTGATCAAATAAAGGCTAGTGATCTTTATAAGGCTATGACTGCAGCTGAATTACGCCTTTCCGCTGTACCATGGATAAATAATGCACATAATATGCCATTGATTGCCCTTGGTGGGAGCAATCGAACGATCGCTAAAATTAAGCGCCGGGAAGTGACTGATAATATTAATGATTTACCGGATATTCACGGGATGCATTTACCGGCTGACAATATTTACGCATTATTTGAAAAGTTAGTTTCACTAGATAAAATTGGAAGGACTAAGATTCCAGGCTTAGCTAAGATAAGGGGAGACGTTATCGTAGGCGGCTTGATCCCGATTAGTTTAGTTTTAAGAATGCTACAAATTGATGAAGTGATTTTCTCTAATCACGGAATTCGTGATGGCTTATTATACGAATATTTGCAAAATAAAGATGCAGAAAACGTCAAATAAAAGAAAGGATGAAGGTCGTGTCATCAATTATTGAATTTAAGCATGTCAACAAATACTATGGCAAACTCCATGCTTTAAAAGATATCAACTTAAAAATTGAAGAAGGCCAAGTTGTATCGATTATTGGTCCATCTGGTTCAGGTAAAAGTACCTTGATCAGGACAATGAATGGGTTAGAACCGATTAACAGCGGGCAACTGATTGTTACCGGCTATGATTTGGCAAATAGAAAAACTAATATTAATAAAATCCGTAAAAACGTTGGGATGGTCTTTCAGCACTTTAATTTATATAACAATCATACTGTGCTAGAAAACATTACTTTAGCACCCAAGATCGTGCTGAAGCGTCCGGATGCGGAGAACAAAAAGATTGCCATGGAATTATTAGAAAGAGTAGGAATGGCTGATAAGGCTGATTCTTATCCTAGACAATTATCTGGTGGACAAGAACAACGTGTTGCGATTGCTCGCTCTTTGGCAATGAGGCCAAAGGTTATCTTGTTTGATGAACCTACCAGTGCACTTGATCCGGAAATGATTCAAGACGTTTTGGACATAATGAAATACGTTGCTGATCAGGGAATTACAATGGTCGTGGTTACCCATGAAATGGGCTTTGCCCGTAAAGTAAGCAACCGGCTGATTTTCTTTGATCAAGGACACATCTTAGAGGATCGTGATCCAGTAGAGTTCTTCAAGCATCCTGATACTGACCGTGCACGGCAATTCTTAAGTAAAATTATTTCTAAAGATTAGGGTGAAGATAATGAGAAAATTTAAAAAATTTCTTCTTTTGCCGATAATCTTTTTCCTGGCCTTTACTTTGGCAGCTTGTGGAAATAAAAAACAAAATACCTACCAAAAGGTAAAGCAAGATAACACGATTGTTTGGGGTGTAAGAGCAGATACACGCCTTTTTGGTTTGATGAGTATTAAAACCGGCAGGGTTGAAGGTTTTGAAATTGACTTGGCTAATGCCATAACTAAACAAATGCTCGGTGAAAATGGGCACGCTAAATTAACCAAAATTACTGCTAATACAAGAATTCCTTTGCTTAAGAACAACAATGTTGATGTTCTTATGGCAACGATGACAATTACACCAGACCGGCAAAAGCAGGTATTGTTTAGCAAGCCATACTTTAAGGCGGGTCAAGGTATTCTTGTACCTGACAACAGCAAGATTAAGACTGTGCAGCAACTGAATAATAAGACCGTGCTTGCGGTTAAAGGTACTACTGCGGTTGCCAATGTTCATAAATATGCCCCTAAAGCTAAAGTTTTGGAATATGGTGATTATGGCCAGGCATTTTCTGCACTTAAAGCAGGCCAAGGTGTGGCTATGACTACTGATAGTGGTTTATTAGCGGGAATTGCGAGTGAGAACCCAGGTTATAAGTTAGCTGGTAGTAATTTCACAAATGAGCCTTATGGGATTGCCGTTAATAAGGGACAAACCCAAATGGTGAAGCATATTAATAAAGCTCTAGATGAACTTAAGAAGAACGGTACGTATAATCGGTTAATTCGTAAGTGGTTCAAAGGAGTTAAAGGTTTTAACATTAAGGAAGTGGAAGAATAAATGTGGCAAATTTTAACAGGTTATTGGTCTGAATTTATCACTGGTTTTGGCAATACCATCTTGTGTAGTTTAATTGCCATGTTCTTCAGCTTAATTTTAGGAGTATTCTTCGCATTGCTAGAAGTTGCACCTCCTAAAATTGGTCGGGCCATAGCTCATATTTATATTGAAATTTTTTGTAATATTCCCTTGTTGGTTATTACGATGATTTTTTACTTAATCATTCCCCAATTCTGGGTTAAAGTTTCCGGATTTACTGCTGGTACAATTGGCTTAGCCCTTTATACATCAGCCTTTATTGCAGAAACAGTTCGGTCTGGAATTAATTCTGTCGGTGACGGGCAAATGGAAGGCGCACTTTCTAACGGTATGACTTACGTACAGGCGATGCGGTACGTCATTTTGCCTCAAGCCATTAGAATTGTTATTCCGCCATTGGGCAACCAGATGATTACTTTGATTAAAAACTCATCTGTCTTAGCCTTTGTCGCTGGTTTTGATTTGATGTACCAGGGCGATATTGTTGCCTTTTCATCATTTCAAACAATCGAAACGTACGTTATTGTCGGCGTTTTCTACTTAGGTTTGACTTTACCGCTCAGTTACTACATGCGTCACTTAGAAAAAAGACTTGCATAGGAGGCTAAAAAATGGAAACTTTTATTCATGCATATTCATGGATTGATATCCGCTTCTTATTGCAAGGATTGTGGGTAACGATTTATGTTTCAGTAATTTCAATTATTTTGAGTTTTATTTTGGGCTTAATTTGTGGCTTAGTTCGTTATATGAAGATCAAGTATCTTTCAGCTGCTGTTGGCTTCGTAGTTGATATTATCCGTAACTTACCACTGCTGTTGATAATCTTCTTTACATATTTTGGCTTGCCTAAATTAGGCTTAATTGCCAATCCAACGATAGCATCGATTGTTGCATTAGTTGTGTTTGAAGGAGCAATGTTATCCGAAATTGTTCGTAGTGGGATTAATTCAGTTCCAACAGGGCAGATGGAAGGCGCCCGTTCTAACGGTATGACTTATGGACAAGCGATGATTCACGTTGTTTTGCCGCAAGCTATTCGAAACATGGTCCCAGCCATTTTGTCACAATTTGTTTCGCTGATTAAGGATACTTCATTGGCAACAATTATCGTCTTACCAGAACTGCTTTATCATGCACAGATTATTTATAGCCAAAACACATCTTATTTGATTCCGATGTACTTAATCATTGCGGTAATGTACTTTATCGTATGTTTCTGCTTATCAAAGTACGCTAATCACTTACAGAAGAAGTATCTGTAATTTGTACGTCATAAATTAATAAGCATTTCTTTAGTATTAATAACATTATTTTGCTACTATGAGGGTGTAATGATTATTTAACAGGAGGCTTTTTAGATGAAATATCCAAAAACTAAAGAAGTATTAAATCAATTAGTTGCAGATTTAACGCAAATGCACATGATTGTTCACCAACACCACTGGTACATGAGAGGCAACCGTTTCTTGAAGTTGCACCCATACTTAGATGATGTAATGGATGAATTAGCTGATCAACTTGATCAAGTATCAGAGCGTTTGATTGCTTTAGACGGTTCACCTGTTTCGACCCTTAGTGAAATTGCCGCAAAGACTAAGATTAAGGATGAAAAAGGCAACTGGAACGAAACTATTGATGAGCGTTATGGCAAGATAGTTGACGGTTATCACTATTTGGATGATCTTTATCAAAAAGGCCTCGAAGTTAGTGATGAAGAAGGGGACTACTCTACTAACGATATGTTCACTGGCTTCCATACTGCAATTGAAAAGCGTATTTGGATGATGTCAGCTGAAATTAACAAGGCACCTAATATTGATGCTAAGTAATTAGAGTAAATTAAAAATAGCTGCCAACTGTCCAAAGTTAAGGACAGCTATTTTTTTCGCCGATAATCTTTTATCAGTTCAACAACTAATGCAATTAAATTAACGGCGAAAGTGCCGAAAATTAGCATTAATTGTATTGCGTCTGATACAGACACAACTGCGCCCTCCTTTCGTTAGGATTTTAAGTTGCTTATAGGATTGAACCATAAGCATCACCTCACTTTATTTGGGCGCCACCGTCTTAACTTCTCTACAAAATATAATTATACAGGAATAGTTATTTAAAATCAGGATTTATTAAAATAAATAGTAGGTGATCCTTTGACTGAAAATAAAATTATTATCAAGTTAGATAAGGATAAAAAGAATTAGAAAAAAGGTTTTCGCAGATTGGTTTATCGATGAATGATTATATTAATTTAGCTTTAAATCAATTTTTGATTCAAGGAAAAGTACCTTTTGAAATTAAAAGTCCTTCTTACGATATTTCTACATTGAAAACTAAAAAAGCAATGTTGAAAACGGAGGAAGAAGATATAGGAATAATTAAAAATTCTATATCAAATTCTGATAACTAATGAATTGATGAAGCCATTCTCTTGTGAGGATGGCTTTTTTATTTGTAATTTTTCACCTTCGCAGGCTAAATTAATTGCTTTTTGTTATAATTAATTTGATTTAGAAAGTTACTTTGAAAAGAAGGGCAGCCATGAAAAATATAGTCATTATTGGATCAAGTAACGTTGATACCACTTTACACGTAAAGAATTTTCCTAAACCAGGGGAAACCATTAACGCCAGATCTGTATCTGAAGCTGGCGGTGGCAAAGGTGCCAATCAGGCAATTGCGGCTGCTAAAAGTGGCGCACAAGTACATTTCATTAGTCGCGTTGGTACAGATAGTTTTGGCAAATTTATGGTTGAACAGCTAACCAAGTACGGTGTAGATACCAATTATGTGCAAAAGACCGCTAACGCTAAAACTGGCCATGCTTATATTACTCTGAATGAAGCAGGGCAGAACGATATTGTTATTGATCATGGTGCTAATTATCAATTAAGCGCAAAAGATATTGATAATGCTGCAGATGTGATTAAAAGTGCTGACTGTGTAATTGCTCAATTTGAAACACCGGTTAAAACAACGATCGAGGCTTTTAAGATTGCAAAAGATGCTGGTAAGGCTACAATTTTGAATCCGGCTCCAGCAATTAAAAAAATACCTAAAGAATTACTAAATTTGACCGATATAATTACGCCGAATGAAACTGAAAGTGCTGTAATCACCGGTACTAAAATTACTAGTCCAAGTGACTTAACTACAAATGCAGCAAGTTTACAAGCTTTAGGCGTAAAAGACGTTGTGATTACTTACGGAGCCAAAGGCTCTTATCTGTCAGCCAAAGACATTGAAAAGTTAGTGCCAGCTTTTAGAGTTAAGGCAGTTGATACAACAGCTGCTGGTGATACTTTCATTGGTTATTTTGTAAGTATGCTAAAAAATGATCTGTCTAACTTGGAAGAAGCCGCAAAGATTGCCAGTCGTGCTTCTTCACTTACGGTTCAGCATTTAGGTGCCCAACCATCGATTCCGACGATTAAAGAAGTAAAAAAGTTAATGAGGAGCAAGTAAAATGAATAAGCAAGAACAAGATGAATTAAAAAAAGAGGCTGCAATTAAAGCAGCTGGTATGGTCAAATCTGGCATGATTTTGGGTGTTGGTACCGGTTCAACTGTTGCCTTCTTTATTGATGCATTAGGTAAAAGAAGAAAAGAAGACGGCTTAAAGTTAAAGGCCATGGTAACAACCTCAAGTAGAAGCAAGAAACAACTTGAAAGTTGGGGCTTTAAAGTTGGTAAGTTGTCTGATATTGACCACGTCGATCTTACAATTGATGGTTCTGACCGGGTTGCTGACAATTTCGACGGCATAAAAGGTGGTGGCGGCGCCTTAACGCTTGAGAAGAATGTTGCTATTAATTCTAATAAGATTATTTGGATTGTTGATGAATCTAAACTTGTCCACAGATTAAGTGGTTTCCCACTTCCGGTTGAAGTTCTGCCCATTTCCTGTGAACAAAACTTCCGTCGTTTTCAGGCAGAAGGATTAAAACCACAATGGCGAATGGATAACGGCAAGCGCTTTGTTACTCATTATGGCAACTATATTATTGATTTAGCTGTTGATCCGATACCGGTACCACATGGTTTGGCCGATTACTTAGATCATACCGTCGGCGTGGTTGAACATGGGCTCTTTCTTGGCATGTGTGATGAGGTAATTATTGCTCACAGCAACGGTAAAATCGAAGATAAGAAGAAGGACTAATGACTAAAAAGCCCTTAATTATAAGCACGGATCCAGGAATAGATGATGCGGTCGCGATTACTATTTCTTTGTTCGCTCCAGAATTAGACGTTAAATTAATTGCCGCTACTTGGGGCAACGTAGCACTTGAGAAGACTTTAAATAATGCACTGAAACTGGAAACTTTCTTGCACACAAAGGTTCCGGTTGTTGGTGGTGCGAAAATGCCGCTGCTCCGACCTGCAATCGATGCTTCAGATATTCATGGCAAATCTGGGATGGATGGTTATGACTTTCCAAAAGCAGATAGAGGTTTATTAAAATCTGGTTTGGCTGCAGCCGCAATTCATGAAGTGGTTACTAATAGTGATGAAAAAGTAATTTTAATGCAGATTGGGCCAGCCACTGACTTTGCCTTGTATTTCAGGCAGTTTCCTGAAGACTTGGATAAAATTGAGAAGCTGGTTATTATGGGTGGAGCCATCGGCCGTGGTAACTGGGGTCCTTATGGTGAGTATAATGTTGCAGGAGATCCTGAAGCCGCTCAAATTGTGTTTACCAGTGGTCTCAAAATTTACCTTGCCCCGTTAGAGTTAGGACAACAAGCCTATGTTACGAATGCTACAATGCAAAGAGTGCAGAAGTTGGGCAGAGTCGGCAATATGCTCTATAGTATTCTGACAAATTTGCATGATGAAACTAAGGACAATGGTCGAGAAATTTATGATGCGCTAGCTGCAGGAATGCTGTTAAAACCACAAATGTATACTTTTAAACCGGCATATGTAACTGTTGATACTAAAAGTTCAGCTACTTATGGTGCATCGGTGATAGACTTTGATCATTTCTTTGGTAAGTCGGCTAACGTAAATGTTGGGGTTAAAATTAAACAAAAAGTATTTGCAGATTGGTTTGTAGATGCAATTAGTAGAGCGGATAAGTAGGGTAATCAAATGGCAGACTTTGTTTATCGTACAGTGATGCACGATATAAAGCAGAATATTTTAAAAGGTAATTATAAGGGGATGCGGCTTCCTGATGAACGCAGCTTAGCTGAACACTATCAAGTTAGCCGTTCTTCGATGAAGCGTGCGTTGAACCTGCTTGCTGAACAAGGAATTGTTTTCAAGAAGCGGGGCAGCGGTACGTTTATCAATCCGCTTTATTTAAAAAATCGGGCGATGTTTCGTTACGAAGGCTCTAATTTAGGATTAACCGATAGTGTTAAGGTCCCCGGTAAGAAGCAGCGAATTAAGCTGCTGGATTTCCATGTTGTTAAGACTTCTAAGGAAATTGCTCAGGATCTATTTCTGAATGAAAATGATTTTGTGTATGAATTTAAACGCTTGCGTTTTTTAGATGAACAACCATTTTTAATTGAAACAGGTTATTTGCCAATTAAGATAGTGCCTGAATTAAAGCCAGAGGACTTGCAGAGTTCACTGTTTAATTATTTGGAAGATAAGCAGAATAAAATTGTGACCAAGTCATTCTTGAATATTACGGTTGAACCATCCAGTAAGGAAGATCAGGATGAAATGAAGCTGAAGACAAATGAACCAGTCGGTGTCATGGAAGGTATCTTCTTCTTAGACGATGGGACACCGTTTGAGGTATCCAATATGCGTGTGCATTATCGTTATATGCGCTTTAATACATTTGTGAATTTGAATAGGTAAGATAAAAACGTTAGTTGATCATTTGTAAGGGATGATTAATTAACGTTTTTGTTTTATAAAATATTTTTGGTTATTTTAAATTAGCTGATTATGGTTGCTTATGCTGTGGCAATTGCCTAGTTACAGAATTGGTTCAAACCAATTACATGCATAGTTTAATATTTACTTTATTGCAGTAGAGCTATAAGATTGTTATTGTAAATATAGATTAAAAAGTATTTTTAATTATATGAGGATGTATGTATGTTAGGAAAAAATAATTTCAAAGAACGATTAAGAAAAATGGAGTTGCAGGCTAAAAAAGACCGCTTCTCCATTCGTAAATTAGCTGTCGGTGCAGCTTCTGTACTCTTAGGCTTTAGTTTTAGGGATAACTGCACAATCAGTTAAAGCTGAGACAATTAATCCAATAAAGCAAGATAAACAAGAATTAGTAAATAAGGACCAAACCCCTAAAACTGTAGGGGGGGGGGGTATTACACTCTCCATCAACTGAAGATGTAAATAAGAATAATACTGCATCCTCAACTGATCAGACAGCTAACACTGTCACAAAATGGAATAATGAAGCAAATAATAGCACCAGTGCAAGTAACACGGGTGCTATTTCTGATTCTAATGAAAAGTCAAATCTGAGTACCTTCCCAGGTTTAACTTTATTTTTCCAAACTAATGAGCCAAAAGCTCAAAACAGAGTTGATAATGTAAATGCCGATAAGCAACAAAAAGCTGCTGATCAATCAACTGCTCTGCAGAATAATCAAGCAGAGTCCAATAATACTAATGCTGCTCAAGGGCCAACTACCGAGCAGTCAGATGAACAGATTAACGGTGAACAGTCTGATAAGATGGAGGATTCTACCCAAATTGAACCAGCTGCTGCAAAGCAAACGTCAAAGCCAGATTTGAGTACTTTTCCTGGCTTATCCATGTTCTTCACTGACGTTAAGAATGCAGATGCAAAGGATAACGCCGCCAAGACACCAGCTCAAGATACAAATGCTGGTAAAAATGATCAAGATCAGGCTGATGCAAAAAGTGATAAAACATCAACTGCAACTTTAACTTCAGCAGAGAAGACACCAGCTGCACCTAAAAAAGATGATGCATTAACTACAGCAGCTTCTGATTTACAAAGTGCCATTGATAAAGGTGATGCTTACGTAAATTCAGACAAATTTACCCAAATGACGGTCGAAAAACAAAAGCAATTACGGGATGCCATCCAAACTGGTAAAGAGTTAATGGCAAAGTATAATACGATGCAAACAGCCATGAACTCTGCTGCCTTAGAAGTAGATCAAAACAATAAAAATAAAGCTGAAACAAAAGCAGATGCTAATGTGGCAGCTTTAACTACTTTAAATGTTAATAATAATACATCTGCAGATATTAATAAAAATCCAAGTATTGACAATCCAACAACTGATCCAAATAAAACACCAGCTACTGATATTACAACTATTACAGCGCCTGAATTAATTCAGGCTACTCAGAACATTATTATGTTGTTGGGAACACCAGCAGTTAATAATAATATTAGTTGGGATACAACAACTCAAACTGTAACTATATCGGCTGGAGAAATTAATAATAATTGGACATCAGTTCTTCCCGATGGCTTTAAAGTTAAACATATAATAATTAATGGAAAAGTTACGGTAGCTAATGGAGATGCAACGGAGTTATTTAGTTTGGACCAATATACTTGGGCACTGAGTACTTTACAAGACATCACTGGTATAGATAAATTGGATACTCATGATATCGTTAATATGAGTAAAATGTTTGAAAGTGATTCTAATTTAACAAGTCTAGATGTATCTAAATTTGACACTAGTAATGTTACTAATATGAGTGAGATGTTTAATGGTGTTCCTGCATTAACAAGTTTAGATGTTTCAAACTTTAATACTAGCAATGTTACTAGTATGTATGAAATGTTTGCTGGTGATATGGGTTTAACAAGTTTAAATGTATCTAGTTTTGATACAAGTAACGTTACTGATATGCATGAGATGTTTGAAGATACTAACAATTTAACAAGTTTAAATATTTCTAATTTTAATACTAATAATGTTACTAATATGGATTCTATGTTCCAAAGAAGTGGTTTGGAAAAGCTAACTTTAGGTGAGTAAACTAAATTATTATCCGATTCTGATCTTCAATTACCTGGTGGCTCAACTTGGTATAAAAATGCTGATCCTACTCAAGGTACTAATATAGCAGATGGTAAAGATCATGTCGGCACTTGGTATAAAACACCTAATGGTGTTGTTAATATTACTTTTATCAATGTGAAACATAATATTTCTGTTGGTACTGCTCAAGTAACAGGACCTAATAATACAACTTTAAATTTAACTCCAAGTGATCCTAACTTTGATACTAATATTACTCATAATATACCAGATGGTTATAAGTATGCGAAAACTACCGCTGAATTACATGGAAACAAACAGCTGGTTAGTACGGAATACTCAACAATTAGCACTAATACAATAAATGTTTATGTAGTTGGAAATCCATTAACTGATATTTCTATTAAGTGGATAAATGCTAAGAATGGAGACACAATAACCAGCGGTACGCAACCAACTGATACTCGTTACGGTGATAAACTAGATTTAAAGACAGATGGTATGCCAGCTGGATATAGCTATGTCGAACAAACTGATCTAGATAAAATTAACTTGGCCAATAATCCTCAAACTAGTTATAAGCAAAATGATCCAAGTACAGTAACTTTAAAGAAATCAAATCAGGAGTTTCCTGTATACGTAATTGGAGATCCAGTACCAGATGACGGTACTAATAAGGATGCCGTTCACGTCCTACACTATTTGGAAAGTCAAGACAATAAACCGACTACCGATAAGGTACCAGGTATAAAGGTTAATGATTACTGGTTAGGTGGATATTATGGTGATACCGTCACTGCCAGTGGTACTGATGAAAAGCAAAAAGCACCAACTGGTTACACCATAGTTAACCCGAAGAAGCAAAGTTATGAGTTAGTTAAGAATGCAACTAAGCAGCCAGAGTTTATTTTCTACTACAAGGCTGATAAAGAAGCTCATTTAAGTGTTCAATTTGTGAATGCCAGAACAGGCAAAGATGTTGGTAAGGCGTTAAAAGCACCGGATGGTTATATGGACAAGCCATTTGATCCAACTGATACCAATTCATTTATCACATCGAATATTCCAGACAGTTATCACTATGCCAAGACCAGTGATGAATTGAATGGTAAGACCCAGCCGAAGAATGATGGCAGTATTAAATATACGGATCAAGACTATACAGTACCAGTATATGTAGCTGGAGATGATGTCCCAGATGATGGCACCAATAAAGATGCAGTCCACGTACTGCACTACCTAGAAAGTCAGGACGATAAACCGACTACCGATAAGGTACCAGGTATAAAAGTTAGTGATTACTGGTTAGGTGGACATTATGGTGATACGGTCAATGCCAGTGGTGACGATGTTAAACAAGAAGCACCAACTGGTTACACCATAGTTAACCCAGATAAGCAAAGTTATGAATTAGCCAAAGGTGCTGCTAAGCAGCCAGAGTTTACCTTCTACTATAAAGCTGATGCAGAAGCTAATTTGAGTGTCCAATATGTGAATGCCAGAACCGGCAAAGATGTTGGCAAGGCGATAAAGGCACCAGACGGTTATATGAATAAACCATTTGATCCGACTGATAGTAATAGCTTTATCAAGACCAATATTCCAGCCGGCTACCATTATGCCAAGACCAGTGATGAACTGAATGGCAAGACGCAGCCAAAGAATGATGGCAGCGTTAAATACACAGATCAAGATTACACTGTTAATGTCTATGTAGCTGGAGATAATGTCCCAGATGATGGCACCAATAAAGATGCAGTTCATGTTCTGCATTACTTGGAAAATCAAGATGGTACCCCAACGACTGATTTGGTTCCAAATATAAAGGTTAATGATTACTGGTTAGGTGGATATTATGGTGATACTGTCACTGCTAGTGGTACTGATGAAAAGCAGAAGGCTCCAGACGGCTACACCATAGCTAACCCGGATAAGCAAAGTTATGAGTTAATCAAAGGTGCTACTACGCAGCCAGAGTTCACCTTCTACTATAAAGCTGATGCAGAAGCTAATTTGAGTGTCCAATATGTGAATGCCAGAACCGGCAAAGATGTTGGCAAGGCGATAAAGGCACCAGACGGTTATATGAATAAACCATTTGATCCGACTGATAGTAATAGCTTTATCACGATCAATATTCCAGACGGCTACCATTATGCCACGACCAGTGATGAATTGCATGGTAAGACCCAGCCGAAGAATGATGGCAGTATTAAATATACGGATCAAGATTACACAGTACCGGTCTATGTAGCTGGAGA